>WNFF01000596.1_pt1 | contig 36992 bp, 31 predicted proteins | sample 5400441 | NCBI WGS metagenome assembly WNFF01 (sample SAMN13153345, study PRJNA577476) | soil metagenome | isolation source: 120 cm saprolite under Douglas fir tree site 2 hole 3 replicate 1 | place: USA:California | collected 2015-04-18
CGCCGAAGACCTGGCAGCCCTGCGCCTTCAGAAGGGCAACGCAGATTTGACCTACCAGGCCCAGGCCAATGACGAGAACGCGCTCGCCCAACGAAACCTTGGCGAGGCGAACACCTTGCATCGCGATTGCCGCCAACGACGTGTATGCGGCTTGTTCGAAATTCACTCCCTCCGGGATCCGCGCACAGAGACTCCTGCCGATCGAAACAATGCCCGCGTGCGGGGCCACCGTGGCAACCCAGTCTCCCGGCTTGAGATCCTGCACTCCCCGCCCGCACTCCAGCACGATTCCCGCCGACGAGTAGCCCAGTGGAAACGGTTCGTCGAGCTTTGCCGATACCGATCGAAAAGTGCTGAGCAGTCCTTCCTCTTTGAGCTTTCGGAGTACTCGACGGACGTCCTCAGGACGTTCACGCGCCTTGCCGATCAGTGATTTCCGGGTGAGCTCCACCAGCGAGCGCTCGGTCCCAGCGGAGACGACCGAGGCGACGTTGGCGACGACCACAGCTCCGGCCGACGCGATTGGATCCGGCAGCTCCCGGACGCTGGTTTCTCCTGAGCGAACGCTTTGGACGACTTGTCTCATTGGTTTTTTGGAGAATGTTACCCGATCGCTTGCCACGCCCTCAGATCGTTGGGCTGGGCAAAATATTTGTTGACGATAGACAGCCCGTGGAAGACGAATCCATCTGCTGCCGTGTATCTTTCAGCCCCGCCCCGCGCATCGAATGAAGTGTGCGCGTCCTCCGTGCATTCACGTACTACTGCGGGCCGCGTTTCTTGCCTGTCGTCAGTCACCTATTTGACCATCCTCTGCTGAAATGTAGCGAGCATCCCTTCTTCTTTTGGATCTGCCGGAGCGATCTCGACCGACGGCATGTTGCTGAGTCGAGATTGCGAACAGCAAAACCGCTGTCTCGCTCTAAGCTTAAGAACGGTACATTGCTTCGCCAGCACGTTTCTTTTGCAGTACTCTTCCTAGCCTCTGATCAGGTCCCTTTGAGCCACGGCTCGATAACTCCTCCGCAATTGATGCCTTCCTCGAGTGAATTGCGATTCGATCCCCTCCCACCGGGAAAGTTGCCTGAACGGCATGCCGCATCGCCGGCAGAGATTCTCGTTTTTGCCGACTACTATCTACCGGGATTTAAAGCGGGCGGCCCGATTCGCAGTCTCGCGAATATCGTGGAAAGACTCGGGGACGTTTTCACTTTCCGGGTCGTAACGCGGGACCGAGACCACGGCGATACCCAACCGTACGCGGGCATCGAGCCCAACACCTGGCACTCGATCGGAAAGGCCAAAGTCCTTCACCTATCTCACGATCGGCGGAGCGCTCGTACCGTGCGCTCGTTGATAGCCGATGGGCACAGCCGAGTGGTTTACCTCAACAGTCTTTTCTCTCCCGTTTTTACAATTCAAACAATGGCCCTTCGCCGGGCCGGTGTTTTGCCTCGCATTCCATTCATCGTTGCTCCGCGCGGCGAGTTTTCACCCAGTGCCCTTCAGCTGAAGAGGACTAAGAAGGCGAGCTACCTCGCGCTTGCCAGGGCAATGGGGCTTTATAAGGACGTCCTCTGGCAAGCATCCAGCGCCGCCGAGGAACGAGACATACGACGTTGGTGTGGCGCAGCTGCCTCGGTTTTCGTGGTTCCGAACGTCGCCGTTGCGAATGCTGGCCGGGTAGAAGGAGCACGCGAAGTAAAGCGTCCCGGTCAGATCAAGATCGTCTTCGTTTCTCGCGTCGACAGGATGAAGAACCTCGATGCAGCGTTGCAGATGCTCTCAAAGGTCATCGGGCGGATCGAGTTCAACATCTACGGGCCGATCAGCGACCAGGCCTACTGGAATACCTGCGCGAAAACGATCTCCGCGCTCCCTTCCACGGTCTCGGTGCACTACCATGGTGCCATTGGCCAAGAGCGCGTCGCCGAAGTCTTGAGTGCGAACCATCTCTTCCTGATGCCGAGCCTGGGTGAGAGTTATGGGCACGCAATCGTCGAGGCACTGTCGGCGGGGTGTCCGGTGCTGATTTCGGATCGGACGCCGTGGCGGGGGCTCGAAGCAAAACAAGTGGGCTGGGATATTGCGTTGGAGAGGTCTGACCTGTTTCATCGCGTTCTACAGACGTGCATTGACATGGATGATGCGACCTACCAGCGCTGGTCAGACAATGCCCGGGTGTACGCGACGAGCCTGGTCGACCAGGACGCTGGGACCAGGATGATCCACACCTTGTTTGAGCGCGCGCTGGCGCCGTGAGCGATCGTTCTACCGACTTGACCACCTGACCATGTGTGGAATCAACGGAATCTTCGCCTATCGCGAGAGCGCACCACTGCCCAAGGAGACCGAATGCCTTGCTGTGCGCGACGCGATGCGCCAGCGAGGGCCGGACGGCGAGGGATTCTACCGGGATCCCTCCGGACGTTGTCTTCTCGGGCATCGGCGCCTGGCGATCATCGACCTGAGCGAGGCCGGCGTCCAACCGATGACAGTCAATGGGTTGACGGTCACTTTCAATGGCGAGATCTACAATTATCGAGCGCTGCGGAAGGAGTTGGGAGCCAGTGGAGCTCGATTTAGAACGGCTTCGGACACCGAGGTCTTGGTTCAGCTGTTTCTGCGCGAAGGTCCCGCGATGGTCCGACGACTTCGAGGGATGTTCGCGTTCGCACTGTGGGACTCGCGCTCCAAAGCGCTCTTCCTTGCACGCGATCCCCACGGCATCAAACCCCTCTACTATGCGGACGATGGCGAATGTTTTCGGTTCGCCTCATCTGTTCGTGCTTTGTGCCAGGGGGGCGGAGTTTCTCGCGACCTCGATCCGGCCGCCACTCTCGGATTTCTCGGTTGGGGAAGCATTCCAGAGCCCCTGACGATGTACCGGGCGGTTCGTGCACTCCCCGCCGGGTCGACAGTAGAGGTCAGCGCTGCCGGATTGCGCGGTCCGCAAACATATTGGTCGGTTCCAGACCTCTACTCAAAAGAACCAGACAATCCTGCTCAGATGGGCGATGACTTTGTTCGCGAAAGGCTTCTGGATTCCGTCCGTGCTCACCTGGTCGCCGACGTCCCGGTCGGCGTTTTCCTGTCGGCCGGAATCGATTCAAGCGTGCTGGTGGGGCTCGCGGCGGAGATTCACCCAGAACCCGTTCGCGCAGTGACCTTGGCCTTCGCAGAGTTCAAGGGTATGCCGCAGGACGAATCACCGCTTGCCCGCGAGGTCGCCCTTCACTATGGAGCCAGCCACTCGGTAGTCGAGCTTTCGGCGGAAGAAGTTCGCCACTCGATGCGCGACTTCCTATCAGCAATGGACCAGCCGACGGTCGATGGCTTGAACGTTTATTGGATTTCAAGAGCCGTCCGCGAGAGCGGTCTAAAGGCTGCGATCTCTGGCCTCGGTGGCGATGAGCTGTTCGGCGGGTACAGCTCGTTTCGCACGTATCCACGCCTGCGTCGCCTCGCGATGGCCCGCGGCATTCCCGGATTCAACCGAGGCAGCCATCTGATCAGCCGTTTTGGCCCGGCCCGCCGCCAGGCAAAGCTGCACGCACTCGGGAGCGCCCTGGCGTCTAGCGCAAGCACGTTTCAGCTGGTCCGTGGTCTCTTCACGCCGGAGGAAATCCAGGCGCTCGTTCACCCGGACATCTGGGAAAACGGCCACGGCACCCGAGCGATCATGTGGCCCGCGGAGAATGTACTGAACAAGGGTTACCTCGAGCCATGGCGCGAAGTCGCGGTCGCCGAGCAATGCCTCTACATGCGAAACCAACTGCTTCGAGACGCGGATTGGGCCTCGATGAGGCACGGTCTCGAGGTTCGCGTCCCGCTCGTCGATCGGGTGCTGAGTGAGTCTCTGGCCGTTCCGCTGGCCGCCTCTGGCTCCAAGGGAAAGTCGCTTCTCGCGCGTTCGGTACGGAATCCCCTGCCGGAGGCGGTACTCCGTCGTAAGAAGACAGGCTTCACCCTTCCCATGCAGCAATGGGTCTCGGAAGACATTCGCGCGGGGAGGATGACGGCGCCACTCGCTCTTCTCCACCCGAACTCTGGCCAGGCAATAGCGAAGCTGTACGCTGGCATCTGTCAGGGCACAGTTCACTGGTCACGAGCCTGGGCACTTCATTGCCTCGGGAGCTGGCTGGAGAACCCCTCCCACCGTTTGCACTAGAGCACTCATCCGATGCCAAGAAAGCCGAAGATTGCGATAGTGGTCCCATCTGTTACCGAATGGGGCGGCTTGCCTACCGTCGCAATGTTCCTCTATCGGGCCATTTCCGACTCGGGGAAATACGAGCCGAGCCTGATTTCGCTAGCAGCATCGTCACGTGACTCAGAGAGCGTTCGGCTGTTATCCCCGCGAACCTGGCGCGCTGGCCCACAAATAGCAGCAGGAGAGCTTCACGGGGTGCCTTTTCGGCACGTAGGTTGCTATCTGTCGGAATTCGAATTCCAGCGATATCTACCTCGAAGTGCACTCACACAGATATTCAACGAGTTCGATCTTCTTCAAATTGTTGCTGGAACTCCAATGCTGGGCTTCGTTGCAGCTACCGCCAAGAGACCGACCTGTCTCAACGTTGCGACAACCATCCTGCGCGAGCGAAAAGGCGTGCTGAATGGCCAGCGCACCGCCTTGAAGTTATGGCGTCTGGCAATGACTGGTATTGACGTCGGTATCGAGCGCGCCGCCCTTCACAAAATGACCCATGTATTTGCCGAGACCACTTACGCGCAAAAATCGATGGCTGTTTGGCTTCCGAAGGGCAACCTTTCACTGGGCCCGCCTGGGATTGACACCCGGCTATTCCACCCAACCACATACAAGGAGAACGGGCATATCCTGAGCGTCGGGCGTTTCTCCGATCCACGAAAAAATACCCGTCTTTTGTTCAAGTCCTATCACCTGCTCACAAACGAGTTTACGCATCCGCCTGCGTTGGTTTTGGCGGGGTTTCATGGTCCATCGGTCGAAGATCTCGAGTATGCGCGCAAGCTGGGTATACTTGAGCAGATTCGTTTCGTCGCTCAACCTTCGACGAATGAGCTGATAAAGTTATATCAAGACGCTGCCCTGTTCGTATTGTCCTCCAACGAGGAGGGCTTCGGCATCGTTCTCATCGAAGCGATGGCGAGCGGACTGCCGGTCGTCTCCACCCGGTGCGGCGGACCAGAGGACATCGTGATCGATGGGGAGTCGGGGTACTTGACGCCGATCAACGATGCGTCGTCAATGGCTCGGAAGATGAGCGAGTTCCTGCGTGATCCGAGCCTCGCGCGACATGCTGGTCAGCTCGGCCGTCAAATCGTAGAAGAGCGGTTCTCGTTCCGAGCTGCCGGACGACCCTACTTGGACAAGTACGAGCAGTTGCTCGCATGACCGCGACTCAAGCCACTGGATCAGTTTGGGCTAGATGCCTGTACGAAGATAAACAGGCCTCGCCGCGATTGGGCTTGGCGTAAATAGCTCTCTGGAGCAAGCTTGAGCGCAATTGCCCGAAGTTGGCGAGGCAGAGGTATAACATCCGCTTCCTGCCCCATCACCTCGCTCGAAACATTCTCGAAGAACGCGCGAAACAGATCTTCAAAATGTTCGCGAACGAAGAACCGTGCAGAGAATCCGTCCGACGTGCGGTAAAGCACCTCGTCAAAGGTTCTGTGTAGAAAAGCACCGCTCAGCAAGTAGTCTTTGATGAACGCTACCCGAGCTGCCGTGCTCTCTCGATTGTACACCATCACTCGGCACTCGCCCGTGGGCCGAAGCAATCGGGCAATATGTCGCACGATGCGCGCTGTTCGAGCTGAGTGGTGAATCACACCCCAAGACCAGACGAAGTCGAAGCTTTGATCCGGGAATGGCAGGTGCTCGGCATCCAACTGCATGACACGAGCGCTCAATCCCTTGAGCGCGAGCCTTTGCGACGTGGCTTGGATAGCCGTATCGCTGAGGTCGACGGCGGTAACCCGTGCACCGGCTCTAACCATGGTCTCGGTGTGGAGACCCATACCGCAGCCGATTTCCAGTACCGATGCACCTGACAATCGGTCGAGGGGAAGTATTTGGTCAAACGGTTGGCGATCGGTCGCGAACAGCCGAGCCCCTCGTATGAATCGGGCATCGATTTCGTCAAACCAGCCTCGTGAGTACTTCTGCTCAGCCAGGTTTCCGTGCCAGTCGTACGTCATCGGGTTGGTCGACCACCACGATTGATTCCCCTGCTGCACGTCGCCAGGAGTTAAGTCCTGCGTTCGCTTGCTGACCTCGGCTTTGACCATGCCGGTATTTCTATCAGCTCCGGCGACGATTTCCACAACGCCCCCTGGTCCACAGCAGGCGTCCAAACATCAGGGTAGTTAAAAGTAGCACCGCACAACGATCGCCAGCCGTCGCCCATCCTTTGTCACAGCATCTTGATCCGCACGAAGATGAACTCCTACGATAGCGGCCTTGGACCAGATCAAAGAGATCGAGGTCGCACCTCTCTGCCATTGCGAGTTCTTGTTTAACCCTAAGTGCGACGCGGCGACGAGGATAGCCAACCGCGCATGCGTCCTTCCTCGTTCGAGGGAAAGACATCAGCGTCGCCTCCCGATAGAGTTTGGCTAACTGCTAGCGCCTCCGACTAAACGTGAACACGGTTATGGTCATGGGGCGTGGAACCTAACGAGCATATCCATGGTGTAAACACCGCCTTTGGTATCTGCTACCTCGACAAGGAACCAACCGGCAATCCCGGCTCGAATCACCTGCCACAGCAGGTAGCGGACGCCGCTCACAATTCCGTGCACCATCGGTCCGCACTCGCGAAACTCGACGCAAGCATCCAGATTGGCCAGTGAGGCAAGCTGCTGGAAGTTGTTGGGCGTGAATGCCCACTCGTGGGTGATGTCCCAGTGCCGGGTCAAGCCGCCAAACGGAGAGATGGCATTGGGAACCATCGCCACCAGTGTTCCGCCGGGCCGCAGCACACGTCCAATCTCTTTTAGGGTGGCAAGCAGAGTGTCTTTGGACAGGTGCTCGAGGAAGTTCAGTGCTGTCACGAAGTCAATCGACCGCGACTCACATCGCTTGAGGTAGTCGAGCACGTCCGCAGTGATCAATTCGCTCTTCACGAATGAACGCGCGTGGCGCAGCTCCTCGTCGCACAAATCGACCCCCTGGATGTGTTGATAACCCTCTTCCTCCAGAAGATAGATCAATTCGCCACAACCGGTCGCCAGATCGAGGCATCGCGCTTCGCGATCTGTTGGCAGCCATGGCCTTAGCCTCAGTTTGAGCCCGTCCGCGGCGCGCCGGTAATGATCGAGAGACTGATTGTGTCCCCGTTCCGCGGTCGTCTGGTAGTACATCCGAACGACTTCTTCGCGAGCCGAGCGTGAGGGTTCCATGGTCATGCGCCCATTTCCTCTCGACGCTGGACTGGATTCGCCATTTGCCATGGTCTCGAAGTTAGGCACGGGCGGCGAGAAACGGAACGACGGTTTTCGTGCGATCCAGAAAGGTGGGTCTTGGAGATCGCAACACCTTCTGAAACGCCTCCACGAATTCGCCAGCCACCACACGCGCATCCTGACTCGAGGCAATCTCGCGGGCGCGTTCCGAAAACTTCCGGTACCTCCCTGGGTCAACCATCAAGGCCTTCATCGCGGCCGAGAGCGCCTTCACATCGCCGCACGGGTACACCAGCCCCGTCTCGCCATCCCGCATCACGTCTTCCCGACCAACACACCCCACCCGATCGGAAACAATCGCTGGCACACCGAGGAACAGCGATTCGGTCACTACTTGTCCGTGTGGCTCCGCTTCCGAGGCGAGCACGGTCGCGTCACAGGCTATGTAATAGGCTGGAAGCTCCTGCTGATTGACGAAGCCGGTGAGGCTGATTCGACCGGCTGCTTCCGGCGATCGCGCCAGTTCTTCCAGTTGGGGTCTCAGCTCACCTTCGCCGATGAGCAGGAGGCGAGCCTGCGACCTGAGTGACTCATCGAGCTGCAACCACGCTTGCACCACCTCGAGAGTTCGCTTCTTCGCGATGTACTTCCCAACGACGGCGAAGACAAAGTGGGCCGGATCGATGTTCAGCTTCCGGCGCATCGCCGAGCGGGTGTCCGCCTTTTCTTGAAGCGCGGTCTCAAAACGCTCGCCGTCAATGGGTTGAGCGCACCAATGCAGTCGCTCACGGGGCAGACCGTAGTTTCGGTAGTACTCCGCATTTGAACTGCTGATTGGCAGGGCGCCGTCCAGCTGTGAAAAGAACGCCCGCACTATCACTTGCTTGGCCAAGCGCACCCAGCCTTTCCGCGGATGCTTCAGCTCTGAGTCCGAAAAAGTCAGTACCCGAATGTGGTGTGCCCTCGCCCAGAGAAGGGCGCGCCAGCTAGTAAGATGACTGTATCCGAAGAGCACCAACACGTCCGGAGCGAAGTCGGATAGCGCTCGACTCACCGTGGGATTGTTGGTCTCCCAAAAGCCGAGTTTGCTGGGCGGCTTCGAGAGAGGCAGGATCTCCGAGTCGTAGCCGGCCCGCAGATCCACGTCCCATCTTACCGTCCTTCCAAACCCGGGATCGCGGTAGTCGGCGGTGCCCCAGTCACAACAGTAGAACACCTTGAGCGCGACCCCGTCTTTTTTTGCCACCTCCCGCCAGAGAGGCCCGAAGTACTGGATCGGATGGGTATTGATGACTGCGACGCGCATGAACAAGGCCTCAGGGCTTGACGTAACCAAAGATCCGGTCGAGACGATGCCGGTAGGTGTGTTCCGCCAACGCCCGGCGCGCTGCCGCGGCTCGAATCGACTGCATCTCCGCTGGGCTTCTCTGGCAGCGTTGGACGAGCGCGATTAACTCATCGAAGGTTGTGAACGTCAGCACTTCAGTTCCAGGCTCGAAGCATTCGCTGACTATCGGTCGAGCCTCCATCAGTTGGAGGCCACCCGCACCCGCAATCTCAAAAGCCCGGCAGTTGAGGGAATTTCCTTCTGCCAACGCAAATGTGTTGAGGCAAGCGAGGGCCTCGCCGAAGACCTGACTCTTCTCTTCGCGGGTAATGTAGCGCCCGGTCCAGTGCTTCTTGATGCTCGCCGCCGCCCAGATGGGGGGTTTCGAACCAAAGAGCGACACCCGGACTCCGTAAGTCATCAGCCGCAGAACCACCGCTTGCCGGTAGGCGTAGAAGTTGCCCGCTACCGCGACGCAATCATTCGTCTGTCTGGCCAACGGTCGGTGCCAACTTGGATTCATCGCTTCATGCAGAAGATGCGCGTTACTGCCTATAATCCGCAGCTTGTTGACTGCCGACGGATCCTTCACGAACACCCAATCCCAGCCCGGATTGACGAGGCCCCACCGCTGACTGTTCGCGGGCGCATCGCCCCACCAGAGAACCCTTCGTCCGCGACACAGCTTGCCGAGCTCCTCCAGGATTTCGGGATGAATGTCGAAGGAAAGGCAGAGGACGAGGTCTGGCGCACGCGCCTTCGCGAGGCGAAGGAGCTGCCATTCGGCTTTGCTGGGGCGCGCCCCTAAAACTCGCTCCCGAGCGACTCGAAGCGCATAGCGGGGAAAAGACCAGTATGAAGCGTGGTTCCGGACCGGAGGGCTGACGAGGGGCCACCTTCACCACCCGAGGCTAGACGGTTTTTCCTGAAGCTGGGCTGTATTTCTCATCACCTTGCTGATTCGACCACGGTGAGCATTTCCGATCATTGGATTCTCCATCCTGCGCTTAACCGCCGGCACCTATGCCAGCGATTTGCCCGGCTCGATTCCCACCAGCGAGCTGCCCACCAGCTTTCGCCTTCTTTCGACGTTGCGCTGCCGCGTGCTTCGATCCCAGAACCAGATCAGTGAACCGAGAACCAGAATCCGATGCACGATCGCCACTGTCGACACACCAGCCTGATCATTGCTGACAACCTGGATGATCGCAGTGAAGTAGAGCAACATCCTCAGGGGATCGAGTTGCGGCATTGGACCGGCTATTCGCCAAAGCACACCGACTAGAGATCCCACCACGGTCATTCCGATGATGACTCCCCACAGCCCAAAGTTCCAATACAGCTCGCCAGCTGCACCCATGCCAGTGGCCGTCGTGGCGCTCTCCTCGTTGGACGCCTGTCCGAGGTACACGGTGAACCACGCTCCTCGTGTCACCCACGGTTTGCCTGGCCAGAACAGCCGAGGAATGAAGGCATAGGCCAGGTACTCCATCGTTTCCCCGTGGCGCAGCCCATACCTATCGACCTCAGCGTGGATGAACGCAAGGGGAATCGGTTCAAACTGGCGCTCGAAGAACTGTTCTACCTGGTGTTCGGCCTCTGTTTCGGCGACCTTGTATCGTTCGAAGACACGCAGCAACACTGCGACGGTTGTGTCTGCTTCCTCCCATCGGCGTTCGTCCCGCGCGCTCGTAACAACCGGCGCGACGATGAACAAGTAGAACGTAGCTAGACCGAGGCCCATCGGGAACAGCCATTTCCGGTACGAACGAAAGTACACGAGGGTCCAGATAATTGGGACGAACGAGTACATGATGTAGGCCTTGGAAAATGAACGAAGATTGCAAGCGAACTCGATCAGGCAACCGGCGATCAAGACGGCCCAGGAAAGCCGCGGCTTCGTGGATGAAGTCGATAAGCAATAAGCGCAAAGGCTGGCATTGGAAGCCCAAGACAGAATCCCAAAGATTGCTCCAGCCATCGTCATGTCATTGCCGAACAGACGAGAAAGCACTCCCGATGCCCAAATCATCACCAGCAATATCCTGTAGCGTCGCGAGCCAGAATTGGAGGGCGGGCTGGTGTCGGTCGTTTGACGTGTCGGCGGCCTGATGGTCTGGATGCCGAAGTGAAAAGCGACGGAGCCGACCAGGAACAAGAGATAGCCAGACACCAGTTCGGTGGGCGGGATCTCAAACGAGGAGAGCCGAATCACCTCGCGGTTGGCAAGGCGGCCAGCAATGCTGATAGCCGCCGGGCCGAGCCCGATGCTGTACCAGAGAAAATAGAACGAGAGGGGACTGATCATGGTCGGCGCGCGCTTCATTTCAAAAGCCATCAGCCCCAGGTAGGTCGGCCCAACAAGGCAACCACCCAGGTAGAGGGTCAGTACCGGGTCCTCGGTAGAGCTCCAGATCATCGCCACCAGGCTGGTGATGACCAGGTGAACGACTACATCCGAGTAGCGCCAGAGCCATTGGGCCCTGGGCCCCCGTCCTGCAGTGTCGTCTCGGGCCACGGACGCATTCTCGGGTCTTTGGCTCGCGGGACTCAGCGGCCAACGAGGCGCGGTGGCGATCATGGCGGCTGATTCCTGCTCAGGATCCGGCCAAGTTGGCGTCGGACCTTGGAGGCTTTCAAACTGGCGAGCGAACGCACCGTCTCCAGTTCCAGCCTGATCCTCCGTCGAGTAACTTCCTCACGCTGATAAACCAAGGGCAAGTAGAGACGGTGAATGGCCGCGGTTCGCCGGACCAGTTTCACCGCATTGTTCGTTGCGTAGTGATCCTGTTCCCGGTCCCGGACTTGAATCAGGGGCTCCCGCGCGTAGGCGACATCCCCCTCCAGCGACAGTCTCATCCAGAGCTCGACGTCCGAGATGAAGTCGAACTCCGGGTTGTAGAGACCGTGTGCCTCGTGGGCGCTCCGCCGGACCAAGGTCAAGGCGCAGACCTGACACGCAAGCGTGCTCAGCATCACCTCGACCCAGTCCCGGCCGCGTGTCAGTTCACGAAAATCGTTGGTAATGGTGCGAACGTAGGTCCCCGATTCGGTGATGGTGTCGATCGCGCAGTGGACGAAAAGGGCACTGGGATGTCGCTCGAGCGTCTGCACCATTGTCGGCAGGAATGACGGCTTATAGACATCGTGATCGTGGCACATCGCGATCAGGTCACCACGCGAGCTCCGGATCGCCGCGTTCAGGTTTCCCGGGATTCCCAGCTTACGTTCGTTCCTGATGTAGCGAACCCGCGAATCACCTCGTGCCGCGGCACGGACCGCCTCGGGGGTCCCGTCCCGACCGTCACCATCATCTTGAACGATCAACTCGAAATCGGTCCATTCCCCATCGAGCAGACAACGCATCGTCTCCCCGATCACGTGCGGGCGCCGGAACGTTGGCATCACTGCGCTCACCTTGGGTCCGGTGGACGTCCGCGGCTCCAACCGTGGAGCAGTGTTGATCCGCGTCGCCAAGACCGTTCGTCCGTTTTCGCCCGCCAGCAGCGCCATTTAACTTCGCCTGTTACCTTCCAGTGCAAGATGTCCCGCAAGACGGCGCATACCCTCCGCCAGCGGGACGCGCGGCTTGAAATCGAATACGCGACTGAACTCGTCTGGCGAGGCCCAAAACTTGATGTACTCGGGTACCACGCCTTCGTGCTCGACCGAAACGTTGCTCACCCCAAAAACGTCCGCGGCCGCAGTCACCAGCTGATTGACTGAGATGGCGTTGCCGCTGCAGAGGTCCGCGGTCATGTTTCCGTTGTCCGCAGATGCCGTTTTTAGAAGCGCCTCGACCGCATCGGAAACGCACATCGCATCAATGAGGTTGTTGCCATCGCCCCGGACGCGAAAGCTCCTTTCCTTCTTCACTGCAAATGCCTCGACCAGTCGGGTGTAGATTTTTCTACTCGGCTCATGAGGTCCGTAGGCACCAAAGAACCGAACGATGACGTAGCGGCCGATCGCGCCCCGCTGACTGAAAAAATGTACGTACCGCTCCGCGGCGAGCTTTGAGATCGCGTATGGAAGGAGCGGTTCGACCGGTGTCGAAGGTGACACCTTCCCGATTTTGTGATCGTAAACCGCTCCCGATGAGAGATAGAGAAACCGTTTGGCCTTAACCAGCGTGAGGAGATTGACGAGGCCCAGAACGTTCTTTTGCAGATCCATTGCAGGGTCGATGGTGGAAAGAGCCGGATCGCCATTCGCCGCGAGGTAGACGCAGAGATCGAACTCCGTTCCCGCGACCTTGGCTAATTCCTTCACGCCTTCGATCGAGGTCAGGTCACACTGCGCGGGCTGAATCCCGGGATTGCCCAGTCGCGAAACAAACGACGGGAAATCAGTGCTTCGGTTGTAGACCGCGACGGTCTTCCATTTGGGTGGAAGCGCGGCGAGGAGATTGCGACCGATAAAACCCGAGGCGCCTGTGACAACGACGTTCACCCCTAGACTCCATGCTCTCGGCACCAACTCAACGTCTTCCTGATGCCTTCTTCAAGGCCAACCTTCGGTTCGAAACCGAGCATCCTTCTTGCCTTCTGGATAGATGGGACTCGAACCTCCACATCCGCAATTTGCTGCTCCCTAAACACGATCCGCGACCGGGATTCTGAAAGACGGATCACCTGCTCCGCCAGCGCGAGAATCGTCGCCGTCTGCTTAGGATTGCCGATATTCAAAACCTGGCCGATCGTCTCCTCCTCGCGAAGGATGCCGATGACGGCGTCGACAAAGTCATCTACGTAACACCATGCTCTGATCTGGTTGCCGTCGCCGGTCACCCGGAGATCTTCATTTCTCAGCGCGTTGATGCAGAATTTTCGGATCGCACCCTCGCCGATCTGCCGCGGGCCATAGATGTTGAAAGGGCGAAGGATGGTGACTGGCACCCCATATTCAAGGCGGTAGGAAAATCCGAGGTGCTCCGCCGCCATCTTGCTCACAGCGTAGGTCCACCGAGGCTCTCCCACCGCTCCTTGCGTGGTCAAGCCGCTCTCATCAGCACGGTAGACGTGCGGTCCATAGACCTCGCTGGTGGAGAACATGATGAAGCGTGAAAGGCCGGCTTTGGCTTCAATCGCCGCTTCGAGGACGTTCAAGGCTCCGATCAAGTTGACCTGCATCGTCCGGATCGGCCGCGTCACCACGGTGTCGATTCCCGCCACCGCCGCCATATGAATGATCGTGTCGGCGCCCTTGATCGCGGCGGCAATCTCGGACCGGTTGAGCACGTCACCCTGAACAATTCGTATGTTGGGATGATTGGCTACCGCCGAGAACTTGATTGCGTTGCGGTGGCCGGTATCGAAGATAGTAATCCGGTTCGAATCGGCGAGGCGTTCACATAGGTAAGACCCGATGAATCCGCCGCCACCGGTCATGAAGATGGAATGATCGCGAAACATAAGCTTCCTTTCAGTAGTCGCTTTAGGCGCCATCGGCTGCTCGCCCGTTGAAAAAGTCTCTGATCGCTCCGGACACCGCTGCCAGCTGCTCGTCGGTGATCTCGGGGTAGATCGGGAGAGAAAGAACCTCGCTCGCTGCCGCCTCCGCATTCGGGAGGAAAGGTGTCTCTCCGGCTGAGGCATAGATGTTCTGTTGGTGGATTGGGATCGGATAGTACACCATCGTCCCGATTCCCCGCTGCTTCAGGTGCAACGCCAATTGATCGCGGTGAGCGGTTCGAATCGTGTACTGGTGATAAACGTGCGAGCGATTCTTTGCCTCGAAGGGCAGCTCGACAGGTAGGCCCTGCAATAGCTCCTTGTATCGCCCCGCCGCGCGGTTGCGCTGTTCGTTCCACCGATCCAGATACTTCAGCTTTACCGCCAAAACAGCTGCTTGGATGGTGTCTAGCCGGCTGTTGAAGCCCAATATGTCGGCTTGATACTTTTTCCGACTGCCCTGGCGACGCAGCACGTCCACCTTCTCCGCAAGGGATGAATCGTTGGTGAGGACCATTCCACCGTCCCCGTAGGCGCCGAGGTTCTTGCTTGGGTAGAAGCTCAGGCAACCCGCATCACCGAACGACCCAACCGCTCGTCCCTGGTATCGCGCTCCGATCGCCTGGGCGCAGTCCTCAATGACCGAGAGCGCCTTTTTCCGAGCAAGCGCCAGGATCGGCTCTAGGTCAGCCGCCTGCCCATAAAGATGAACGGGCACGATCGCCTTTGTTCGTTCAGTGATGGCCTCCTCCACCGCGGCGGCCGAAAGATTGAATGTCTGCGGGTCGATGTCGACAAATACGGGCTTGGCGCCGCAGTGACTGATGGTGTTCGCGGTCGCAATGAAGGTGAACGGAGAGGTGATTACTTCGTCGCCCGGACCGACATCCAGCGCGGCCATCGCCAGCCGAAGTGCGTCCGTCCCGGAGGCGACTCCTACCCCATGCCGACATTCGCAGTACTTGGCGAGTTGAGTCTCGAGGTCTCGCACTGCGGCCCCGAGGACGAAGTCCGCGCTGAGAAGCACTTCCCGAATCGCTTCATTCACTTCCCTCTCGATCGAGCGATACTGGGCCTTCAAATCCAATACCGGAATCATTTCGTCCTCACTCGCTGAGTGGCTTGTCTTCGGGCCAATCGATGCACCGCAGCACCCCCTTCTCGAGCTCCTCATACCGCCACTTGGACTCAGGGCAGACCATGGTTCCCCCCGGCTCAAGCCGGTGTCCGTGTCTGCTCATCCAGCCAACTCGTCGCGCCGGCACGCCCAGCATCAAGGCATAGTCGGGGACATTGGAGGTCACCGTTGCCCCCGCGCCGATGAACGCGTATCGGCCAACCTCGTGACCACAAACGATCGTCGCATTTGCCCCGATCGTCGCGCCACGCCTGATCAGCGTCCGCTCGTAGAGGTGCTTGCGCACGACTTGCGATCGTGGATTCCCAATATTGGTGAAAACGCAGGAGGGACCGCAAAACACGTCATCCTCGAGCTCGACGCCGGTATAAATAGACACGTTGTTTTGTATCTTGACGTTGTTCCCGATGATCACGTCGTTGGCGACGAAGACGTTCTGGCCGAGAATGCAACCAGCGCCGAGCTTCGCGCCCTTCATTACGTGGCAAAAATGCCACACCTTCGATCCGCGGCCGAGGGATACCCCCTCGTCAACGATCGCGGTGGGGTGTACGTAGTATTGCTTTTCGATCATCAGAACTCCTCGATTGGAAGACTGACTGGCTCACCATTGGTCACCAACGAGCGTTGAGCCGCTTGAAGGACTTTGAGCACTCGCAATCCGCTGCTGCCGTCGGTGAACGGCTGTACTCGTGTTTCGACTGAGCTCATAAACGCCTCGCATTCCAGACGCAGAGGCTCCGCATCAGTAAATGCGACCTCGACCCCCTTGCCTTTGACGGGAATCGGCTCGCCATTGTCGACTTTGACATGCTGATCATAGAGAACGAGTTTCTTCGAAACGTCATCGAAGCTCGCCATCTTCTCCGAGCCGATGATTACCAACCTTTGCTCTTTGAAGGGATGCAACCAGGACACGTGAATGTGCGCGCGCACTCCATTGTCGAATAACAGTTGCGTTACCGTAACGTCGGCGATGTTGGGTTGGATATAGCTTCCACCGCAGGCCACGACCTGAAACGGCAGGCTGCGCATCAGTCGAAGAATCACCGCGATGTCATGCGGTGCAAAGCTCCAGAGAATGTTTTCTTCCCGCCGCACTTTTCCGAGGCTGAGTCGGTTCGAGTAGATGTAGCGCACCTTGCCCAGCTCGCCGCCGTGGACAATTTGCGACAGCTTGACGATCGCCGGGTGGTACTCGAGCACGTGGCCCACCATGAGAATTCGTTGGTTCGCGTCCGCCTGTTTCACCAATTGCTCGGCTTGGATGTGGTTCAAGGCAAGCGGCTTTTCAACGAACACGTCCTTGCCGGCGTCGAGCGCCTGCGCGGCGAGAAGGTGATGCGTCTCCGCCGGCGTAGCAATAACCACGGCATCAATCGCGCTCTGCAGCAAGGTCGCGAAGTCCTCGACGATCGGCACCCCGGGAACGAGCTCCTTCGCCAGCTTTCTACCCTGAGGAGTCGAGTCACAGACCGCTGCCAGCACTCCGAGCTGTTGAAAATTGCGAACGAGATTTTTACCCCAATAGCCGCACCCAACCACTGCGACCGAAGAGGCCTTCGTACGAACTTTGTGCATCTAGGTATTGCCCCCCAGCGTGGCCGCGGCGAGTTTGGATCGGATTCCCTGATGGACCCGATCGATTATACGCTGTCCAATCTGGCGCTCCGACAATTTGAGCTGATACCAAGTGACGAGCAAGCTGGCGACAAATCCCGTACATGAAACTACCGGACCTCTGGCGCCAACCCATGGAAGGAACTGTGCGGCAATGGCAACCAGTCCGAAGGGGACGACCAATCCGAGAATTGCGATCGGTGCCACGTCGACAATGAAGGATTGAAATCGGTCGCCTAAGACATGGCAGACGGTCGCCGGCAAGAGCCAAACGGCCACCAGTAAATCCCCGAGTAATCCTCCCAGAGCAGCGCCGCGGATTCCGAACCGAGGTAGTAAAACGTACGCGATTATCGTTCCTGCCACCGCATTGATCAGCAGGATGGCGACGAGTTTCCCCTGGCGATTTGTCGCGGCGAGAACCGTCACGCCGCAGGTCCAGAAGGCCCAAAGGACACTTTGGCCGGCGAGGATGATCAACGTCCCCTTGTCCAGATTTAGAGTCCGCAGCGTCCAGGCTGAATAAATCGTATCGCTCACCGGAATCAAAGCGAGCAACAAGGCGCCCACGATCCAACCGTTCAGCTTGCAATAACTTCGGTGGGCCTGAATCAAACCAGCGCGCTCCCCCCGCGCGTCCATCGCGGTCAGCTCCGGCCAAACGGCTGTCGCAAGAATTCCGGACACCATACGGCCAATGTTCACGAACGTCCGATGCGTGGCATAGTGCGCCAGCTCCGCCCCCCCCAGTCTCGATTGAACCAAGGCGATCGTTCCTTGGCTGGCCACGTAATCAGCCAGCGCCGCCAGCAAGAACAGCAAACCCGGGCCGAGCATTTGGGCGCCCACCCGGAAGCTGCCGCCAATCGGCCAGAACTTCATCCAAGCAAATAGTCGCTTCAAATCGAGTACCACGAATGTCCAGGTGGCAACCTGAATCATGAGCCGCGACACGGCGACGGCGGGGAGATCTGCTCCGAGCGCAATCAATGCCGCAGAAACGAGAAAAAGGACCGCTCGCTGAACTGCAGTGATGTAGCCAGCGCGGGCTAACTTTCCACTCGCGCGGTAGGTCCCAACCACCACGCCCATTGGAACCGAGAGAACCACCTCGCAGGCAAGAGCCATCACCGTCACCGCCAGCCCAGGACGAGAGAGCGAGGAGATCGCTAGCCATTTCCCGAATGGAAGCCACCAGGCACCGAGCGCGATGAAACACCACAAAGCAACAACAAGCGGCAGTTGCAGGCGCAGAGCGCTGTGCAAATCGAAGGTCAGGGCTTCGCTTTCACCACGTGCGTATCGAGCGCTCATTCGGTTCACGACGTATGTCTGGATTCCGATGTCGCTCAAGCCCAGGAACGCGACCAGCGCCGAAAGACCAACCCAGTCGCCATACTTGCCAGCACCCCAGAAGTGCAGTGCGACGGGCACAATGGCGAGTTGACTTATGGTGTTGATGACGGCAACCACCGACAGCGCGGCTGTTCCGCGAAGCACCCGGCCAACCGAGCTCGTCGAGGAGGTCGGTCCCGCGGCGGCTGGCTCTGCGGCAGGGATTGACTTCGAGCTCATCACTGGTAATGGATCCGACCGCACCCGTAAGCGCGAATCGCAATTCCGGTCGTCGCGCTCACGCTCGCCCCTCTGCGTGCCCGTCCTTTCCTTGCCCGTAGTAGTGCCCGTAGTGCCGGTAGGCGTAGAGATAGTCGCCGTACTTCGGATCCTCCAGATCCACATTGTTCAGGATCGCCCCGTATATTTTGGCATTCACATCTCTCAACGAACGAATGCCGCGGATTGCTATGTCACGAGGGGTGTGACGCGCCTTGACCACCAACACCACGCCATCGACCTGGGTGGCGAGGATGGCGGCATCCGCCACCGCGGCCAGGGGCGGGCTGTCCAGGATCACCCGATCGAATTTCGCGATCAGTTTTTTCAACAGCTCTGAAAAAGCCTGCGTATGAAGCAGCTCGGCCGGATTGGGAGGGATGGGGCCGCAGGGCAGAACAAACAGGCCCGGGACTTCGGTGCTCTTGAGCGCGTCTTCGAGTGAGCTCTCGGAAACCAGGACCGAGGTCACCCCGCGGTCGTCGGGAACGCCGAAAGCCTTGTGCAACCGGGGCCGGCGCATGTCGGTATCGACCACGAGAACGCGGTTTCCGCTTTGCGCCATCGCGATTCCCAGGCTGATCACCGTGGTGGACTTTCCCTCCTGAGGGCCGCTCGAGCTGACCAGCATGGTCTTGAACGGGTGATCCGGCGACATGAATAGGAGGTTGGTGCGAATCGCCCGACAACACTCGGCGACCGCCGATTTGGGTTGGCGGTGCACGTGCAAATCCCGAAACTCGAGGTTCGGCCCGGAATCCTCCAAGATCTTCGGAACAAATCCCAAGAAGGGAATGCCAAGTTTTTGTTCAATATCAACCTGGTTGCCGATGCTGTTATCGAGGTACTCCAGCGTGAAAGCGAATGCGACACCACTGACAAGACCCAACACGACGGCCAAGATCAGCGAAAACCGGACGTTGGGCCTGACTGGAACCTTTTCCGCCCGAGCCGGATCGAGCACCCGGACGTTGCTGGTTCGCAGCAGCCCGGAAAGCTCGATGTCCTTCAGCCGCTTGAGCACCAGATCATAGAGCCGCTGATTGTTTTCGGCATCGCGATTGATTCGATTGAACTCAATCTGTTTCTTGTTGACCACGAATGCTTCGGCCTTGGCGGCATCGAGCAAGAGACCGAGATTTCGCTCCTTCATCGTAGCCTCAACAAGGTCTGTTTCGGCAGCTCGAACGAGATTGCTCAGCTCGTGGACGAGGTCCTGTTTGGTCGAGCTTAGTTTCTCCGTGCATGCGGCAAGCTTGGGATGCTCGGCCAGGTAGCGATCCTTCAGCTCGGCGCATTCCACCTTTTGTGCCGCATATCGGATCTTGAGTTGGTGGATGAGGACGTTGTCCTCACCAGAAGACAGCCCTTCTGCCCAGTGCGCGTCTTCCTCGTTCTTGGAATTGCGCAGCTTGCCGATCGCATCGACGCGGGCTCTCTGGCCCGCCAGCTTGGTCCGGACCTCGGTGAGCGCCAGATTGACCGCATTCAGTCGCTGACTGACCATGCTCTGCCGATCCTCGAGGGAGGTGGTGAGCATGTCGGCGTCTTTCTTGAATTGATAAACCGACATTTCGCTCTGTCGCGACTTGTGCTCGAGATCCTTGAGCTGCTCTTCAAGCCACTCAGATGCTTTATCGGTGGTTCGAAGTTTCAGTGCCAGGTTCTCCGCGATGTAGGCTTGAGCGACCTCGTTCGCCAGCAGAGCGGCTCGGTCTGAATCAAAGTCCTCGATCACGACATAAACCAGCCGCGAATCCTTGACCGGCTGAGCCTTGATCTTCGTCTGCAGGATCGCCACCGGATCGATTAGCGACAAGGCACTTTTCAGAGCCAGGGGATCCTTGATCTTCGTCAGTCCAAGAAACGCGAGGTCGTTGTCGAGGCCCAACTTCTCGACCACCCGCTTCGAGACCGCCCGACTGACGATGACCTTGTACTGAGTCTCGTAGTGCTCTTTGGCGTACCAGTAGTTGCCGGAGCCGCTGTCGACGACCTCTTGCACCTGGTTGTCGAGATAGCGAGGAGCGGTGGCGTCGATGATCATGCTGGTCGTTGCCCGATATACCTTCGCCTGCCGCAGCGTGTACAAACCGATACCGAAGATCACAGCGGCCGCCGTGGCCAGGATCACCCAACGCCTGCGCACGATGATGCGCAATCCAAACATCAAATCGATGGGTTTACGCTCCGTTTCTGCGGAGTTTGGTTCTAAGGCTTCCACCCAATGTCTCCGGTAGCCGATGTGCGTCGAGTGCGTTGCGCTGTAGTCGCGGATCGAACCTCGACAAATCATCAGTGTCGTGGGTCAAACCTTACCGCTTTTGCCCGTATTCGACCCGTTCTTGGCCGCGACTTCAATGCGCAGTCCACCTACTTCCGACCACCGGATCACAGAGCTGGATCGAAGGGGAACATCCCGCTCGTTGATCAGCTCGGCGTGCCCGAGCCAGAGCGGAATTTAGCGGGAGCAATACAGACCCGTAGCGCCATCGCCCATCCACGATGTCTGTCTTTACGGTCCCGGCGATGACTCCGCGTTGTGTCCGGTACGGTGACACCTCGGCAGACGAGGCGGCTCGCCGGGCGTGATCCCGGGGTGTCCAGTCGATCGAACGGAGCCTGGCCAAGGAGCTTTGCCGCGGACCAAAGATGCCGCAACCGCTCTTATCGGACCCGTCCTTCGCTTCTAATCAAGGCTCTCGCTTTCGCGCGGCGATCGGGCTAAGCCTTTGTCAAATCCCTCGTGGAGCGAGGATCTGGAATGAAGAAAATCGAGGCAATCATCAAGCCGTTCAAGCTCGACGACGTGAAGGATGCGCTGGGCGAGGTGGGCGTGCACGGCCTGACCGCGGTGGAGGTCAAGGGCTTTGGCCGGCAACGCGGGCACACCGAGCTCTACAAAGGCGCGGAATACGTCGTCGACTTCCTGCCAAAAGTTAAGATCGAAGTGGTCGTCGACGACGACCAGGTGCCCAAGGTGGTGGAGGCCATCGAGCGCGCCGCCAGGTCCGGGAAGATCGGAGACGGCAAGATCTTCGTACTGCCGGTCGACGAGGCGGTCCGAATCCGGACGGGTGAGCGCGGAATCGGCGCGCTCTAATCTGCGGACCTGGAGACCGCCGAGGGGAGCCTCTTTGGCGGCCCGTTCAACGCGGCCGGTCCGATGTGCGCCTCTTTCAGCGCGTGGGCCTTCGCAAGCCGAGGCGAGACATGCGGTAGATCACCGTTCGGCGCGGCAATCCGAGGCGCTTCGCCGCTTCGGTCACATTCCAGCGCGTCAACGCCAGGGTTTTCAGGAAAGCGTCCCGCTCGGCCACCTTCAGCGAGCTGCGCAGATCCACGCGACCCGCCAGCGCCGACGGATCGCCGCCTGCCGCTTCCTTCGCCAGGGTCGGCGGAAGAGCCTCGAGGCGGATCTCATCGGTTTCCGAGGTCAGCGATGCTCGCTCGATCGCATTTTTCAGCTCGCGGACGTTGCCCGGCCACGAGTAGCGCAGCAGCGCTGCCCGCGCCTCGGGGCTCAGGCTCAGCCGTGGCCTTCCGAAAACCCTCCGGCAACGGGCGAGGAACAGCTCCGCCAGCGCCACGATCTCGGACGTTCGATCCCGAAGCGGAGGCACGAGGACGGTCTGGGCGGACAAGCGCGATTGTAGATCCTCGCGGAACTTTCCGTCGCGAACCAGGCGGCCGAGATCTTCTTCGGTAGCCGCGGCGATCCGCACATCCACCTTGTACACCTGCTCGGACCCCAGCCGCGCGGCGGCCCGCCTTTCCAGTGCCTGCGCCAGCTTCGCCTGGGTCGCCAGGGGCAGCTCGCCGATCTCTTCGATGAACACGGTGCCGCCGGCCGCGGTCTCGAGGGTGCCGAACCGCGCTGGCTCGGCGCCGCTCAGCGCGCCTCGGTCGCGTCCGAAGAGATCGCCTTCGAGCGCGGGCGAGGAAAGCGCGGTTCCGGCGACCCGGGCAAAGGGCCCGGCGCTGCGGCCGCTTCGTTGGTGGAGGATGCGCGCCAGCGTTCCCTTCCCCGAGCCGCGCTCGCCCTGGAAGAGCACCGGCGCATCGCCTCGCGCCAGCCGTTCCACCAAAGACACCAGCCGCACCATCACCGAATCGAGAAAGACGGTCTCTTCGTTCGCCCCGCCGCGCGCCGGATCCGGCCCCGAGAGGCGAATCAGCGCGCTTTCGAGGACGCCGTCCGCATCGACGCCGTCGGCCGGAAAGGACGCATAGCCGATCGAAAACTGATGGCCCTCGGCCCCGAGCGCCGCGCCGAGCTTGCCTCGCAAGGAGGCCAGCTCCTCCCCAGTCATCTCCGGGCACAACAGCGCGCGGACCAAGGGGCCAAACGTTCCCCAGACGCACGCCGGATCCACGAGCAGGCTCAAGCTTTGAGCGAGCTCCTCCCCGCCGGCGCTGCCCAAAGCGGCAGACCGGAGCAAGAGGAGCGAGTATGGCCGGCGGAAGCGGCGGGCCCGCTCGGACTCAGCCGCCAACCGTTCGTCCAGCTCCGGGGCGGAGAGGATTTTTACTGGCCGCTTCGGCGGAACCACCGCGTGCAGGACGAGCAGCACGCTGTCGCCGATGGAGATCTGATCCCCGACGCGGGCCTGCGACTTGTCCGAAAGCTGCACGTCGTTCAAAAGCGTCCCGTTGCGGCTCTTCAGATCCTCGACCTCCAGCGCCCCGTCCGGGGTCGCCCTGAGCGCGAGGTGCCGGGGAGCGATCTTGGGATCGGTCAAGCGCAGGTCGGCGTTGGGGCCGCGCCCGACGATCAGCTCCGATCCGAAGGCGATGCGGATGGGAAAGACGCGCTCGAGCGTCGCGATCAGCAAAGGAACCTCGAGTTGAACGGCGGCGACATTGGCCGGTGCAGGGCGCGAGCTCTTGGAAGCCTTTCGCATCGGTGCACTCTCGATCGGCAGCGACATAGTTTGCGTTGGGTTCATGGGTGATCCGATTTCAGACTCGGCGGTAGGGTTGCGGCGGCGCTGGCCTGGCCGTCGGGAAGCGAGGACGCGAGGTCGCGCAGGAAAGAGACGACGGAATCCAGCTCGTCCGCAGAGAGCCGTTTGGCGAAGGCGGGCATCTCGTTGTCCTTGCCGTAGTAGAGGCCCGATCCCGGATCGCGGAGAAACTCGCGCAGCCACCGCGGGCTGCCGTAGCCACTCAGATTGGGTCCTGGGCTCTCTTCCCCCGGGGTCAGCGAGTGACAGGATTCGCATCCCGCCTTTTGGTACAGCTTGAATGCCTCCGCGAACGCGGGCGGATATTGCGCCGGCGGGACGTCGTGGGCCGCGAGCGCGGCAACGAAGCCGGCCAGTCGATCGATCTGACCTTCTCCGAGGCCGGCGACGGACTCCATCTCGTGCAGCTTCGTCTTTCCGAAATAGCGGGGGTCGTCCGGATTGCGGATCAAGCCGGCGATCCAGCCGCGGGACAGATATCCGGTGAGGTCCGGCGCCTTCGCCCCGCCTGCTCCATCGAGGGTGTGGCAGGAGTCGCACGATTTGCGGAAGAGTCGACGGCCGTGCTCCCGCGGATCCGATGCGAGCAACACCGCCGCGCCCTCGGGCGGCACCCCATTCTGCGCGACCTCGATCGCCCGAGCCGCGGAACGATCCGCTTCCCGGCGCAACCGCTGTGCCTCCGGGTTTCGCTGATCCGCCCTGATCGCGAGGTAGGTGAGAACGAAGACGGCGCCGATGAGGCTGTAGATCGCCGCGACGAAGGGCACCCGCCGCGGTGCCAGCGGGCTTCGGACATCGCCTCGATCGAGCAGCGGCAGCGCGACGAGCAGCAAAGTGGCCAACCCCGGGATGACCAGGGTGCCGACGACCACCAGGGGTCCTTCAAAGTACTTGAGCAGTTGAAAGAGGAAGAGGAAGTACCAGTCTGGACGCGGCAGGTAGTTCACCGTCGGATCCGCCGGCGCGTCGAGGGGCGCGGGGCGGTAGACGCTCATAAGCGCGAGGGATCCCACCACCACCAGCGCAAACACCGCATTTCGCGCCAGTTGATCCGGCCAGAGCTCGCCGACGGCCTTTGGATCATCCTTGGTCGAAACGAGCTCGGCCGACCTCGCGAGCTGGATGGCGATCGGAATTCCTCCCGCGGCGCAGGCCAATGCCACCGCCCACCCCAGCGGCAGAAACAGCCCGGTCGCCATCCCCCCGCTGAACAGGAGCGTGGCGACGGCGAGCACGAAAACCCAGCGCCTGACGGCCGGATCCGGCTTGCGCTCAAGCAACCTCCAGCTCGGGGTGATTCCACCCATCCGGCGGAAGAGCGCCACATGTCCAAGGGCAATGCTGGCGAGCAAGACGGGGAGCACCACCACATGGAGGGCGTAGAACCGCGTCAGCGTTAGATTGCCGTACTCATTGCCTCCCTGGACCGCGTACTGGAGCGGCTGGCCGACGATCGGCACCGTCGCCATGATGTCGGTGGCGACGCGGGTCGCCCAGTAGCCCTTCTGGTCCCAGGGAAGCAGGTACCCGGTCAGCCCGAACCCGATCACCAGGAACATGAGAAGAAGCCCGGTCCACCAGACGAACGCTCGAGATTGCTTGTAGGCGCCAAAAGTAAAGGTCTGCACCAGGTGCAGCCCCAGGACGACGATCATCGCGGAGGCGCCGTAGTGGTGGAGGCCTCGGAGGAGCTGCCCGAGGGCGACTTTGTGCTGGATGTAGAAGACGCTCGCCCAGGCGTTGTTCGCCGAAGGGCTGTAGTAGAGCGCCAGGCCCACGCCGGTCAGCGCTTGAATCCCGAAGAGGATGATCAGCGCCGAGCCGAAGACGTAGACGAATCGGGCGCCGCCCGGAATCCGCTCATCGACGAAGGTCCGAACCAGGCTGCGGAACGCCCCTCGCGGAGCGATCTCGGACAGCAGCTCTTTCGCGCGGTTGAGCATTCGTCACGCCTTGCGCCGATCCGGCGTACCACACACAAAGCGCTCGAACTTCACCAGGACGCGGCCCTCCTCGACCCGGGTTTCGAGTCCATCCAATCGCCGCGGCGAAGGACCGGAGACTTTGCTGCCGTCCCGGCCGAAGACGCTGTCGTGGCAGGGACAATTGAACGTCCCGCTCTCCGCCAGGTAGTCCACCGAGCACCCCAGGTGGGGGCAGATGCTGCTGAGCGCCCGCACCGAGCCGTCCGGCCTCTTCTCGAGCCATACCGTGGCCAGCTCAACTCCTTGGGTCTTGGTCCACCCATCGAGACGGGTGGCGCGCACCGCCGCCTTCACCGGGGCTCCCACCGTCAGCTCCGCGAAATCACCGACGGGGATGAAGCCCTCGCTTTCGATGACGGTGCGGCGTCGAATAGGGAAGAGAACCGCGCCGAGGACCGGTATTGCAGCGATTGCTGCCGCCGCGCCACCGGCAATCCCGGCGACCCATTTCAAGAAGACCCGGCGCGGTGCTCGAATAATCCGTTCGTCCATCCCAATCCTGTGGTTTGGCTGCCTATCTGACCATCTCTTGCCGCGGGGTACGAGATCCATACCCTCGCGTCGTGCTTCGCCATGCTCGGTAACCACAATGATTGCCTCATGAAGTCTTCGCAGCCCCGTGCGTCTTGGTCTATGACACGGCCGGCTGCCCATAGTTGCAGGCAGGCGGAATCCACACTCAACAGGCTTTGGTCCTGGAGGAACGAATGAAGAAGCTCTCGGTCGCGTTGGTCCTTTCGACGTCCTTGCTCGCGGGGCGCGCCTTTTCCGACACCCCAGCCGAGATCTGGAAGGCGAAGTGCAAAGCGTGCCACGGCGAGGACGGAAAGGCGCAGACCAAGACGGGCCAAAAGGAGAAGATTCCCGATTTCACCGGCGCGCAGTGGCAGACAAAACACCCCGACGAGGAGATCAGGCACACCATCGCGGAGGGCTCGGACGAGAACGCCAAGATGAAGCCCTTCAAGGACAAGTTGAGTGCGGAAGAGATCGACTCGCTGGTGAAATACATCCGCAGCTTCAAGAAGAAATGACGCCAAAGGCGATGGAAGCGCGACCGGGACCTTGGAAGGACGAAGTTGAGTTGACCTGCCGCGCGGTGGGTCCTATTTACCCCGTTTGACCTTCGTCGAACCGATCGGAGATCGGTTCATTTCCATGTCCCAGTCACCTTCGATCCAGACAGCGGAAGCGGAGCTTCCGCACGCGCCCATCTCCGGTGGAGATCCGACCTCCCGGGTGCTCGAGCGTCTGAGGGCCGAGCGCAAGGTCCGAACGCAAGGCCTCCAGGGCGGAGCGCGCGGATACGTGCTTGCTCGAGTCGCGAGCGAGCTGAAGGCGCCGCTGGTCTGCGTCGCCGCGGACGAGGACGAAGCCGACCGGCTCGCCGCCGACATCGCGTTTTTCGCGGGGGGGTCCGGCGACACGCTCGAGCCCAGAGTCTTGCGGCTCCCCGCGGACGAGGTCCTCCCCTACGACGATCTCTCGCCCAATCCGACGATCATTACCGACCGGATCAACGCGCTGTTTCATTTACGGCAGGGCACGCGCATCCGGGCGCTCGTCCTCTCCCTTCGGGCGCTGTATCGACGGCACCTTCCGCCTTCGGCGGTGAACGAGCTTTCGGAGCTCATCGGCGTCGGGCAGGAGTACGACCGGGACGCGCTCGCTCGAAAGCTCGTCGAGATGGGCTACCAATCGTCGCCGCTCGTCGAGGACGTGGGCACGTTTTCCGTCCGCGGCGGAATCGTCGACGTCTATTCGCCCCTCTACCAAAACCCGATCCGGCTGGAGTTTTTCGGCGACCGGGTCGATTCGATCCGGGTATTCGATCCGGAGACGCAGCGGACGGTGGATCGGCGCGAAGAGGTCTACCTGCCCCCGGCGCGCGAGTTGCTCTTTACCGAGAAGACCCGGCAAGCCGCGGAGGCGGCGACGAGAAACGCCGCGGAACGCGTCACCACCCCCACCGCCCGGGTCCGCGAGAGAATCGAGCAGATTCGCGAAGGGATTCCAGCCTTCGGCATGGAACCGCTGCTCCCCGGATTCTTCGAAGGCGGGCTGGCGACGCTCTTCGATTACTTGCCATTCCTGGCGCAGCCACCGCTCTTCTATTTCGACGACCCGGTGGCGCTGGACCGGGCAGCCGGGGAGCTGTGGGCCGACATCGACCGCAGCTTCGAGGAGAGCGAAAAGCGCGGAGATCTGACGCTGCCTCCCGACCAGCACTATCTCAGTCAGAAAGAGCTCAGCGATAGGCTGCGCCCCTTCCGATCGATCGAGGGCGGGGGACTGTCGCTCACCGACTCGGCGCTGGTTCCGGTCTCCTTCAACAGCTTTGCAGCGACCCGGGACCTGCGCGAAGCCATCCTTTCCCACCACGGCGAGGAGGGTGCGCTGACGCCGCTGGTCGAGCGATTGATGCAGTGGCGGGACCGGCGGATCGGCGCGGCGATCGCCTGCGGCTCCCTGGGGCAAGCCGACCGGCTGAAGCGGCTGCTCCTCGACCGGAATTTGATGGTGCGGGTTCATGCCGAGCCGCTTTCAGATCCGGGCGCGCTCTACGAGACCTCGGTTCACGCGCACCTCTTCACCCACGAGATTTCGCAAGGGTTCGTCGATGCCGCAGGCGGATTCGCCGCGATCGCCGAGGAGGAGATATTCGGCGTCCGCGCCCGCCGGCGGGTCCGCCAGAAAAGAGCGGAGCTTCCCTTCACCGCCGGATTTCGCGAGCTCAAGGAAGGTGACCTGGTCGTCCACACCGACTTCGGGATCGCTCGCTACGCCGGTTTGACGAAGATGAACGTCCAGGGAATCCCGGGCGACTTCCTGGTGCTCGAGTACGCCGGCCGCGACAAGGTCTACCTTCCGGTCAGTCGACTCAGGCTGATCCAGAAGTTCACCGGAGGCGATCCGAGCAAGACGGCGCTGGATCGGCTGGGCACCACCTCCTGGGAAAAGACCAAGAAGCGGGTCAAGGAGAACCTGCTCAAGATGGCCGCCGAGCTTCTGCAACTCTACGCCGCGCGCCGGGCGCATCCGGGCACCGCTTTCTCCGCCCCGGACGACTTCTTCCGGCAGTTCGAATCTGATTTCGAGTTCGAGGAGACGCCGGACCAGGCCAGGGCGATCGAAGAGGTGCTGGCGGACATGACCAAGCCCGAGCCGATGGATCGGCTGGTCTGCGGCGACGTCGGGTACGGGAAAACCGAAATTGCGATGCGGGCCGCTTTCAAGGCAACCCTCGATCGCCGTCAGGTGGCGGTGCTCGTCCCCACCACCGTGCTCGCTCAGCAGCACTACCAGACCTTCCGGAAACGCTTCGCCGACTATCCGGTGGTGGTGGAAGTGGTCTCGCGGATGCGAAAGCCGCAAGAGGTGCGCGAGGTTCTCCAGCGCTCGCGAGAAGGAAAGGTCGACATCCTGATCGGCACCCACAAGCTTCTCGGCGGCGAGGTCGGCTTCAAGGATCTCGGGTTGGTGATCGTCGACGAAGAGCAGCGATTCGGGGTCAAGCAGAAGGAGCAGCTGAAGAAGCTCAAGCTTCAAGTAGACGTGCTCACCTTGAGCGCCACGCCGATCCCGCGCACGTTGAACATGTCGATGTCCGGGCTTCGCGACATGAGCCTGGTGACCACGCCGCCGGCGGATCGGCGGGCGATCCGGACCTTCGTGGTCAAGTTCGACGCGGCGCAGATCCGGGAAGCGATTTTGCGCGAGGTCCACCGCGGCGGTCAGGTCTTCTTCGTCCACAACCGCGTCCAATCGATTCGCTCGATGGAGCGCTTCCTGCGCGAGCTGGTTCCCGAGGTCACCATCGCGGTGGCCCACGGCCAAATGGGCGAAGGCCAGCTGGAGAAGGTGATGGTCGATTTCGTCGCCAAGAAGCACCAGCTGCTCCTTTGCACCTCGATCATCGAGAGCGGAATCGACATCCCCTCCGCGAATACGCTGATCGTGAATCGCGCCGACGCATTCGGACTGGCTCAGCTCTACCAGCTGCGCGGGCGGGTGGGTCGCTCCCGCGAACGCGCCTACGCCTACCTGGTCGTCCCCGCGGGCCGCGCCGTGACCCGCGACGCGCAGCGGCGGCTCGAGGTTCTGCAGGCGTTCACCGAATTGGGGGCCGGTTTTTCGATCGCCTCCCACGATCTGGAGATCCGCGGCGCCGGGAACCTGCTTGGCGCCGAGCAGTCCGGCTCGATCGCGGCGATCGGGTTCGACCTCTATACGCAGCTCCTCGAGGAAGCGGTTGCCGAGGTGCGCGGCGAGCCGCCTCGGACGGTCGTCGAGCCGGAAGTGACTCTCCCCTTGCCGGCCCTGATCCCCGACGACTACGTCCCCGACGTTCACCAGCGCCTGGTCTTCTACAAGCGCTTCGCCCAGGCGGCGAACCCGGACGAGCTCACGGATTTGAGAGCCGAGTTGGTCGATCGCTACGGAGAAGCGCCCGACGAAGTGGACAATCTCTCCGAGCTGATGCTCCTGAAAATCGACATGCGCGACCTTCAACTGCGCACGCTCGAGTCCGGACCCGGGCGATTGGTGGTCACGCTCGGCACCGACGCGTTGCTCGATCCGGCGAAGACCGCCAAGCTGGTGCAGCGCTCGAAGGGCGGCTATCGATTGACCCCGGACATGAAGCTGATCGCCAAGATCCCTGAAGGACTCAAAGGGCACAACCTACTCGTCGAGGCAAAGCGCGTGCTCCGCGAGCTGGTCCAGGCGGGGCGCTCGTGATGTTCGCCGGTTGACCGCACTCTTGTGGAGCGCAGCGGCTGATCCTGATGTCAGCAGCTGTTCGATCGCTGACCCCCGTCATCTCGCCTCCCTGTCCTTCACTTCAAAGATCACTTCGAGCTCAACCGGCACACCAAGCGGCAGTGTTGCCACCCCGAGCACAATTCGTGTCGACGTCCTGCCTTCACCAAAGACGTCGACGAGCAGTTCCGACGCGCCGTCCGCTATCTTCGGATGATCTGTGAAATCACTGACGGCCACCAGCGAAACACCAAGGCGTATTACCTTTGTCACGCGATCGAGCGAACCAAGGTGCTCTCTAGCGGCCGAGATTGCATTGACGCAGGCGAGCCGCGCGGCCTCTCGCCCTTCTTCTGGCGATAGGTCTCTCCCGATCGTGCCAGTGTACCTTGGCTTCCTATTCTCGACTGGCAAAATTCCACTCAAGAACAGAAGGTTGCCCGATTGAACGGCCTCGACATACGCACCTAACGGTGAGGGCGGCTGGGGAAGGTCGATTTTTAGTGCTTCTAGCCGCTCTTCTGCGCAAGGCGGCAGCGCGCCCGCTGTTACCATCGGCCGACGTGTGATCCACCATCAACGTGGAGCACTTCTCCTGTTACAGTTGGCGATTCCGTCAAGAAGAGCACTGCGCTCGCGATTTCCTTTGGGTCGCTGATGGTTCCCATCGGCGAGAGCGTCTTGAGGAAGTCCTTCGGATCGTCCTTGTGGAGTGGCGTATCGACAATCCCTGGCGCGACGGTGTTCACGCGAATCCCTTCCCTGGCATACTCGATTGCCAGCGAGCGCGAAACGGCATCCAAACCGCCCTTGGTGATCATCGGAATCGAGGCGGTAACTCCTGCAATCGGATGATCAACCATCGATGTCGTGATACTAACGACACTTCCGCCAGTCTTTTGCTTCAGCATCTGCTTGATCGAAAGCTGTGTGACATAAACGAAGCCGTCGATATTCGTTGAAACAAGCCGCCTGAAGTCGACTTGCGTGTACTCAGTAAATGGTTTTGTAAAGAAGATCCCGGCGTTGTTGACGAGAGCGTCAATGCTTCCGAAGTTGTCGCGGGCCGTGTCGGTAATGCGTTTGGCTGTGTCAAACTCACCAATATCGCCGTCAACAACTTGCAGTTGAGAGGACGTCTTGAAGGTCCCTGCGCCCGAAATGTTCCGAGAGTTTGCAACAATATTGTAGCCGCGATCCAAAAAAACTCTTACGACTTCGGCACCAATGCCTTGCGACGCACCTGTGACGATAACTGTCTTTGCCTTGCTCATATAGTTCTTCCTTAGGTAAATGGGTGTTGGGGCAAACTTGCGCCAAGAGATACGAGACGAGCAGCGTTTTGATTAGTTGGAAGATCGTGAAACCTGGGCCCGCCGGTCGGCAACCTGCTCGGAAGAAACCCCTGCGCATTCCGTTGGACCCAGCATCAGAGACATGGCGAGGAAGGCAGTGCCGGAAGAGCTGAAAAAGCAACGGGGAGTGGAGGGCCTCATGTCCAGTAGGATGCGCGACGCCCTTGGCGCCGGCACCCAACAGTTGTGCAGGGCGTCCCTACAGAATTGAATGAAGCCGATGATCGAACGCTGGGACGACCTCCGCTTCCTCCTGGCCCTCGCACGGGAGGGGACGCTGACTGCGGCGGCAACGGCGCTCGCGGTGAGCCAGCCCACGGTCAGCCGCCGCATCTCCGTCCTGGAAAAGAAGGTCGGGACGCCGCTCATCGAGAGGAGGCCAGAGGGCTACCGGCTCTCCGATGCAGGGCAGGCAGTGGTCGCTGAGGCCGAACGCATCGAGGCGGCGGTGCTCGCGGCCGACCGGGCGACGGCGTTCAACAGCCGGAAGATGCGGGGAACGGTCAAGCTCACCTCGGCCGAGTGGCTGTGCGGCACCGTGCTCGCTCCGGCGCTAGCGCGCTTCGGGCAACGACATCCCGACATTACCGTCGAGCTCGTCGCAGAGGCCCGGTGGCTGAACCTTCCTCGGGGAGAGAGCGATCTGGCGATCCGGGGAGCGCGGTTCGAGCACCCCGGCCTCCTCCAGCGACGCGTGGCGCTATCTGAGGTCGGTGTCTACGCGACGAGCGACTACCTGAAGGCCCGAGGGCTTCCTGACCTCGCCGCCGGCTCGCCAGGGCACCGCTTCGTGACCCTGACGGAGGACGCCGGCAGAGGAGACGCCACGTGGCTCAAGGCCCACGCTTCGTCAGCTCAGGTCTCGGCACGGGCAAACGGACGCCTGCTGCTGGCAACGCTCGCGGCGGGAGGCGGAGGACTGGCGCTGCTACCGCGGTTCGTTGGCGATGCCACGCCCGGACTCACGCTTCTGGAACTGTCTCCCTTGCCACCACCGCGCGAGCTGTTCCTGGGAATGCGCCCCGACTCCCGCGCGATTCCCCGGGTTCGGGCGGTTGCCGAGTTCGTGTCGGCCGCGCTCGAGGCGGTGGCGGCGAAGCTCGCGCCTGGGCGCCTCCGGCCTGGGTGGTAGGCGCGGCACGATCCGCGCGATGAATACCTGGTCCTGATCCAACACCCGATTGAAGCACGAGGCCGACTCCCTGGGTCCGTAGCACGCCACAGGGATCGCGCCCGCCCAGCGCACCGGCGCTTCTTCCCCGTTTCGTCTTTAGCCCTGCTCGACCTTCAACCTCTGCCGCCCCGAACAGAACGCAATGATCGCCCGCTCGAGAATCGCCTCGGCGCGAACGAGCTCATCGATCGGAACGAATTCGCCGGTGCGATGCGCGAACTGGATGTTCCCCGGACCGAAGACGACCGTCTCCGCCCCCAGAGCCGCGAGATGCCCCGCCTCGGTTCCAAATGGTACCGTCGTGGGCTCCTTCCCACTCTGGTCGGCGATGAACCGGACGATCGGCGAATCGGGAGCGCTCTGTGCGCCGTTGTCCTGCCGTAAGAGGTCGATCCGAGCCGAAAAGCCGGCGTCCTCGGATTTCAGCTCCTTCCCGATGTCCTCCAGGCGGCTGAAGACGTGCTTTGGACTCTGGCCCGGGATCGGCCGCCACTCGACATGGAAACGGCACCTTCCGGGGATGATGTTTTTCGCCTTGCCTCCGGAGATGGTTCCCACGTTCACCGTGGTGAAGGGCGGCTCGAAGCTGGCATCCGTCTCGCTGCGAAGCTCAGCCGAAAGCTCCTCGATCCTTCGAATGAATCGCGCGGCGCGGTAGATCGCGGAGGCCCCGGTGTCGGGATAGGCGCTGTGACCCTCCTTGCCCCCGATTTCGATCTCCGCCAGGCAGTAACCCTTGTTCGCCCGAACCGGAGCGAGGGAAGTGGGTTCGCCGACGATCGCGTACCGCGCTCGCACCGCCTTGGCGTCGACGAGTTGCTTGGCGCCGACGCACCCCAGCTCCTCGTCGGCGGTGAAGACCAGGGCGAGGGGTTTTAGCGGCTCGACCCGGCCCGCGGCGGTGATCGCCGCGGCGATGAACGCTTTGGTGTCGCAAGCGCCACGCCCATAGAGCCGTCCATCCCGCTCCTCGAGGAGAAGCGCCTCCTTCCAGGCGGAATCGTAGGGCACGCAGTCGGTATGGCCGACCAACGCCAGCTCGACCGGCTGCGACGCGTCGCCTGCGATGGTCGCAATCAGATTCGTCTTCCGCACCCCGGCGTCGTCGAGATACGTCTGCAGCTTCAGCGCGAAGCCCAAGGGCCGCAACCTCTCTTGGAGGTATTCGATCACCCGCTCGTTGGACCGGGCCGACGTCGAGTCGATCGCCACCAGCTGAGCCAAGGTCGATTTGAGTGAAGCGAGAAGGTCGTTCACGAAAAGACCTTCCGGCAAAGCGCGGCGAACTCGTGGTCGCTCTGATTTCCGAGCGGATGCTCGCCATCCTGGACGATCAGCTTTCCGCCCACCGCGACGTCGCGCACCGCGCCCTTTCTCATCGCGAAGACGATCGCCTCGAGCAGATTGTCCTCGGTCGTTCCCACCAGCGAGCGGTGCCCCAGATCCACGGTGAAGAAGTCCGCCGGCGCGCCGACGCGAAGGCCGCCGCCGTCCAGCCCCAGCGCCCGCGCGCCGTTCGCGGTGGCGCAGGTGAACAACAGGGCGGCAAGGCTGTTCGGATCCCCTCCCACCGAATCGAGCACCGCGCGCTTCTGGCGAACCAGGCGCAAATGCCCCTCGAGCAGGGTGGCTTCCTGGATCAGGTCGATCTCCGCGTGACTGTCCGAGCCCAGGGAGATGGGAACGCCGGCCGCCATCAGCTCATCGGCGGGAACGACGCCGTCCCCCAGGTTTCTTTCGGTCGACGGGCAGGCGCAGACCGCCGAGCCGGATCGGCCGAGCCGCTCGATTTCGCCTTTGACCAGGTGAATCCCGTGGACGGCGGTGAAGCGGGGCCCCAGAAGACCCACCTCGTCGAGCAACTCCACCGGTCGCCGGCCGTGCTCCTCCAGGCAGGCGTCCACCTCCCCCTGCTGCTCGGCCACGTGCATGTGAACGACCCGGTCGCGCCGCTCGCTCGATCGCTGCAGCCATTCTTTCGGAACGGCGCGAACGCTGTGGGGTGCGATCCCGACCGAGGCGCAAGGATCGCCTCGAAACGCGGCGGCGAGCTCGTCAGCCGCGTTGAAAAACTTCTCCACCTCGGGCTCGATGAACCGGCGCTGGCTGGGATCTGGGGGGACCCGGTGGCCGGCGCGGGCATATCCGACCCGGAGCAGAACGATCCTCAGGCCCACGTCGCGCGCGGCCTGGACCACCCGCTTGGCCAGCTCGTTTGGATCCGCATACTCCCGGCCCTCCGGGTCGCGTTGGAGATAGTGAAACTCGCCCACGCTGGTGATTCCGGAGAGTGCCATTTCCAGAAAAGCCTGCCGCGAAGCGATGTAGAGCTCCTCGGGTCCGAGCGCGAAGGCCACCTGGTACATTCGCTGGCGCCAGGTCCAGAAGTTTTCCGCTTGCTGGGTCGCCAGGCGAAACTCCGTTCGGCCGCGGAGCAGCCTCTGAAACGCGTGCGAGTGCACATTGACCTGGCCGGGGAGCAGGACCCGACCCGGCAGATGGACGGCGCGGTCTGTCTTGCGGACCGCGCTCAGCTGGCTGATTCGGCCGTCCGGGGAAACGGCGAGACCCAAATCGGATCGGAACCTGCCCTCGACGAACAGGAACTCCGGTTTGAAAAGCGTCGCCTCCATCGATTGCCCGCGCCCTTCTGACCCCACGTCGCGGCGGTTGCCGCTCGAGAGTCCCGATACTTACCTTCATCTGACCGGAGCACTCAAACGGAGGTCAGAATGCCTGGCAAAAAACACCTCAGGGGCGTGGGTAGCAAGGAGCAGCGCCAGTACGAGCACATCAAGAAGAGCGCTCAAAAATCCGGCCGCTACGGGAAACGCGCCACCGAGGTGGCCGCCCGAACGGTGATGAAGGAGCACAAGCGGAAGGGACACGGGAAGGGAAAGTGACCGAAAGATCGGAGGGCCACTCTTTTTCGGGCTTCGACTCTCCGGGTTGGCTTCGATCGCGCCGCTAAGACGCATCTGTGACCTGGACGAACGGTGCGCCACTCGTCTCCCGGGCTCGCCTTTTCGGGTCGTCTTGATCACGCCGCCCAGGTGATCGGCTGGCGCGTCTGGACGAACTTGTCGATCGCGGCGCGGTGTTCCACCGGGATGTCGAGCGGCTTGATCCCGATTCCACTCGCAATCCGGCCGCCGAAGGAACTGTGCGATCTCTGCCAGGCCACTTCTCCGGTGATGCTGAAGATCGCGCTCTCCATCAGATCGAGGTGGATCTCCACCTTTTGCCCCACCGGCAGGAGCGCCGCGGTGGGGATGAAAATGCCGAGCTGGTTGTCCTTCCCGACGTAGAAGTTGCCCTTGCTGAAGAGGTTGATCTTCACCTCGAGCGCCTGGATGTTTCCGACGGTCTTCTGTCCGAGCACTTCATCGACGATTCCGCGGACGTCCACCTTCGTATCGGATTCCGGCGCGATCCCCAGCGCGCGCTCACCCTCCCGGAGGAGCTGCTCCCGGAGAACCAGGACGTCCGGCACCAGCTGGGTCTTGATCCAAGCCGGATCCCCGGACGTGGAAACGGCGATCTTCAGCTGCCGGCGCGATCGGAGCGAGCGCATGATCACCAGCAGCGCCGCGTGCTTCACTCCCGGAAGCTCCGCGTCGAGCAGCAGAAAATCCGGGTTCGAGAGCGCCAACAGATCCGCCGTAAAGCCGACGACAGAGGAGAGGGTCTCCACCACGAAGCCGCGGCGGCTCAGCTCGCCGGTGAGCCTGGACAGCAGCAGTGGATCCCGATCCACCAGCACTGCCCGCCGAAGCGACACGACTTAAGCGCTCCCGAAGGTCAGGGCCCGCTCCAGGTCCGCGCGATTGGTCGCCACCCGCTTGGCGGTGTCGGCGTTGATCGTGCCCGCCTGGTACAGCTGCAAGAGGTGCTGGTCGAAGGTCTGCATCTTTACATCGTCGTGCGCCTTTTCCATCAGCGCGCCGAGCCCTTCGGTCCTCGACGGATCTCGAATCGCTTCTTGAACCGAGCGGGTCACCAGAAGGATTTCAACCGCGGGGATCAGCATCGATCCGTCCTGTTTGGGAATCAGGCGAAGCGAGATGATCGCCTTGAGGTTGTCCGCCAGCCGATCACCTGGGCGGCGTGATCAAGACGACCCGAAAAGGCGAGCCCGGGAGACGAGTGGCGCACCGTTCGTCCAGGTCACAGATGCGTCTTAGCGGCGCGATCGAAGCCAAC
>WNFF01000274.1_pt1 | contig 36917 bp, 30 predicted proteins | sample 5400441 | NCBI WGS metagenome assembly WNFF01 (sample SAMN13153345, study PRJNA577476) | soil metagenome | isolation source: 120 cm saprolite under Douglas fir tree site 2 hole 3 replicate 1 | place: USA:California | collected 2015-04-18
CCGATATAGTCACGTCGAGAACCTCAACTCCATGCTCTGAACCCAGTCTTGAGAGTTCCTGCGAGGTCTCGGGATATACCGTGCTCAGGTCGATGACCCGCGAGCCGCGATGCGCATTGGCGAAAACGCCGTCAGGTCCCCTATAAATGTCCAAGACAGCTTCATCGCTTGGTAGGCAGGACAACACGACGTTGCAACTGGAGGAAAGTTCCGAAACGCTCTGCGCGACGTTGCCCCCATATCGAATTAGGCCCTCTGACTTACTGCGGTCCCTATCGTACGCTGTCAGTTTGAAGCCGGATTCAAGCAACCTCCGCGCGATCGGCCGGCCCATATAGCCGATCCCGACAAATCCAAGCCTACCGTTTTCCTGCGTGATTGATTTCATAATGAATCGCCTTTAGGCTAAGTTGCGATTTCAATTTCAACTTCCACATTGGTCGAAAGCACGCGTTGTGCCGTTTCGCGAGGAGAACCGAGTATTCATGCAAGATATTGGCGGCAAGGAGGATACGGAGTTAAGCGAGGAGGACTTAACCCTCCGCTGGCGAAAGTTGTCTGTCGAATGCCTTGGCACACTGTCAGCCTGTTGGAAATTGGGTTTGAGCCGTAGGTGAGTGAATTCCACGACGATCCGGGGAGATCCTGCTATTCAATCACTTAGCCAGGTCAGGATCGAAGCAGGGACACAAAAGGAAGTATTGGCTGCAGTGCAGAAATCCTTCGGACTCTCTCACTCGTTCCAGGGTGGCGTCACCAACCAAGCGCAGCACCCCTGCTCAGGAGGCACGTGCTCCTCTCAAGTGCGATCGTCTGCTTGGGAGGCAGACGCTCTGCTGAACTGTGCAGGGCCAAAACCCAAGTTCATAGTAAGTGCGAATGATTTTTCGTGAGCCAAGCGCGAACATCATCGCGCAATCGAGCAGCAATCTTCTGAATCTCTTTGGCCTCTCGGTCAGACACTGAACCTTCCGCGTCATAATTGCTCACATGGCGTTTCTTGCGGAAGCCATCAAGAGCTCGAATGAGCTTTGCCTCGGCTCCGATCGTCAGTTCCAAAGATTGAATGATACGGTAGTGGTGGTTTCCGTCGCGTGCCGCGCGGTATCCCGCTGCGGCCAGAGCAGCCGTCGCCGCCTGAAGGGCGGCGTTATAGGCGATGCCCAGGCGCCAGTCGTTGGATAGACCGGCGATCTTCGAATTTTGCAGGTCACGCTTTACTTTGAATATACATCGTTCGCAACGAGGAGGCCGAGGGTTCGAATCCCTTCTCGTCCACCAGATTCCAACGTGAATCAACGCTCCCAAGAATAGTCCGTAAGATTCGACCACCCATTGCACATCGACTATACGGTTGCACGGAAGCTTGCCTGGAGACTCGAGCAGCATTACCGCTTCGCCGCTCGGTGGCCTCATGGCTGCCGGCGAGGCACGAGCTAATGCTACCTTTCAAGCGCATCACGGTTCCAATTACCAAGGGTTGCGGCGGCTTCGTAGGTGCTTTGACAAAACTCGAGCAATGAGGCGGTGGGCGACTCCGCCTTGCGTACATCGTCGTACATCAAGAGGAATTCGCCGAGCTGCCGGTCGTAAAAGGCGGGATCCGGACGGACACGCTGGTCTTTGAATCTCTGAGGCTCAGGAGCCGCGTAGGAGTAAAACGCCGCACCCTGGATGGTGCCGCCGCCGGGCCAAAAGCCAACACTGTTCACTTCGTGGGAATAGGCTTCCCGAGTCATGGCATCGGTGCCGGGACGTTCGGGGGCCCGGCGACCAGAAAACCGGGTGACCGCAAGATCAAAACTTCCCCAGAAGAAGTGCACCGGGCTGGACTTGCCAATGAATCTAGCCCGGAACTCGTTGAAGACTGTATCCACGGACAACAGGATGCGCCAGAATTTCTCGACCGATGCGCGGTCGTATGAGGCGTGCACCCGATCTTGATCAAAGGGAATGGGATCGGAAATTTCGACCGGCATTCTCCAGATTTTCACTTCAATCCCCGCCGATCGAAGCAATTCCATGATTTCCTTGTAGAACTCGGCCACTGAGCGCGGCTCCAGCGGGAATGTCTTCACCAGTCCATCATTCGTCTGCAGCACAAGCTGATGCCGTATGAAGTCAAACCAGAGTTCGAATGCTCTTTGGCCATAGGGGATGCGAGAGGTGGTCAAACCGCGAGCCGTTACGTACAACGGGACATTCCACCAGTGGTTCACGACCGGCGTCAGACGCAGCCGCACCTTGCCAACTATTTGAGTCCACATATGCAGAGTTGTATAGGTATCTTTCCATGAGCTCAGCGGCAGAGCGGGCCAGGATTCGGGCTCATCGGTGGGGACTTGAGCCATAGTTGAGTTCCTGCGTAAACCTGCTCGTCGACCCATCTCCACCCGTGCATTTTGAATGTCGCTCAAAATCGCAAAGCAGGCAAATAGCCGTGAGCCAACCCTCTTAATTCGGCTCGTCAACTCTACGGTTGTTGCTGCCAGCCTCCGCCGAGTGCCCTGTAAAGTTGCACGAGACTCTGGTATTCAGTGCCGCGCGCCTGCGCGAGTGTAAGTTCAGCGGAAAAGAGCGACCGTTGGCCGTCCAAGACTTCGAGATAAGTCGTGGTGCCTCCCCTGTAGCGCAAGTTGGAAAGGCGGACGGACTCCTGCAAGTCCGCGACGGTATTCTCCTGGCGAACCCGGACCTGATGGAATTTCTGATAGCCGATCAGCGCGTCGGAGACGTCCCCGAAAGCGCGCTGAATCGCTTGCCTATATGCGATTAGCGCCTGCTGATTCTGCGACTCGGCTAACCGCAGATTCCCGCGAAGAGCTCCCCCGGTGAAAATGGGCTGGCTCACTTGAGCGCCGTAAGACCAGATGCCGAGTTGCGAGCCCATCAGGCTCGAGAAAGCGCTGCTCCGTCCGAAGGACCCGCCACCGGACCCGGTTAGGGAGATTTGTGGAAAAAACTGCGCCTTAGCAACTCCGATTTCGGCGTTCGCGGCGACCAGGATTTGCTCGGCCTCGCGTATGTCGGGCCGGCGTTCGATGAGCGCTGAAGGCAGGCCCGGCGGCACTTCAGGAGGAAGCGGCTGGTCCACTAAAGGGCGTCCTCGTGGTACGGCCTGCGGGTAGTTGCCAAGGAGAATGCTGATGGCATTTTCTTCCTGAGCGATCTGCCGCTCGAGATCGGGGATCTGGGCGTTTGCCGTATCGAGAACTTGCTGAGCCTGCAAAACGTCAAGCTTGGTGGCCACCCCGTGCTCGACCCGCAGATTGGTGAGCTTCACCGAGTCTTCCTGGGTCTTCACGGTCTCGTGCGTGATTTGGAGTTGCAAATCGAGCTGCAGGAGCGCGAAATAGTCGCTCGCCACGTCGCTCACGAGCGTTAGTATGACCGTCTGCCGCGCATCCTCTGTCGCAAGAAGTTGCGCGCGTGACGCCTCTGTCGAGCGGCGCAGCTTGCCGAAGAAATCCAGCTGGAACGCCGCATCGGCGGTCAAGGTCAGAAAGTTGAATCTTGTTTGGAAGTTGTGTTCTTTGCCGCCGCTGAAATCCCCGTTCCCTTGGACCTGCGGGAATAGCGCAGAACGCGTTACGGTAACTTGCGCGCGAGCGGCGTTGATCCGCTCCGTCGCCAGTTGCAAGTCGTAGTTTTGCTTTAGCGCCGTGCGAATGAGTTCTTGGAGCTGTGGGTCCTGGAAGACCTGCCACCAGGGAAGATCAGCATAGGACGCTGTCTGAGCCTGGGCCTGTGGGTTCTCGCTCAGGTCACGGTAAGCTGTTGGCGGTTGAACCACGGGCCGATGATAGTTAGGGCCAACCTTGCATCCGCCGAATAGAATAGAAGCCATCGCAGCAGCTATCCACCGCGCGCTTGCTTTCCTCCATTCCATTTTTGGTCCTGCCTTGTATCTGTCTGCTTGGAGGGCCATGTTAGTCTGCCTCCGCTGGAGCGGGCCCTGCCGGCAACGCGCCCGCAGCGTGTTCCTTGCCGGCACCAGACCATTTCTCGACTAAGTAGAAGATCGCTGGGATAAAGAAGATCCCAATCGCGCTGCCAGCCAGCATCCCGCCGATAACCGTAGTGCCCATGATTTGGCGGGCAACCGACCCGGCGCCGGTGGCCGTCCACAGCGGAACGCAGCCGAGAATGAACGCGAAAGACGTCATCAAAATCGGCCGCAGACGTAGCCTGGCCCCTTCGAGCGCGGCATCCACCAGAGGCTTTCCCTTCTCGAACTGTTCCTTAGCAAACTCGACGATAAGAATGGCGTTCTTGGCCGCCAAACCGATGAGCATGACGAGTCCGATTTGCGAGTAGACATCGGTCTCGATCTGGACCAGGTAGGGCGGGAGAAAAAGGCCGAGCAGGAAGCGGCGCAACCAAAGGATTGCAAAAGCTCCAAAGACTGCCACGGGCGTGCTCAAGAGCACGCTGAAGGGCAGCGACCAGCTTTCATACAGTGCCGCCAGAATCAGAAAGACGAAGAGCAACGACAATCCAAAGATTACCGATGCGGGCACGCCCTGGCGTGCCTTTTGTTCTTGAAAGGACATGCCCGAATAATCAAAGCCCATTTCTCGCGGCATGGTCTGCTTGAAAACGTCCTCAAGGGCGGCCGTGGCCTGGTCCGCGCTGAAGCCCGGCGCGGCGCTTCCGTTGATTTGCGCGGACCGATATTCGTTGAAGCGCAAGGTAAATTCCGGGCCGAGGCGCGGCTTAATGTCGACAAGAGTGGAGAGAGGGACATTCTGTCCCTTGTTGTTGCGGACATAGAACTGTCCGACGTTTTCAGGGCGGGCGCGGTCTTCGCCTTCTGCTTCGATATAGACCTGCCACTGGCGGCCAAAGCGATTGAAATAATTGATGAAATAGCCGCCCATGAAGGCCTGGACAGTGCGGTAGACATCGTTGAGCGCGACACCTTGTTTCAGCACCTTGTCGCGGTCAACCTGAACAAATTCTTGCGGGACACTGGCCAGGAAAGTGGTGCTGAGGCTGCCGATTTCCGGCCGCTTTCGGGCAGCATCCAGAAAAGTGGCCAAGTTCTTGGAGAGGAACTGAATATCGCTTCCCGAACGGTCTTCAAGCATAAAGGTAAACCCGCCCGCAGTGCCGACACCCGGAATAGCGGGTGGGGAAAAACCGAAAGCGATTGCCGCGGGCAACTTGCTCAACTGCTGGTTCAGGTGCGCCTTCAGTGATTGGAATTGCTCGGCTCTTGTCTTGCGCTCGCCCCAAGGCTTGAAGGTCACAAAGAAGGTCGCGTTGTAAGTGGTGCGCACAAAACTAAGCAAACTGAAGCCGACGAAACAGGTGACGTGCTGGACCCCCGGCGTATTCATCAGGATTTTTTCCACATCCTCCGCGACCGTCGTCGTGCGCTCCAACGAAGATGCGTTTGGAAGTTGCACGTTCACATAGGCATACCCTTGATCCTCGTCGGGAAGAAAGCTCGACGGGATTTGCTTGGCAAAAAAGCCGGCAGCAACGCAAAAAGCCAGCAGCAACACGACCACGACGGCGGTCTTTTTGACCAAAACAGCGCTCCAACTGACGTAGCCCTCCGTGGCTCGTTCAAAAACCCGGTTAAACCAATCGAAAAATCGCCTCAGCAGACCGTGGCTCTCTTCCCTCGGCCGGAGCAGCAAGGCCGCAAGCGCTGGGCTCAGCGTGAGCGCATTGAACGCGGAAAGCAGAACGGAAATCGCAATGGTGACGGCGAATTGCTGGTACAGCTTGCCGGTAATTCCCGGAATGAACGCGGTCGGCACGAATACGGCGGAGAGAACTAGTGCGATGCCAACAACGGGGCCGGAAAGCTCTTCCATCGCTTTTAACGCCGCGTTCTTTGGCGTCATGCCCCCTTCGATGTGGCGTTCCACGCCCTCAACCACCACGATGGCGTCGTCCACCACCAGCCCGATTGCCAGCACCAGCCCGAAAAGAGATAGCGTGTTTATGGAAAAGCCGAACAGCGGAAAGAATACGAACGTGCCCACCAGCGAAACGGGCACGGCAAGGAGCGGAATCAGCGTGGCACGCCAACCTTGCAGGAAAATGTAGACCACCACGATTACCAGCGCGATCGCGATTACCAGCGTTACGACGATTTCCTTCATGCCTTCCGTGACCGAGCGCGTTGTATCCAGCGCAACGACGTAATCCAGGTCTTCCGGGAAGCGCTGTTTCATCTGCGCCATCAACTTATTTGCCGCAGCGGCCGCATCGACCGCATTCGAGCCCGGCAACTGGTAGGTGGCAATGACGGCGCTGTTCCTCCCGTTATAGCGCCCTCTGATGCTGTAGTCCTGGGAACCCAGCTCGATTCGAGCGACGTCCCGGACGCGCACGGTCCCTCCGTCAGGGGTCTCGCGCACCACGATCCGTCCGAATTCTTCCGGCGATACAAGACGGCCCTGCGCAAGAACAGAATAAGTAAATTCCTGGCCTTTGGGGGCAGGCTCGCCGCCCGCCTTCCCGGCCGGGTTAACGGTGTTTTGCGCCTGAATGGCGCTGACGATTTCCGGAACCGTGACCCCGAGCTTCGCCAACTGATCCGGCTTCACCCAAAGCCGCATCGCGTATTGGCCGGCGCCGAAAACCTGAACATTGCCGATGCCTGGCGAACGCAGAAGGGCATCAACAAGATTAATGTACGCGTAGTTCGCCAGAAAGGTGGCGTCATACGTTCCATGCGGAGAGTAAATCGCAATCAGCGTTAGGGGGGCAGTAACGGACTTTCGAACGTTGACGCCGTAATTGGTGACGTCCACAGGAAGCTGAGAAGCAGCCAGCGTTTCACGGCTTTGCGCGAGAATATAGTCGGTGTTCGGATCAGTTTTAGCGTCGAAGTCCACGACCAAACTGGTGGTTGAGTTGGCCGTGGCGTTCAGCGAATACATGTAATTCATGTTGTCCACACCGCTCATCTGCTGCTCGATGGGAGTGGCAACCGCTTGCTCGAGGGTTTGCGAGTCCGCGCCGATGTAAGTTGCGAGGATTTGAATCTCCGGCGGGGCAATGCTAGGAAACTGGGCGACAGGCAAGGCCAGGATGGTGAGGGAGCCTACTAGCACCATGACAATGGAAATCACCATAGCGACAATGGGGCGGTTGATGAAAAATTTTGACATGGGACCTACCTTCTCTCAGCTACCGCGAACGGCTTGGGGTTCACGTGCGCGCCTTGGCGCACCTTCTGAACACCCTCGGCGACAACTCTTTCGCCTGGGTTCAGCCCTTCCGCAATAATCCATTGGGAACCAACACGATCGCCGACCGTGACCGTTCGTATGCTCACTTTGTCGTCGCTGCCTACAACCGCAACCTGATAGCCGCCTTGGAGCTCCGACACCGCCCGCTGAGGAACAAGCAGCGCACCTTGTTGGAGCCGGATGACCGCACGAACTTTGCCGTAACCGCCGGGCCGCAGAATATTGTATGGATTCGAAAACAAACCGGCGATCCGAATGGCGCCCGTGCCCTCGTTGACTTGGCGGTCGGCGAAGTAGAAGGAGCCCTCGTAAGGATACGTTGAGCCGTCGGCCAGGATCAGTTGGAGGCGCAGATTCTTGTCTGCCGCCAGACGGCTGGACTCTGTCGGGAAGCGCTTTCGCCATGCGAGATACTGAGGCTCGCCCACGGTGAAATAAACCTTGATGGGATCGACGGTGGAGACGGAGGTCACTGGCCCGCTGCCTAGATTAACCAGGGCGCCCACTTGAAGTTGAGCCTGCCCCGCGATGCCGTCAATGGGTGCAATGAGGCGGGTGAAATCCAGGTTGATCCTGGCCGTTTCCACGGCGGCTTCAGCCGACTTAATTTGAGCTTGCGCCGTTGCCACCGTTGCCTTCGCCGCCATGTTGTTCTGGACGGCGTTGTCCAGGTCCTGCTGGCTAGCGGCTTGCTCCTTCGCCAGCGGGGTGTAGCGATTCACGTCGAGTTCGGTTCTGCCTTGCACTGCCTGGGCGTTGGCAAGCGCGGCCTTGGCCTGTGCCAACTGCCCTTCAGCTTGGTCGAGCGCTGCCTGAAAAGGCCGCGGGTCAATCTCGAAGAGTAACTGACCTTTCTTGACGAATGCCCCTTCCTGGTAGCCCTGCCTCATTATGTAGCCCGTGACCTGTGCCCGGACGTCGGCATTCGTGAGTCCGTCGAGCGTGCCGATCCACTCGCCATAAATCGGAACATCCTTCTGCTCGACTTGTACGACCTCAACGTCCGGCGAAGCGCTCGGCTGCGCTCCCGATACGTGCTTCGGGCGTACCGTTGCAATAATCAGGCCGATGACGGCCAGGCAAATCGCGCCGCCTATCCAGAGTTTGTATTTCGAAATCCTGTTCATGGTCCCTCCTACAGTGAAACCTGTCCCTGCAATCGAGATTTCCTGTGTCTACGTCTCGCGGAATTGAATAAGCTGATGCTCCGACTGACGAGGAGGATACACCAATCTTTCAAAACTGGTGAGAGCGCTCAGGCTGCGGGGACGGGTTCCGCGGGGAAGCGCTTGGCCGCGAGGACCCCAAGGACAATGAAAATCAACATGACCACGACCTCCGTCCCCAGAAACGGCGGTTCTGATTGCGTTGGCGCCAAGGTCTTGAGGGCTGGAACCTTCATGAATAACTGTGCGATTAAAACGAAAACGTTGAGATAAAGAGCGATGACCGCGCCGATCACATAGGTGCGGCGCCATGGACCCGCCAGATGAAAAACGTACATGGCGGGAATCGTCACCGCCAGGACGGGCAGTGAAACGATGCCGAGGGCGTGCGAAGGCATGAATTTATGGAACGGAAACAGGAACCCCGTCACACTCGTCGCCAATGTTGTCCAGAGAAATACCGAGGTCCAGCCATTCGATAGTTTCGTGGACAGAAACGCGGAGACGACTACAAAGCCAGTGACGATTCCGACCAAACTCAACGCGACGTGAAAAAGCGTAAACACCGCCAGTCCCGTACTCATGGGATTCCTCCTAAGTCTTGACTTAACTGCGCCTGTTCTTCCAGCTGTCCAGCGACCAATTTCGGCCATGGCCAGGATTTTCTGCGCGGAGGTTGGGCCGTTGGACCCCAGTATTCCTTTTACGCTGATGTTTACGCTGACGCCTGATGTCTACGTTGTACGAACGCAAGCAAGTCGGCGTTGATCTGGTCCGCGTTCGTCGTGGGCATGCCATGCGGAAAGCCCGGATAAACTTTGAGCGTCGCGTTCTTCAGAATCTTCGCGGACATCAGCCCTGCGGCGCCGATGGGCACAATCTGGTCGTCGTCACCATGCATCACTAGAACGGGGATGTCAATTTTCTTCAGGTCTTCGGTGAAGTCGGTCTCCGAGAACGCCTTAATGCAATCGTAATGGGCCGTGACGCCTCCCATCATCCCCTGCAACCACCAGTGCTCGCGGATGCCCTCCGAAATCTTTGCCCCTGTCCGGTTGTATCCGTAAAACGGAAGCGTGATGTCCTTGTAGAACTGCGGCCGGTTGGCCACGTATGCTGCCCGGAGGCCGTCGAAGACCGAGATTGGCTGACCGGCAGGATTCTTTTCCGTTTTCAGCATGAGCGGCGGCACGGCGCTGATTAGCACTGCCTTGGCCACGCGCTTGCTCCCGTGGCGGCCGATATAGCGCGCTACCTCTCCACCGCCGGTGGAATGACCCACGTGAATCGCATCCTTCAGATCTAGCGCTTCGGTCAGCGTCGCTAGGTCGTCGGCATAGGTGTCCATCTCATTGCCGTCCCACGTCTGGCTCGAGCGCCCATGCCCTCGCCGGTCATGGGCGATGACGCGATAGCCATGCTGGCCGAAGAAAAGCATCTGCGCGTCCCAGTCATCCGCGGTAAGCGGCCAACCGTGTGAGAATACGATCGGTTGGCCTGTTCCCCAATCCTTGTAGTAGATCTGCGTGCCATCTTTGGTCGTGATTGTAGTCATATGTTTTTCTCCTTGGTTGCTGATAGGGAATGTCGAATTCTTCGCCTTGGCGACGGCGCCTGTCAATGCCGATGGAAGCGCCACGGCTGCGACCACGGCAGTGCCGCCGATGAGGAGTTCGCGTCGTGTCACCAAGCTGCTTTCTATTGAATTCCCTTGGTTCATCTACTTTCTCTTGCCGCCGCTTCTTTCAGCGACAACACCGGAACCGCAGCCAGTCAGTCCTACTGCCCACTAACTGTTTCCGACAAGAACCAGGTCCGCCGCTCCGCCTCGTCGATCCAGTTTTCAATTAAGCTGGCGGTGGCGACATCATCCTGTTCTTCACAGACCCCGTGTGTCAAACGCAGGAAGCGCGTAAGTTCTCGATTGTCCGCGCGCAGTTCAGCCAGCATCTCTTCGGGCCGGATGGACTCTCGATCGTCGTCCTTCAGGCGTTGATGTTTGGAGATATCGCTTATGGAACGCAGCGTGTTTCCGCCAATCTTGCGCGCTCGTTCAGCGATGTCGTCCGTCATCGCGAAAAGTTGCTCGGCTTGCTCGTCGAGGAGCAGGTGATAGTCGCGAAAATGTCGCCCGCTCATGTGCCAGTGGAAATTCTTCGTTTTTAGATAAAGCGCAAACACGTCAGCAAGCAGACGGCGCAGATCGTTGGAGATTTCCTCAACACCGGTACGGCCGAGATCGGAGGTGGGTTCGAAATCGCCGACTGCCGATCTGCCGGAATCGATTGCCTTGCTGTTGCTCATGATTCATTTCTCCTTCACGTTTGAGAACGTTTCGCGCGATCTAAACTTGCGGTTGATCTATGCCGCCACGCCAAGCCGTGCAGCTCGCCTCGTGGATTGCGCACGGCACACGGTTCTTAGGGCCTTGGAATTGCGGAGAACCCGTCTGGCATGAAACAAGCGGCCTTTCGCTGCGGCGATTGAGATACCCATGATCCCCGCTGTTTGCTTCATCGAGCGCTCTTGCAACTGCCCCAATTCAATCACATCGCGAATTCCGGGCCGCAGATCGCCTATGGCCCTCCGCAGAGTTTCCTCACGCTCGCGCTGAAGGCAAGAGCTTTCAGGGCTCGGGGAGGAATCGGGCACATCCCAAGATGACTGGTTCCCGTTCGCGTCGACGGAATCCTCGTTGTAAATCTTGCACCAACCACGTCTCTTCCGAAGGAGCATCAGCGCCGAATTGATGGCGATACGGGTGAGCCAAGTTGCGAAGCTTGACCTGCCGTCAAAGTCCCTCAGGTGAACAAATGCCCTCAGCTGTGCGTCTTGAACTGCGTCTTCCGCATCTTCGCGACTTCTCGTTATGCGGTGCGCGGCACGAAGGATCTGCTGGGTATATCGCTCGCAAAGTGTGCCGAAGGCCGCCGAGTGCCCCTCCTTCGCGGCTTCCACCAGCCACCTCTCGGGGGGTTCCCGAGGTTCGGATACCGCAGAGTGAACCTTGGTGTTTCCGTTCAAAATCGCTGAATTTTCCAAGATCATATGGCCCCCGTCCACTGCAGCTTGTTCTCGCGTTGCACTATGCGTGTCCAAGTTTGGGAACACATCACGATATGGAATGGTTTTTGGGTACCTCTCTAGGGGTGACGCCCAATACCACTTTCGGTTGGTGGGGAGGCGATTTGACAAAGAGATTTCCGGACTAACTCTCAGAAACAGCAGCTCGAACCTGCCAAATCACGATTCTGGCGGGCGCGATGAAGGCGGAATCACAATTTCGCGGCGTCCGAACAAGCGGCCGTCCAGGGAAAAAGCTCCCGGCCCGAGCAACGCCAGTGCGGCAGCCGTTATGATCATTCCAAAAGCCACGGTCCTCGCGTCATGCAAACTCCAGGAGGGCGCGGGAAACCATGCGAGGGCGATCCCCAGGAAACACAGCCCCACCAAGAGCCCTGCAAACGGGGTGAGAAATCCAGCCGCCAGGGCTACGCCGCTGGCGATCAAGACCAAACCAAGTAACCATGGGCCCGCAGAGGGGTTGGACGGACCTGCGAGATAGAAAATTCCTTCAGCGGTCGCGGCGAAACCAACCGCCGCACGCAATAGCAACAACCCTATGCCGGGCCGGCCACCCGGAAACGTGGAATATAATCTTTGCAGCGCGTAACTCCCTGGCGCGCCCTCGCACGACAACTCATCATGCGCAAGAATGCGGGCTTGTTGGAACCCCACATTGCGGCATTTTTTCATACCACTTTCGAGGTATCTGTTTGTGCGGACTGCGCTTCCTACAGTTCGATGATTCCGCGTCGTACGCCGATGGCCACCGCCTGCGTGCGATCGCTTGCCCCCAGCTTCTCCATGATGTGCTTGATGTGAACCTTCACAGTTTCTTCGGTGATGAAGAGCTTTTCCGCAATGTCGCGGTTCCGGTTGCCCCCCGCGATTTGACTGAGGACCTCTACTTCGCGCACCGTCAGGTCTTCATCGCTCAAATGCTCCGCGAGTTGTGCCGCCAACTGCGGCGGGATGCGCTTCTTCCCCGCGTGCACCTGGCGAATCACTTCCACCAGCTCCTTGGGCGGCATGCTCTTGAGCAGGTAGCCGCGGGCTCCGGCCTCCAGGGCGCGCTGGATTTCCACGTCGCCTTCGAAGGTCGTCAGCATGATGACGCGCGCCTCGGGGAATTCTACGCGCACGGCTTTCATCGCCTCGATGCCACTCGTGTCCGGAAGCCGCAGGTCCATGAGAGTTACATCTGGCTGATGCTTCCGAAATTGCTGAAGGGCTTCCTGCGCGCTGGCGGCCTGCGCTACCAACACCATGTCCGGCTGATTGTTGATGATCGCGGCAAGACCTTCGCGCAAAAGCGGATGATCGTCCACGCTGAGGACTCGAATGTGCGCTTCCTTGCTCATAGAGCCCGCGCGCTTCCAGTTTGTGATCCTTCGTTTCGTCTTTTCCATCGATAGAGTCTGGACAATAGTCCGCGGGCGCGATCATCCGGCAACGCAAAAGCGATTGGGCCAGGCACAGACAGCTCGACCTCCGTTCCAGCTCCTGCACGGCTTAGGACTCTCAGTTTTCCGCCAATTCTTTCGCTTCGTTCCTTCATTCCGGACAAGCCCCAATGTCCGTCGCGTCCAGAACGCAGAACCTGACTGTCGATTCCGCCTCCGTTGTCGCGTATGAGAACGCGCAAATGGCTCGCCGCATATTCAAGCTCTACCTCGATGTCACTAGCGTGAGCGTGGCGAAATGCATTTGACAGTGCTTCGTGTCCAATAAGATAGACTTCCTCGCGGATGGCAGAGCGCAACGGCCGAGGCGTACCCTCAACGATCACGCGAAACCCAATTTGAGACTGCACCGGGAACTCGCGCCGAATCTGTGAAAATGCGGACTCAAGATCTGGAGAACTCAGCTTCGACGAGCGGAGCCCCCGCACCGAATTCCGGCCCTCTTCGATGACCTGACCCATCAGCTCCAGAATCCGGCTTACAAGAGGTTTCTCAGGCGAATCAACCGCGAGATGATCATTTACCACGTGCATCTGCATGGAGACGCTCAAAAATCCCTGTAATAAAGTGTCGTGTAGTTCCTGTGCAATTCGCGTGCGTTCCGCGAGTCGTTCTTCAAAGCGCATATTCATCTGCTTCGTAAACTGAAGCATCCGCAAACGAAAGAGCATCACTACTGCGAGTGCGAGTGCGACTGCTCCGCTGAGCGCAAACCACCAAGTCTGCCAGAAGAGCGGCCTGCCTTTGGTAATGGCCACAACTATCACTCCGGGACCTTCGCTGGGCAGAACGTCCATGGTTGCCTGTGGACGATATCCCGGATCAACGAGCAGGGCGGCATATTCGGTTCCGAAATGTGTTGAGTTTCGCCACTTCGAGTCTGGTTGAATTTTTGTGAATGGTTGGTCGGCCAGTGGCTGCACCCACCAGGGTCCCCACCGGGCGAAGAGAACAATTTGTTGTCCGGGGCGAGCTTGGACTACTCGCCCTTCAATTGTATCCAGTTTGTCCGGTCCACCCTCCCCTGCGAGAGGAACCTTGGTGAATTCGATGGAAGGTCCGTGAGCGCCCTGTTGGGAACGACAGCCACTTAGGAGAATGCACAAGGAGAGGAGAAGAGCACTGCTTAAGTTTCCGAGCGTGGCTGCCTTCAGGTTCCACCGGTCGAAACGACGACGGCATACTCGCTCGCGGCAGGGGTCCAAGCGGGTCAACTCTACCCTCGGCGGCGCGGTATCTTCCGTCCGCTAACGATCGTGGAGCAAGTTCTTTTATTAAGGTCTATATTATCCTACAACCGCTGCGCTGCATTTGCCAACTCTTCAGGAACAGGTCAGGAAGTCTTCAAGGTGCGCGCCGAATGGATGGGTATTCTTTCCTACCATAATGGAAGTACGTAGCAGAGCGCCTTCGGAGGTATCGAAAATCCATTCCATCTCGTGATGTGCTGCTCTTGCTCATCCTACAAGCTAGGACCTGCATGAAACCTAGCTCATCGAAATCATCTTTTCCGAAAGCCGCAAAAGGAGTGCCATCATGAAATCGCCGTCCCTCCTCCATTGGTATCGCATCCTGCGAGCACACCATCAGTGGACGATGTTCCAAGCGATTCGGTATGCGTTGTGGCTGTCGCGCTAGAGACTTTTCCGGACCGTGCCGACGTACATGGCCGCACCCTGCTAATGACAGATCGCGGCCTCAAAATTCACACCTGCAGCCGCGCTGCTGGCATTCTCATCTATCAGTTACGCGCATTCACAGCTTTAGCTCGGCGATGGGCCGAGAAACCAGAAGTAAACGTATAAACCAACGAAATCGCTATTCCGGTTCACCCGAGCCTGCGGTCTCCGCTTGAAGAGAATTCGCAGCTTTGATCACATACTGTTGATGGTCGACGGTGAATACCCTTCGCCCGTAAATCTTCACTTCTACGGACGTCTCATCACGGTAGGGAAGCCAAAAGCCCTCAATTCTTTGGTATTGCCGGACAAAATCTGCCCGATTGATCCAGAAAGACGGCTTTTTAGCAGGGTGGCCGGCGATTTTCACAATCGCGAAGTCTTCGGTGTCGATCCATATCTTTCCCTCGAACAAATATTTCTCTTTGCGTTTCGGAGTGGCCTCCAGAATAAAGCAGTGATACGGGCCGGCATCCTCTTTGCCGGACAGCGTGAACGTGTAATTCGCAGCGGTGATCGCACTGTCGTGATGCTCCCGGCCGGAAGTTGTCTCGCTCTCGCTCTGGATTAGGCGGTCAAACACGAGGTGACGCACGATTCCCGATCCTTTCTCAGAGGTCTTGTTGAACGTTTTCTTGTCGGGCGCCTGGTAGTCCACGCGCACCACCGCCTGCGCAGCCAATTTCCCCTCGGGATTTCTGATCTCATACGTTCGGACTGCTGAATACCGTTGCAGTTGCTCGTTTCGCAAGCGGTTGCGCTCGAGCATTCTTGCGACCACCTCATCGCCCGTCAGGCCAGTTGGAGCACTGTACCCCCGTAGGGCTGGCCCCTCCAATGTTTGGCTCGCGACCCTTTGACCCTGTGCGATAGACGCCGCCGAAGCCGCTCCCAACATAAAAGCGATCGCGGCCACTCTTTCGAATCGTCCAAAATGAATTGCCATAGCCGGAAATTACTCCTTTCCCTGCGCGTTCCCTTCCCCTGTTCTGCGCTGCCCAATCACTCACCGAAACTGAGAATGAAGCCATCCACGCGCCGCTGGAAACCCGTGAACTTGCCAAAGAAAGGCGAAGTCACGTTGTCGTATACGTCATGAAAATTCCCGTGATTTGTGAGATTGATCGAATAGAGGCCGACCCGCACTTTGTGCCGCCTCCCACGCTCCGTGAAAGGCATATGCAGATGAAAGTCTCGGTAAGCCTGCGCGTCGAGTGAAAAGAACGTCGGGAAGCGCATGCCATTGGGCACTCCGGCGTAATTCTGAAGCACGTCGACGTTCGAGTACGCAAAGCCTGTGTGGACGTCAACAACAGGACTCACCGTCAGCGACAAGGGAAGATGGAACGCCCCCCAACTGACCACCCGGTGCGGCACGTCCGAAGACAGAGTGCCGGAAACATTGGGGCGGATCACGGGTTGCTCGAACGGTAGAAAAATGCTGGACACGGTATTCAGGTCACCGCGTGCCCGGCTCCAAATGTAGGAAACGTTAAAGTCAGCATGTCGAACAGGCTGGAAGTGTAAGGTAGCCGAAAATTCCTGATAGTTCGCTGTACCCGTATTGAAGAGGCCCAGTAAACCATCACTTGCGAAAACTCCCGGCACTGGATTCACAATGAACAAATCCCGCGTCTGGCTATATAGCCAGCTAACGCGAAGCGTCGCCGTAGACCATAATTGCCGGTCGACTTCGACGTTTCCTACGAAACTGCGGGGACTGGAGTTGGGTGCGGACCGCACCCGTGAAGTGAGGGGGCCAGCGCCATTTCCCACGAAGGCGTTGAGGTAAAATGTGGGAGATCCGATGAGCTGGCCTGCTTCGTCAAATAAGCTTATGGTTCGCTGAGGGTTATGAATGTAGTCCGCTTCCAGCAGGGAAACGCGGTCGTAGAAGAGCCCTGCCCCAGCGCGAAAGACTGTCTTCTTGCTTCTTCCTGGTGCATAGGCCAGGCCAATGCGCGGCGCGAAAGCCGCAGTCCTTCCCACAGTCTCGCTGGTCAGTCGCCCTCCTAAATCGATTGCCAGTTGGTCGTTCACCATCCATCGGTCCTGGAGGAACTCTTCCACATCTGTCGCCGAAGCGCTCCGCGCTCCATTGCTCGCGAAACTGATCTCCTCGGCCAGCGTGCCGTCTTGCCTCAGCAGTTGTACGGGGTGCGGCAGGCTGCCGCCAGAATAGGACCTGTGTGTCACGTCCGCGCCAATTTTCAACTCATGCTGGCCAAGCCATTTCTTGGGCGCGAACTGAAATGTCGAATACGCTTCAAACTGATTGGCAGTCCGGGTCCAGGAGTCAAAAAAATTCCCGCCCCAACCCTCGGGATTGATCAGCATGTCCGCCGGCCCTTGGCCATGCGCATTGCTATCAAACCTTGTGTAGCGCAAAGCGATCCTGAGCAACGCTCCCGAGCGAAAGCCGCGAAGGTCTGAGATCCCCGCCGAGACGCCCTTTTGGTTGTAATCCGAGGATGCGGTCTGCGGCGCCAGCGCCGTTATATTGGCAAACTGTGTGCGCATTGGAAAAACATTGACGTCCGCGCTTATCACGTGCTGAGGAGACACAATGGCCTGAACGCGAGTAAAGGAATTGAACCCTTGCGACTTGATTTCATTTCTTGGCCAGGCCAATCCACGCACCGGATCTCTTCTGACGTCGTACTCGAAAACCTCAGAAAAGTTCACTTTCCCGGCGCTGATGGGACCCCCGAAAGAAACCCGGGGCGTCGCCTGCGAAACGCCGACGAAGTGATCGTTCTTGCCGCGCAGACTTACGTTGAAGTCTTTCACTTTGTAGAACCAATCGCTCGGCGGCGGGATGGTATCAATCCTTGTCAGCCCTCCGGAGAAACCTCCGTTTTCGGCGCTGAAGGGCGTCTTGTCAACGTTGACCGCCTGAATAGCGTCGATCGGTACGGGGATTGAGAAGGACCCGGTGACGGGATCGACCGTCTTCGCAGAATCCACCTCCAGCATCCCTTGATTCTCGGACGTGCCCCTGATGCTCAGTTTTCCGTCCAGGCTGCGAATCACGCCCGGAACGAGGGGCAGCGCCTCCCGGAACTTCTGCTGTGCCAGGGGCAAAGTTTCCAACTGCTCGTTATTAACGGTTGTCGCCGGGGAAGAATTTTCTGTCGAAACGCTTGCGGCCTGCTCTTTGACTTCGACCTTTTCCACTACCATGTCGAAGGTGAGGTCAACGTCGACTACAAAGGATTGATCCGCTTTCAGAGAAATCGTCTCAGCAAACGGCTTGAAGCCCTTTTGACTGACGCGAAGCGTATACATCGATCCATGCAACTGCGTGAATTCGTAATGTCCCGTGGCGTCCGTAAGGGTCGCAAGGGGCTGAAAACTCTGAGAACTCTCCGTCAGCTCCACGCGGATGCCTTCGAGGGTACTTGGACCTGCCTGCCGGCCGAGTATTTTCACCACGCCTTGAATCGTTCCGCCCGCTGGTTGCGCTAGTTCTCGCTGCGTCGTCTGTGTGCGCGCCGCGCCCGAGGCAACGCTCAGGGTGGCCAGCAGCAACACGCCAGTCATGCGGTTGCGCTGGGGGGCTCCCCACGGTCTATGCAACTCCAAGAGACGCATGCAACCTGTTCCCTTCCGCTCTCCCTATTCCGACCGCCCTAACTTGTTTCAGTTGGAGGGACGAACTCTCCAGGATCCTTCCTTTATAAAATTCTGTGATGCTTGGGAAAGAGAGAAGGGCACAAGAAAATCAACGAGCCGATACTTGACTCGCAATTGAAATAACCTATGGAGGGATTCCAAGCGCAAATCACTTCTTTTCACACACCACTCTTGCGCACACCACAAACACCCGGAAGTCCTTCCGGTCTCGACAACAAATCCTGGCTATTTTCGCGGGCCACTCAGCCTCATTGCCGGGACATTCTTGCGACGAGGGCCGGCACGGCGCGGCGTGGAATCAAGCGCTGCGCGAAAACGCTGAGTTTATTCACAAAGCCGGGCACTACAAGTCCGCCACCGTTCGCCAACGATCCCAACGCTTCACGCACGACGTCCTCGGGTGATTGATAAACGAAGCCAAACTTTCGATTGCCATTCTTGGCTTCCCCCGGGTGGCCATCGGCAAGAATCCGGCCGGGGCAGAGTGTAACCACGCTCACTTTGCTCGATCGGAGTTCTTCCTGAAGCCCCAAAGAGAAACTTGTTAGAAAGGATTTCGTCGCCGCATAGAGGCTCGCATAGGGAATCGGTTGAAAGCCTGCCGCAGATGACACGTTAATGATTCCCGCTTGAGGATGTCCCAGCAACGAGGGTAAAAGCGCATATGTGAGTTCAACGACGGCAGCGTTATTCAAGCGCAGCATTTCCATCTGACGCTGCAGGGTTAGGTTTCGAAACGCTCCGCGGATGCCGACGCCCGCATTGTTAATAAGTAGATTTACTTGAAGATTTCGGTCGCGTAGCTGCTGAGCGAGGCGCGCGCCGGCGGAAGGAGAAGCAAGATCAAATTCGAGCACCTCGGCGGCCACGGACTGGGATCGTCTCAGCTCAGCTGACAGGTTTTCCAGCTTGTCTCTTGATCTGGCAACGAGAATCACATTCTGTTTGCGAGCCGCCAGCGCATGCGCAAACACTCTTCCGAGTCCTTGGGAAGCGCCGGTGATTAGGGCAAAACTGGAATTCCTCATGTCGGGACACTCGGTCTACCTGCCTCGTCCTCCATCGCGCGCGAACCTGGCGCAAATCGCGCCTCCTTGGCGGCCCGCACACGAGTTTCCCTTGGCCTATGGGATTTAGATATCCGGGCGCTAAAAAAAGATACAAATTTTAATACAAAATCTTCGGTCGCTTTGCGAAGTGCAGCCGCTGATAGTGGGCGCGGTGCTCATCTTAAAATTTTTTGTGCCTCTTTGCCAGGATCGAGAATCAAAGTGCGCGTAGGTGAAGTGCAGATACACGTTTCTCGGCCGTCAACCACTGCTAGCTGGCGGCAATACTCAGGGAGGTTGTATGTCCGAACTACAGCAGTTCCCTACTTTGCCCAGTCAGCCGTTCCGGCTCGATGTCCCTCTTCACGAGCTCCTGCAGCAGCCTTCGCACGACCCGTCTCCCCACCGGCCAGAATTACAGCTGAGGAAAGCGGAGACGTTGCCCCCAGCCGTGTTTCCTCAATACCCGGACTTGTTTCATGATCTCGATGAGGAGGACATTGCCGCGCACGAAGCCGTCGTCCGCACTGGCAAGCGCCATTGGCCCGCCTCCAAAGTCATCAAGACCATGCGCGGATGGATGTTGCCGTATTTCAAATCGCGTCTCCTTCCCGGCGACTTTCAGCCGATCATCGCCTACCTCTTCACCGAATGGAAATGCAATCTGGACTGTCACTACTGCTGGTCTTATGACAATCGCGTAAAAGGCATGACCGAAGACACGGCTCGGCGCGCCATCGACTGGTTGCACACGACGCCTTGCCGCGTGCTTGCGCCTACCGGAGGCGAACCTCTATTGCGTCCCGATTTCGTCCACAAGGTCGTGTACTACGCGGCTAAAAAAGATTTCTGGGTCTACCTCGCCACGAACGCGCGTCTTCTGCGGCCCGAAGTAACCGACCGCTTGGCCGACGCGGGGATCGCGACCATCAATTTCGCTGTTGATACCATCAAGGAAAAGCCCGGTTTGCCCAAAGCCCTGGAGCACGTTCGCTCGTATTTCGACTACCTCGTAAAACGCCAATACCGCTACGGGTATACCGTGTTCTTCAACACCAACATCTGCCGCACGAATATCGACGACGTGAAAGAACTCGCCACAATCGCTCACGACAACGGCATCTCCATCACTTTCCACATCAACGAAGCGCCGATGATGGAACAAGACCACTTCAAGCATTTGCATGAGAACGACACCTACATCCGTCCTGAGGACTTCCCGGTCGTCGATGATCTGCTTGACTGGCTCATCGACAAACAGCGCCAGGGCTGGAAGATGGTCGATTCCATTCCCCGCCTTCAAAACATGAAGGGCTTCATGCGCGGCGTCGGCGAGCACTGGGGCTGCCGCGCCGGACAGAACTGGCTTATCGTCCGCACGGATGGAACTCTTGCCCCGTGCTTCCCAATGTACAACGCGAAGTTCGATTGGGGAACGGTTGAAAATCAGAAATTCGACCTAAAACAGTTGGCCGAGATGAAGCAAGGCTGTGAACCTCACTGTTTTTCAACGCTCGGCTATAACGTTGCCTACTGCTACAGCGCTGCTCGCGTCATGAAATGGCTCATGAAACAAGCTCGCAACGGCTTCCAGGGTGTTACCGGCAGTTTCGAGTAAGCCGGAACCAAGCTCACGAAGCACTGCAAGCAACGAATTCGCTCCCAGGAGGTGATTTGTGTCCACAGGATTGGCGCCAGCCTTAGCGGGCTCTCGTCCGATCGAAGGTTCGTTCGAAGCCTACAAACGCGAACAATCCCGGATTGCACGGCGGCGACTCTACCCGTTGACGGTTTTCTACACAGCTTACTCGCTGATCGTGACTCTGCTTGATTTGCGCAGCGGGCACTCGTGGATCGGGATAGCTTTCTATCTGTCAGGCATCCCGGTGTGGAGCCTGGTGGAATATCTCTTCCATCGTTACGTCCTCCACGGCCGCTTTCCTCCCGGCGAAGGCCTGATTCGCCGCTTTCTTCACGAGCGGCTCGACCCTCTTCATTGGGAGCACCATGAGAGACCGTTTGACGGCTGGCACATCAGTGGCGAGTTGAAGGATATTTTGCCTCTCTTTGCAGTAGCCGCGCCTTTCAGTTTCCTCTTTCCCGTTTACACGCTCCCCGCCCTGGTTGCCGGCGTCGTGCAAAGCTATGTCGGCGAAGAGTGGCTCCATTATTTCCTGCATTTCGGAAAGTCTCGTAATCGTTACTTCCGGCATCTCAAGCGCTATCATCTCTATCATCACAGCCCTCGCGGTATCACACTGGGCTACGGCATTACCAGCGGGGTTTGGGACCTCGTATTCCACACGCAGTACCCAAGGCCAGTTCGCAAATTACTCTCCCAAAACAGTCGCGACACTGGCATCAGGAAGATGACGCGATCCGAGGCCTCAAGACTTTTCCGCGAGAGATTCGAGAAACCATGACTCCCAGTCCTTGCCTCGCAGTCGATGCGCCGAAGGCCCGCCTTGACGTTAACTATTCGCGTTCGAGGCTTCCAGAGTCAGCGCCTGTCCTGGTCCGGCAAGAGCCCGGGACCCCCGAAATGAATATCACCGGTAGTCACATGCTGCTGGCGCTCGCGCTTGCCTTTTGCTTGGCTGGTCCGCTTGCATGGGCATTCGTGAGGTACTGGCTCTTCGCGCTATGAGGAGGCAGGCGCGAATCTCCGCACATCCCGTAAAGCAGTCAGTTTAACGCTCCTTCGCATCCTTTCCTCTCAGCACGAGGCACGTCGACGCTGCCTTGGCAATGAGTTGCCCGCGTTCGTCTGAAATCTCGCACTCGACGTAGCCCAGGCTGCGCCCCCGGCGCACCACTCTGCCCTCGGCCTTCAAATTAGCTTCCCAGACGGGCCGGAAGAAATTGATCTTCAATTCCACCGTCGTGAAGGATTCCTGCGGCGCAAGTGTGCTCGCAAACGCCATTCCCATCGCGGCGTCCCCAATGTCGCAAAGAATTCCGCCGTGCAGCGTCCCCATCGGGTTCGCATGCTGTGGTCCAGCTGCCAACGTGACTATGGCGCGTCCATCCGCAATCTCTTTCGCTTCAAATCCAATCAGCCGCGCAACCGGCACGTCGTTGGTTTTTGCCCGTGCGCTAAAATCGCCTTTCGAGGGAATCTCCGCAGCACTCATCGCTTTTTCTCCTGGCTCTTCGATTCCTTCGCGCGAATGTTCGTTTCAAGGTATTGCTCTAGGTGACGGCAGGACAAATCGAGGGCGCCGTTCCTCCGCTGCAGCCTGGCTACCATCAAGCCGCCTTCGAGTGCATTCACAATCAGCGTGGCCAGTTCCTCAGAATCGACGGTGGAGCGGATCTCACCCCTTCGCTTCCCTTCTTCGGCAATGGATTGCAGCCGATCAAGCCAGTAGTCAAGCGCGCGGCGAGCTTTCCTCCGCAACGGTGGATGCGCGTCATCCGCATCGATGGCCGTGTTAAGCAGCGGACACCCTCCTGGTACAAGTCCAGCCCGACGGTCCCGAAAATTCCGGACGAACAGTTTCAGGCGATCCACGCGGTTCGGAACGTCTTGCGTTCGCTCAAACCGCGTATCGATCGCCAGCTTCCAGGCGTAGTCGAACGCCTCCCCCGCAAGTTGCTCTTTACTTTCAAAGTGCCGGTAGATCCCGCCTTTTTCTAGACCTGTCGCTCGCATAAGGTCGGACATGGCCGCTCCGTCGTAGCCCCTCTGATTGAAGATGGGCGCCGCCTTGCGAATGATTTCCTGCCGGGTTTGCTCGCCTTTGCTCATGCCCGTCCTCCTGCCAAGCCAAGCCTGCGACCAACTGGTCGCTAATTGCATTGTACCTCATATTCGATGCGACCGTTCGGTCTCTTTACGCATCAAACCAGCCGCGAACACCATGAGCGCTGCCGCAGCTTCCATTTCCGTTCCCGGCCTGGCCGCGACGCGGCCGCCAATCAATCCCTGGATCGTCGCCGTCGTCGTAACCCTCGCTACATTCATGGAGCTCCTCGACACGGCCATCGCCAACGTCGCATTGCCCCACATCGCGGGCGGTCTTGCCGTCAGCTACGATGAAAGCACCTGGGTGCTCACCAGCTATCTGGTCTCCAACGCTGTCGTTCTGCCGCTTTCCGCATGGCTTAGCCGCGTCTTTGGACGCAAGCGCTATTACATGGCTTGCGTGTTCCTCTTCACGGTAAGTTCCTTGTTGTGTGGATTAGCCCCCAGCTTGGGATTGTTGATTTTCTTTCGCGTCTTGCAGGGCGTGGGGGGAGGCGGGCTTGCGCCTGTCGAACAAGCCATTCTGGTAGACACTTTTCCGCCGAGCAAACGCCCGGCTGCATTCGCCCTCTACAGCATGGCCATTGTTACCGCGCCGGCGATAGGTCCTCCTCTAGGCGGTTGGATCACCGATAGCTGGAGTTGGCGCTGGGTTTTCTTCATCAACATTCCCATTGGAGTACTATCGCTGATCCTCACCAGACGTTTGGTATCGGACCCGCCTGAGTTCACTCGTCAGGTCCAGGCGGCGCGGCGCGCTGGCAAGCTCAAGATTGACGGCCTGGGGATTGTCCTCGTCGCACTTGGTTTTGCGTGCCTCGAAGTCGTGCTGGACCGCGGCCAAACGGAAGACTGGTTTGAGAGCAACTTCATCCTGATTTTCTTCACTGTCGCCGTTGTGGCTCTGGTCGTTGCCGCTGTTTGGGAGTGGCGGCACCCCGATCCCGTGGTGGAGATACGGCTTCTCGGCGAACGAAACTTCGCCATCGCCAACTTCTTTTATTTCCTGTTCGGTTTCACCCTTTTCGGGTCAACCGTTCTGATTCCGCAAATGCTCCAGAGCCTCTATGGCTACACCGCGACCGACGCGGGGCTGGTCCTCGGTCCCGGGGCCATGGTGATCGTCGTGTTGGCGCCGGTGATGGTAAGGCTGCTGCCAAAAGTCGGCGTGAAGCCGATGATCGCGGTGGGCTATTGCATTTTTGCTCTGAGCATGTGGTATTACGCGAGTTTCGATCTCGGCACCGACTATAAGCATGAGGCGTTTGCTCGCGCGGTTCAGGGCCTGGGTATCGCGCCACTCTTCATTCCCGTCAGCCAGCTCGCCTATTCCTTCTTGCCAAAAGACAAGAACAACAAGGCTTCCAGCTTAACGAATCTCTTTCGAAATCAGGGAGCCAGCTTCGGCATCGCGTTTACGACCACGGTGGTCGCGCGCCGCGCCCAATTCCATCGTTCGGTGCTGGTCGCTCACGCCACTCCGCTGCACGCACGCTACCAGTCGGTTTTGACAAACCTCTCCGCGTATTTTGCGCAGCATGGTTTCTCAGCGGCCGACGCATCTGTCCACGCGCACGCCCAACTCAGCCGCATCTTGGATCAACAGGCTTCTTTCCTGGCGTCCCTCGATTGCTTCTGGCTGCTAGGCTGCGCCTGCTTGATTGGAGCGCCTCTGGTTTTCTTCACGCGCAATTTCCGGTCGGCTGGCCCCGGCTCTTCACACTGACCCCGAGCAGTGGTGAAATTGTGCGGAAACAGATGGAGAAGTCGCGCGTTATCCAATAGAACGCCTTATTGCTGGCGATCGGAGGCCCGGAGCTTCTTCATTGCCATGGCTGCTGCATGCGACTTGCCCCAGTGGCACATCGCGTCCAGCAAGGGCCCCAGAGATTTTCCCAGTGGAGTAACGGCGTACACGACCCGCGGCGGCGTGTCCGCGTGTACGGTACGTTCAACGATTCTCGTGCCCCGCAGATCACGGAGTTGTTGGGAGAGCGTTCGTTGCGTGATTCCGGGGATAGCCCGCTTCAGTTCGGAAAATCGCTTGGCGCCTTCGAGAAGTTGCTCAAGAACGGCAGCTTTCCAACGCCCACCCACGATGCGTGCGGTGGTCTCTACCGGACAGAGTTCTGGACCCTTCGCCATGATCGACCTAGTCCCATATTGTATACCATGTATCGCATCCGTGCCACGTATTCCTATGTAACCACGCTCGCCTCTTCTTCATCTATCTTGACCAAGGCGATATCGGTGCTGGTTTTCTCAGCAGCCCTGGTAGGCCTCCAGTGCCGATCGCCAAAGCCCGGAACGAAAAATGCAGCTAGAGACTTGGGAGAGACACATGCAACCGGATCCAACGAATTCATTGAAGAGTAGAAATCACGGCCTCTCCACAGCGCAGCTAATGCTGGTCATTGGCCTCGTGACTCTTGCCGGAGTGATTGCCGGGTGTTCCAGTTCAGCTCAACCCAAGGCGCCTGAGCCCGTGGAAGTAAGCGTAGCGGAAGTCATCTGCAAGCAATTAGGCGACAGTGATGAGTTCACTGGCCGGCTTGAAGCAGTGAATGCCGTCCAGGTTCGCCCGCGCGTTTCCGGCTATTTGCAGAGCGTGCATTTCAAGGAAGGCGCGATTGTTCGCCAAGGTGACCTCTTATTTCAGATCGATCCGCGTCCCTTCCAGGCGGAAGTCGACCGTCTAAAGGGCGATCTTTCGCAAGCGAAGGCGCAGCGTTCGCGGGCGCAAAGCGATTTTGAGCGCGCCGAACGCCTTCACAACAATGATGGCATGTCCGCCGAAGAGTACGACCGGCGCGCCGCAGTCCGCAACGAAGCCGAAGCTCGCATCGCTTCCACCGAGGCGGCGCTTCGTGGAGCGGAACTGAATCTTGAATTCACCCGTGTGACTGCTCCAATTACGGGCCGAGTGGGGCGAGCGGAGATCACCGAAGGGAATTTGGTCGAGGGCGGAGCCGGACAGATTAAGCCCCTGACCACCCTGGTTTCGCTCGACCCCATCTACGTCTATTTCGATGTCGATGAGCAGACCTACCTCAAGTATGCCCGTGTCACGCAAACCCATGGAACAGGCTCGCACGATCTGCGCGGCGAAGCCCTGTTAGGCCTGGCGGACGAAGACGGATTTCCCCACCTCGGCCAAGTAAGCTTTGTGGACAATCAGGTCAGCTCCTCGACAGGTACGATTCGCTTGCGCGCCACTTTTGCAAACAAGAATTTGTCTCTAACTCCGGGACTTTTTGCGAGGATTCGTTTGCAAGGAGGCGCGGTGCAGGGTGGCTGCCTGGCAAAAGACGAGGCTGTCATCACCGATTTGAATCAAAAATACGTGCTTGTGCTTGCCAAAAACGACACGATCGAGTATCGCCCCGTGAAACTCGGCCCGATGGCGGAGGGATTGCGTGTGGTGCGCGAAGGCTTGCACGAGGGCGACGTTCTTGTCGTCAGCGGCCTGCAGCGCGTGCGTCCCGGAGCCGCTGTCACACCCAAGAAGGTTCCCATGGCGAGCCAACCTGCTGCATTAGGCGACACGTCCTCCCAATCCGCCCTTGTAAGTCGCAAAGACAAGTCAGGCGAGCCGAAAGTACGGGAATAATCCGGGACCGCTATGAATATCTCTAGTTTCTTCATCAAGCGTCCCATCTTCGCCGCGGTCATCTCCATCATCATCTTCGTGATCGGGGCGATCGCCTATTTTCGGCTTCCCCTGAGCGAATATCCGAATGTTGTGCCCCCGACGGTCGTCGTGCGCACCACGTACCCGGGCGCGAATCCCACGGTCATTGCCGACACGGTTGCCTCGCCCCTCGAACAACAGATCAACGGCGTCGAAGGCATGCTCTACATGTTCTCGCAAGCCACCGCCGACGGCGTGATGACTCTGACGATCACCTTCGGACTGGGCACCGACCTCGACAAAGCGCAAGTGCAGGTGCAAAACCGCGTATCGCAAGCGCTGCCGCGTTTGCCCCAGGAAGTCCAGCGCCTCGGTGTAACCACGGAAAAAACCTCGCCGGATTTGCTGATGGTTGTGCACCTGGTGTCGCCGGACAACCGTTACGACATGTTGTACCTGGCAAATCTCGCCATTCTCCAAGTGAAAGACGAGTTGGGCCGCCTCCCTGGCGTCGGCAACGTACAGATTTTCGGCGCCGGCGATTTCAGCATGCGCGTATGGCTCAACCCAAACAAATTGGCCTCCCACAATTTGACGGCCACGGACGTTGTCCAGGCGATTCGAGAGCAAAACGTCCAGGTTGCCGCGGGTGTGCTTGGTGCTCCGCCCACAAATACCGGAAGCACGGCGTTTCAACTGCTCGTAAACACCCAAGGCCGTCTCACCACCGAGGAAGAATTCGGCAACATCATTGTGCGCGCCGCCAAGGATGGTCAGATTACGCGCATCCGGGACCTGGGCCGTGTCGAGCTGGGCTCCAGCACCTACGCTCTCCGCAGTCTGCTGGACAACAAGCCTGCCGCCGCTCTTCCCATTTCGCAGCGGCCTGGCTCGAACGCGCTCGAAACTTCGCAACAGGTGCGCGACACCATGGCGCGTCTCAAGAAATCATTTCCCGAAGGTGTGGACTACAAAATCGCCTACGACCCGACGGTGTACGTGCGCGAATCGATTCAGGCAGTCGGTCACACCTTCATCGAAGCGCTCATCCTGGTCGTGCTGGTGGTACTCGTCTTCCTCCAGACTTGGAGAGCGTCCGTCATCCCCCTGCTGGCGCTTCCCGTTTCTCTCGTCGGAACGTTTTCCGTGATGCTCCTGCTCGGCTTCTCTCTGAACACGCTCTCGTTATTCGGCCTGGTGCTGGCAATTGGGATCGTGGTGGACGATGCCATCGTCGTCGTCGAAAACGTCGAGCGCAATATCGCCTTGGGACACGAACCTCACGAAGCCACCCGCCGCGCGATGGAAGAGGTCAGCGGACCGATCGTGGCGATCGCCCTGGTATTGTGCGCGGTTTTCGTCCCCACAGCATTCATCGTCGGACTCTCCGGCGAGTTCTACAAGCAATTCGCGCTGACCATTGCCATCTCCACGGTAATTTCCGCGTTTAATTCCCTCACCCTTAGTCCGGCGCTTGCGGCGCTTCTCCTGAAGTCTCACGACGCGAAGAAGGATCGCTTCACGCGCGCCATCGAATTTGCGTTTGGCTGGTTTTTCAACCTGTTCAACCGCTTCTTTGGCCGCGCCTCGGGCGGTTATGGAAGGCTTGTGACCCACACGCTGCGCTCCAGTGTGATCGCTGTTGTGATTTATGCGGGGCTGATCGGCCTGACCATTCTCGGCTTCTCGCGTGTGCCGGCCGGTTTTGTGCCCACGCAGGACAAGGGATATCTCGTGTGCCTCGCGCAGTTGCCGAACGGCGCCACCCTCGATCGCACTGAAGATGTAATTCGCAGGATGTCCGACATCGCGTTGAAACATCCGGGAGTTCAGAACGCCGTAGCATTTCCTGGCCTGTCGATCAACGGCTTTACTAACAGCCCCAATTCCGGAATTGTCTTCACTACCTTGAAACCTTCGGAGGAGCGAAGGTCTCCCGAGCTTTCCGCGAACGCCATCGCCGCGGATCTGAACAAACAATATGGCTCCATCCAGGAAGCATTTATCGCCGTGTTCCCTCCCCCGCCCGTTCAAGGATTGGGCACGGTGGCCGGCTTCAAACTCTACATTGAAGATCGCGGTGGCATGGGCTTGGGGTCGCTCTACAAGGAGACGACTTCGACCTTGCAGAAAGGCAACCAAACACCTGAGCTGACAGGGGTCTTTTCCAGCTTCGATATCAACGTCCCGCAAATCGATTCGCACGTCGACCGCGAAAAAGCGAAAACCTACGGCATTCCTCTCAGCGATGTCTTTGACACCTTGCAGGTCTACCTCGGTTCTCTTTATGTCAACGACTTCAATCGTTTTGGCAGAACTTACCAGGTGAACGTGCAGGCCGAGTCCCCCTACCGTCTTCAGCCGGAAGATATCAGTCACCTCAGGACAAGAAACTTGGCCGGAGAAATGATTCCCCTGGGCTCGGTCGTCACCGTCAAGCCGACTTATGGACCCGACCGCGTCATGCGTTACAACGGCTTTCCCGCCGCGGAAATTAATGGCGCCGCTGCGCCCGGGTACAGCACCGGCCAATCGGAATCCGCGATCGCCAGGATTCTGGAAGGCCAATTGCCAAACGGAATGAAATACGAATGGACCGAGCTCACTTACCAGAAGATTCTCGCCGGCAACACCATGGTTTACATTTTCCCGCTCTCCGTTTTCCTGGTGTACCTCGTCTTGGCCGCCCAGTACGAAAGCTGGTCCCTCCCGCTCGTAATCATCCTGATTGTTCCCATGACTCTGTTCTCCGCCATCGCCGGCGTCTGGCTGCTGCATGGCGACAATAACGTCTTCACCCAGATCAGTTTGATCGTGCTCGTCGGGCTGGCCTGCAAGAACGCCATCCTGATCGTCGAGTTTGCCAGGGAAAAACAGCTTCAGCTGGGCGTGAACAGAGTCGACGCGGTGCTGGAAGCGTGCCGCCTGCGTTTGCGCCCTATCTTAATGACTTCGCTCGCTTTCACCATGGGCGTCATTCCTCTCGTACTCTCCACCGGAGCCGGTTCCGAAATGCGCCGCGCCATTGGCGTTGCCGTATTTTTCGGCATGCTCGGCGTCACCGCGTTTGGCTTGGTGTTGACTCCCGTCTTCTACGTTTTGGTTCGGAGATTGGTTGAGGGCCGCGAGAACAAGAAAGTCGCAGCGAGCGGAGATCTGCCGTCCGCGACTTCGGTGGAGGCCTAGTCCTGTGCTGACGCGTTCTCAAAAAGACTTCCCGCTCCTCCTCATGGTGCTGCTGGCCAGCGGATGCGCCGTAGGTCCGCATTACAAATCGCCGCAGCCCGCGGCGGTCAAATTCCACGCGGCAGACACGAATCTCGTAACGGAAGAGCCGTTTGACGCCCGTTGGTGGAAGCAGTTTGAAGATCCGGTCCTCGACTCACTGGTGGACCGCACACTCACGTCCAACAACAGCATTCGCATCGCCCGCGCCAGGCTCGCCGAATCTCGCGCCACCTTTGACGAAAGAAAACTGGACCGCTACCCCACCGTTCCTGTCCAGGCCTCCTACCAGTACAGCAAAGAGCAGATTCCCGGCTTCGGCGACCAGCGTCGCACCGTCAATACCTTTAGCACCGGGTTCGACGCTTTCTGGGAAGCCGACTTGTTCGGCAGGGTGAGCCACGGCGTCGCCGCAGCTCGCGCCGAGAACCAGGCGTTCGAAGCCGACCTCCACGACGTGCAAGTCAGTGTGGTCGCTGAACTCGCTCGCAATTACTTCGAGCTTCGCGGCGCCCAATGGCGTCTCGCCGTGGCCGAACGCAGTCTCACAAACCAGCGCGAGACCCTGCGGCTCACGCAACTCCGCCGCGACGCCGGCGTCGGTGAAGAGCAGGACGTTGCAAGTGCCGCTGCACGCGTAGCCGCCATTGAGTCCACCATCCCCTCCTTTGAATTTGATGCGTCCCGCGCAGAATACCGATTGGCGGTCCTCACTGGCACTCGCCCCGGCGAACTCAACGCGGATCTCGCTCCACGCGACTATCCGGCAATCGCCAAGGCTCTCCCCATCGGCAATCCGGGCGAGCTACTGCAGCGCCGCCCCGATGTGCGTTCCGCTGAACGCAGACTGGCCGCAGCCACCGAGCGCCAAGGAGTCGCGGCCGCCAGCCTGTTTCCTCAGGTTAGCGTTTCCGGATTCCTCGGATTTCTGGCCGGGCGAGGTAGCACCTTTTTTACCGGAGACTCCCGGGCTTGGTCCGTGTCGCCTGGCTTGTCGTGGTCCGCGTTCGATTTAGGCCGCGCACGCGCTCGCGTGCGTGGTTCGAACGCCGCCACGGAAGAGTCTCTGGCCTTCTACGAAGAAACCGTGCTCCGCGCCCTCGAAGAAACCGAAAGCGCGCTCGCCAATTACCATGCCCAGCAAGCGCGGCTTATCAAACTCAACGATCAAGCTCGCGAGAGCAAGCGCGCCGCCGACATCGCCCGCTTGCGCTATCGCGAAGGCGTCGTTGATTTTCTCTCCTTGCTGGATGCCGAGCGCACCCAGTTGCAAGCCGAAGATGCCGTCGCCGAAAGCGAAAAAGATGTCTACGTCGCGGTGATAGCCCTTTACAAAGCTCTAGGAGGAGTACCGAGCTAGCCACGCCTAACCGTGGCGAAAAACGTTTCGCAAAAGCTCCGCCTCTGATTGCCGTCTCCTCCGCCAATTCTTCTGTGGCTCATCGGTTACCGGCGACAACAGCCAAATCACATTCTCGAAACATGCCCGTAACATAGCCTGCTCGACACTTTGGGTATGCCCAAAGCCGCTGTGCTGCTGCACGAATGCGGTAATCCCCTTGCTGCCACCAACCTCTTCCGTGTCGGCATGGCCCAAACGCTCGAAGACGTCATCGAATGCCAGCGGCTCCGCTATCAGGTATTTAATTGCGAGCTTGGCGAGGGACTGGACAGCTCCGCGCGCACCGGCGTCGACCGCGACCGCTTCGACTTTATCTGCGACCACTTAATGGTGCATGACACGGCCACCGGCAAGCTGGCCGGCACCTACCGCATGCAGAGCGGTTACCGCGCCAAGGGCAACCTCGGCTATTACGGCGAGGAACTCTTCGATTTCAGCCCCTTCGAAAATCTGCGCGCCGAAGTCCTGGAGCTCGGAAGAGCCTGCGTCCACCAGGACTACCGCAACACTAACGTTTTGCACATGCTGTGGAGAGGAATCGCCCGATACGCGGAAAGCTGCGGCGCGCGTTACTTGATCGGCTGCAGTTCTCTCGCCTCGCAAGACGAGGATCAGGGCATATCGCTCTATGAAGCGTTACGGGAAAAATATCTCGTCGAGCCTTCCCTGCGCACCCATCCAGTCGAAGGCCGCCAGTGCAAGTCAAGCGGTTCGCGCATTGCCCCGCCGCGCCCGCCGCGCCTCTTCCGCGCCTATTTGGACATTTCCGCGCGCGTCTGCGGACTGCCCGCCATCGACCGCGAATTCAAGACCATCGATTTCCTGACGCTGGTGGATTTGCGAAAGCTGCCCGATCGCGTCAGGATGCGCTTCTTCTGACCAGACCGTGCCGCACACGCGTCCAGCTAGTCCCCCTAAAGAAGCGCCAACGCCGCGTCCAGCGCCCGCTGCGCGTGGCCCTGCTCGGCCAGTTTCCCGCGCGCAAAATCGCGCGTCCCTCCCCCCTTGCCCCCAACATTTTCCAGCACCTGCTTGAGAACAGCGCTCATGTCTCTGCCGGCCGATGGATGCTGGGCAAACACCAAGTGCCCGCCCTCCGCCGCGGCCAGCAGCGCCATTGTTTTTTCGGCTTTAGAAATCTCGCTGGCAAGGAAGCCAATGTAATCCGCAGGAACGCCTTCGCAGACACGCGAGACGACACGGAAGCCGTTCGTGGCCAGCGGCGTACTTTGCAACGCAAGCGCTGCTTCCGCTTCCGCAAGCCGCTGCTGCGTCCCGCGAACACTCTTGAAATGCGCATCGCGTTCGGCCAGCCCGCGCGCGGCCACGGAGACGACGTCTTCGGGAGCGCAGCCCAATTCCTCAGCGATCCTCTGCACCAACTGGAAATCCTGACGCGCCGCTCGTTCCGCTCGGCCCCCGCAAACAAACTCCACGCGCCAATCCTGGCGCACCTTGGCGCACCGCCGCACCAGCACCAGCCCGATCTGCCCGGTCCGCTTAACGTGCGTCCCCCCGCAAGGCTGCAAGTCCGCCGCCTCGATTTCGATGGCCCGCAGGATGCCTTCGCGTTCGACCCCTTTTCGCACCCCCAGTTTCGCAAACTCGTCCGCGGTCCCGTAGCGCACATTCACCGGCCGGTCCTCAAACACAATCCGATTGGCGGCGCGCTCCGCTCCTTCCAGGAATTCCGCCGTCGGTTCCACCCCGCGCAAATCAATCGTGCAAATCTCCCCTCCCAGGTGAAACGAAACCGTCGGCAATCCGAAGCGTTCCTGAAACATGGCCGACAGCAGATGCTGCCCAGTGTGCTGTTGCATGTGGTCGAACCGGCGTGGCCAGTTGATACAACCATTCACTTCCGGGTCCGATGGCTTGCGATCCACCAGGTGCAGAATCTCATCGCCTTCGTCGCGCACGTCCAGCACATTGGCGTCGCCAATCTTCCCCAAATCGTGTGGCTGGCCGCCGGAAGTAGGATAAAACCCCGTGCGGTCCAGAATCAGCCCCCACACCTTACCGGTGATTCCGGATTTCACATCGGGCGGCAGCACTTCGCAGTGCATCACTCGCGCCGTGAATTCCTTTTCAAAAGCGTCATCGTAATAAAGCCTTCTCGTGCCCACGTTTTCACTCCAACGGCGCGCCCTCGAGCGCGCGCTCCCAGGCCGCGGCGTATTTGTAACCAGTTCCTGTATTGAAGAGCACCACAGTTTCCTCCTCCTTGATCCAGCCCCTGGCGGCCAGCTTTCTCGCCGCGATCACCGTCGCCGCGCCCTCGGGCGAAGCGAAAATCCCTTCCAGCGAAGCCAGTTCCCGCGCCGCGTGGAGAATTTCTTCATCGCTCACCGTCAGAGCCGTGCCTTTCGTTTGCCGAAGCATGCTCAAGATCATCAAATCCCCCAGCGGTCCGGGCACCCGCAAACCGGACGCCACCGTCGCTGCATTCGGGAAGAACTGCGCCGAGCTTTGATGCGCTTCCCAGGCACGAACAATCGGCGCGCATCCCTCCGCCTGCACCGCCACCATGCGCGGCCGCTCCGCCCCAATCCAGCCCATCTCCTGCATCTCGTCAAACGCCTTGCACATGCCAATTAGACCCACGCCGCCGCCTGTGGGATACACAATCACGTCCGGCAGCTTTCCCCCAAACTGCTCCCACAACTCGTACCCCATGGTCTTCTTGCCTTCGATGCGGTACGGTTCCTTCAGGGTAGAAACGTCGTACCACCCTTCGCGATCCTTGCGTTCCGCAACGTATTTCCCGCAATCGGAGATCAACCCATTCAGCTTGACGACCTTCGCCCCAAACGCCAGGCACTCCATCACATTGGCCTCAGGAGTGTCCGCCGGCATCACGATGACCGCCGGAAGCCCCGCTGCCGCCGCGTAAGCCGCCAGCGCCCCGCCCGCATTCCCCGCCGTGGGAGCCGCCAATGCCTTTGCCCCAAGCTGCCGCGCCCGCGAGACCGCCGCCGTCATCCCCCGCGCCTTAAACGAGCCCGTAGGATTCAGCCCCTCGTCCTTGATAAACAGCCGCCGCAAGCCCCCCTTATCGCTCCGCTTAGATTCCCCGCCGCTCGAAATAGGCTGCTTCGCGCTCGCGCCCGCCTCCGTGGTTGTGATGGACGCGCCAAGCCTCTCCGCGTGTACAAGCGGCGTCATCCCTTCCCCCAGCGAAACCGCCGGGTCGTTCGGCAACACTTCCGCGTACCGCCACAGCGTGCGCGCCCGCGATTTCAGGCTTTCAAGGGTGAGCGTGGCGGCAGCCCGCCGCAGATCATACCGCGCCAGCAGCGGCTTCCCGCAAGTACAAACGTGCTGCTCCACCGAAGCGTCGTATTTCTTGCCGCAAGCGGAGCATTCCAACTCAACCACATTCAAAGTTTTCGCCATCACCGTGAAGTCTAGCACACGCCTTTTTGGCTACACGCTTTCGTGGCACAGCCAATCCTGGCTGTGCTCTTTTTTCCCTATTTGGGAGCAGAATACCTCGCCGACTACAAATTTCCCCACGTCGTCAATTCACCGCGGCTTATCCTGCGCGCCGTGCAAAATACGAGCAATATGAATAACGCCGCTTCCGACTTTGTAGACGACGATGTACGGCAGTGCGGGTAGTACCAGTTCGCGTGTTCCCAATTTCGTGCCGGGGCGGCCTCGGTTGGGGTAAATTCTCAGCGCGAAAACCGCCTCGCAGATCTCGCGGATCAAGCGCGCAGCGTTTTCCGGCGTTTTTTCAAAGAGGTAATCGGCAATGTTTTCCAGGTCGCTCGCCGCCGCGGTGGTCCAGCGGACTTGCATTAGCTGCGGCGTTGTTTTTCGGCGATCAGCTTTTCCATTCGAGCGGCGACTTCCTCGTGCGAGAGCACTTCCCCGCGGTCGATCTGCGCCAAGCCGTCTTCCACTTGGCGCACAAACCACTCGTCGTAACCAATCAATCGCTCCACCGCTTCATGGACCAGCGACGCACTATCACGCCCTTGCTGGGCGGCAATGCTATCCAGCTTGGCTTGCAGTTCCGGCGAAAGTTTTACTTCCATGCCGTCAGTGTAAAAGGCGCTTCGCGCCCTGTCAAAGTGTTTCCATCCTGCTCACAGGAATGTCTGCTCGAACCCAATCGCCCCTGAAGTTGATGCCGCCGCCAGCTGCCCGGTCGAAAGGCTCGGGCGGCTGGCCGCGCCTTGATTCGCTCAGAACCTCCCGGGTGGCCCGCCCTTTCTGGGTTTTTGTAGAAAGGTGGGACTCCTTTCGCTAGCCTCTTTGTTTTTATTGATTTGACTCTGGCCCCGTTCTCCAGACTCTTCTCCTTCTAGTATCGAATTTCGTCTTTCTATTTTTTCACTTTCCGGCGCCGAGCTTCGGGCTTTCAGTTTCAAGTTTTTATGTTCGAGTGTCCAGTGAGGAGTTTCGAGTTTCCCATCCGCTCTGCGCCCTCCGCATTCTCCGCGCCCGGCGCCTGCCCCGACCCAGTCGGGGCGTTAAATCCTTCTCTTCCTTTCAGCTTTCAACTGTCGACTGTTAACCTCCCTTCCTTTCTCCGCCGCCCCTCCAACATTTCCGCAGCCCCCAGTGAACTCTACCCCTTTGTTTTCTTCCGCTTGCAAAATCTTTCGAACAAATGATGCCAACTCTCCAAATACTAGTACTATACAATAATTTGACAAATGATGTAATCTGTGGTAGCATGTTTCGTGATCAATCGTCAGCAACCCCGCCAAGACGCCCCGAAATCTTCCTCTCTGCGCACTCTGTGCCTCTGCGTTAAGCTCCCCGACCCTCTCCCTCCAACATTCCCCCTCGTCTCCCAACTTCCGTATCCTCTTCCAAGTTCCGTATCTCGCAACCCCTTTGTTTGCCACTCTTATGCGACTTTTGCATCCTGAACGGCTCTACGGGACGAAAACTGCCGGGGTGTGTACCAACAATTCCCAACTTGGAACGGATCTCTGGGCGGTCGTGACCCCGTCACTCTCCCGCACCTGTCTGCCGCGACTGGGTGGGCGTGTCTCGTTCAGCTTTCAACCTTGAACTTCCTTCTCTCCTATCCCCTTTCTTTTCACATCCTTGCGCACTCTTTTGCGCTTTTTTGCACCCACAAAAAGCACAACCCCTTTGTTTTCCATCGTTTCCGCACTCCGCGTCAAAAAACACAACCACTGGGGTGCGGGTACGTACCCTCTCTCGGTTCCATGTGGCCAACAGGCATCGAACTCAAGGTAGAATGACTCTATGGCTGTGCGACTGATTGCGCTCGATATTGACGGCACGCTGCTGGACAGCCGCTGGCAGCTTCCCGAAGCCAACCGCGCGGCCATCGCCGAAGCCACGCGCCGCGGCATCGAGGTGGCGCTGGTCACCGGCCGCCGCTACGACTTTGCCATGCCCGTAGCCCGCAAGCTGGATTCCCCGCTGACCATGATCGTGAACAATGGCGCGCTCATCCGCTCGAAAGAAGGCCGCACGCACCTGCGGCACCTTCTCCCAAAGCAAACGGCCGCGCAGGTTTTGCATCTCACCCGCGAGTGGCGCGAAGGCGCGGCAGTGATTTTCGACCGGCAACTCGAGAACCAGCTCATGCTGGAAGTGCTGGACGTGAACGATTCGATGCGTTATGCCTACTACTCGAGGAACTTGGAAT
>WNFF01000851.1_pt1 | contig 36900 bp, 32 predicted proteins | sample 5400441 | NCBI WGS metagenome assembly WNFF01 (sample SAMN13153345, study PRJNA577476) | soil metagenome | isolation source: 120 cm saprolite under Douglas fir tree site 2 hole 3 replicate 1 | place: USA:California | collected 2015-04-18
GATCCTGTGTGTTCGTCAGCAACGGGAGAAGCACGCCAACATCACCAAGCCTTACCTGAAGAATGAGGAGGCTGGCAGGCGTGACGTGGACCTCCACCCGGATGCTGCCGCGATCCTACGGGGCTACATCGGCAGTCGCAAGAGTGGCTACCTATTTCAGACAAGCAACGGCACGACGTTCGATCCGAACAATATCAATCGGGATAGCCTCGAACCCATCCTCAAGGAAATGGGAAGGCACGAAACAGGGACGCGATTCTATATCTTCCGTCGCTTCCGTGAGTCCGTGCTTCAGAAAAGCGAACTACGGCAAATCTTGATTGATTTTTGGATGGCGCACTCGAACCCGAGCATGGGAGATCGCTACGGCAAGCAATTGGTGGAAGATGTCGAATACCGGCAGAAAGAAGTCAGCAAGGTCGGCCTGGGATTCGAGCTTCCGCCGTCGTTGGTTTCAGTACTTGGGCTACGTGGGCTACAAAATGTGGAAAACGCAGTTATCAGTGAGGCCGCATAAGTGCTACAATGATTGAGGGTTATTCAATTCGGGGCGTAGCGCAGCCTGGCTAGCGCGCCTGGTTCGGGACCAGGAGGTCGATGGTTCAAATCCATTCGCCCCGACCATTTTAATTCCCGCTCTCATATAGACTTACGCCGCAACTGCTTCTTGCCTTTCAGCTTTCGAAACTTGTCCCGACTTGTCCATTAACGACTGTTCTTCCTGAGTCGGAAGTGTGAAACCAAGACCTACCTTGACCGCACAATCTCGCCGTCACTGGATGTTATCGAGCAACTGCTTGCCGTAACGCCGCGACATATCCCGATTAGCGTGCCCCATCCAAAAATCGATAAGTAAGGTTCGTGCCTGTCATTTGCAGGATGGACTCACGGAATCGGCGAAACGTGTGAAAGCCTGCCGACTCGCGTCCCATGTTTTTGAGAATCGGATGCGAGCTGTCTCTAGCAATGTTTCGCGAAGATATAGGCAAGCCGACGGAAGTCTCGAATAGAAAACCGCTCATGCGACCACCGATTGTGGATTTGCGTGGGGACCGATGAAAGTGTCCTCGTAGGCAGGCCTTTGCAACACGGCATAGTAGAGGCAGCTTAGAACAAAGAAGAGGTTTAGCGACGACAACCCGTAACTAGCGTAGAACACCGCAGCCAAAAAAATGTCTGCGGAGACAGAAAGTACCTGGGAGGGAGCGATCCACCAACGCAATTGCGAAGGGCTAGGAGCCAAGCCCGAGGCAGAGATCCTTGGCGCTTGAGGGTGAAGGATAACCTGGATGGGACAGCCGTTGAGGCAGGGAATCGCGCTAATTTCAGTGGGCATAGAATTTTGGCGAACCACAGGTCAGCACACGTTATGCGCCTTCACCATCCGGCGCGGGGTTCCATTGGCGCTTTTTCCTTGACAGTCTAGGAGAGCCGGGCATACATTCCTAGTTGATCTAGGAGAGATTGTCCCGTGCAAAAACAGCTCGACCTTCTGCAAGGCACTCTCGACATGCTGATCCTCAAGGCTGTTTCCCTCGGCCCACTGCACGGGTATGGCATCCTGCTGCGTATCCAGCAAATATCCAAAGAGTGTCTGGAGATTCAACAAGGCTCGCTCTACCCGGCGCTATATCGTTTGGAGCACCAGGGCTGGATCACAAGTGAATGGGGCGCGTCGGAGAACAATCGCAAGGCCAGGTATTATCGTCTCACTGCGGCCGGGAAACGCAGGCTACGAGCGGAGACCGAAAACTGGAACCGCATGGCGGAGGTCATCGCGGGAATTCTGAGTGCGAGGCCGGAGGAAGTATGAGGCTCTGGAACCGTCTTCGTTCTTGGCTACAGGCCATGCTGCGGCGCTCTCGCATGGAGAGCGAGATGGATACGGAACTCCATTTCCACATCGAGGCGTACGCGGAGGATATGGTGCGGAGCGGCGTGTCACGGAGTGAAGCAATGCGACGGGCGAGGCTGGAGTTCGGTGGAGCAGAGCGAGTCAAAGAGGAATGTCGTGAGGCGCGCGGCGTCCACTTCCTCGAAACTCTGATTCAAGACGTTCGCTACGGCCTGCGCACGCTGCGCAAATCTCCCCGCTTCACCGCTGTCGCCGTCCTCACCCTCGCCCTCGGCATCGGAGCCACCACCGCCATCTTCAGTGTGCTCGACGGCGTCGTCCTAAAACCTCTCTGGTATCCTCACCCTGAACAACTTGTGAGCGTGGAAGTTACCCCCCTCGCACTGGATCCATCATTACGCGGCATGGCGCCGGAAGACTATTTCGTATTTCGCGAGCAGAGCCGCACGTTTCAGGACATCGGTGCTTACGCCGAGACCGACACGGACAGAGACGTCAACGTCACCGGATTCGCAGAACCGGAACGCGTGCACGCGCTGGACGTGACTCATGGCGTCCTTTCGGTCCTAGGGATACCGCCTATGTTCGGCCGCATCTTCACTCCGTCCTACGACTCTCCTGGTGCTCCGCCTACCGCGATCCTGACGTACGGCTACTGGCAGCGCAAATTCAGCGCTGATCCTTCCGCGGTCGGGAAGACGATCATCGTGGACGGAATGGCTCGCCAGATCATCGGCGTGCTGCCTCGGAACTTCCGTTTTCTCGATGCGCAGGATTTGGCTTTGATCCTGCCGCTCCAGTTGGATCGCAATAAGACATACCTGGGAGACTTCAGCTACTTTGGCATTGCTCGTCTTAAGGCCGGAAGCACCCTGACCCAAGCCAGCGCCGACGTCGCGCGGATGCTTCCCATCGTCCTGGACACCTTCCCGCCTTCACCCGGGGTCAGCCTCGATTTACTCAAGAAGGCTCGCCTCGCTCCGAATCTCCTGCCGTTGAAACAGGACGTTGTCGGCAATGTCGGCACGCTCCTTTGGGTCATTATGGGAGGCGTCGGAATTGTTCTGCTCATTGCCTGCGCCAATGTCGGCAATCTTCTGCTCGTGCGTACCGAGGGCCGCCAGCACGAACTTGCTCTCCGCGCCGCACTTGGCGCCAGCCGCCGGCGCATCGCGGCACAATTGCTCTGCGAGAGCGCTATCATTGGCCTGCTCGGCAGCATCTTCGGTTTGGGACTGGCCTACGCCGCCTTGCGCTTTCTCGTCGCGCTCGCGCCGTCCGGACTCCCGCGCATCAACGACATCGGCGTCAATTTGCCCGTGCTTCTGTTCACTCTCGGTGTCGCGCTGTTCACCAGTTTCTTTTTCGGGTTGATCCCGGTTCTCAAACACGCAGGTGTCCGCGCTGGCATTCCCGAAGGTGGTCGCACCCTAGGGCTGAGCCGTGAACGCCATCGCGCACGCAACTTACTTGTTACCATGCAAGTCGCGCTCGCGCTCGTCCTGCTGATTTGTTCAGGGCCGATGATTCGCACCTTTCGCGTTTTGACGCGCACCAGTCCCGGATTCGTCCGTCCCGCTGAGCTTCAAACATTTCGCATTTCAATTCAGCAGTCCGATGTGCCTGACGATGCCAGCGTCCCTCGCGTTGAGCAGCAAATCCAGGACAAGCTCGCTGCGATTCCCGGCGTTTCCTCCGTCGGCTTCTCAAGTGCTGTCCCTATGGATGGAGACAACCGGCTGGATAATGTCTTCGCCGCAGACCATACTTACGCCCAGGGAGCGCTTCCTCCGCTTCGGCATCTCCTGTTCATCTCGCCCGGATATTTGCAAACTCTGGGAATACCGCTCATCGCTGGTCGTGATCTCAGTTGGGCTGATACCTACGACAAGGTTCCCGTTGCACTTATCTCCGAAAATTTCGCCCGCGAATATTGGCGCACGCCCGCCGAAGCGCTTGACAAGCGCATTCGAATCTCCACGACCGACGATTGGCGTCAGATCATCGGCGTTGTCGGCGATGTACGCGACGACGGTATGGACAAGCCTGCCCTACGTAACTTTCGTTGTCCGTAGTCCCCTTGCCGGCTCGGAAAGCTTTATGAACCAGATTCGTCAGGCAGTTTGGTCCGTCGACGCCAAGCTACCGCTCGCGAGCGTTTACACGATGAACTATTTCTATACCAGATCCATGGGGCACACTTCGTTCACTCTGGCGATGCTGGGTATCGCCGGAGCCATGGCGCTGCTCTTGAGCACATTGGGCCTCTACGGCGTCATCGCCTATTCGGTTTCGCAACGCACTCGCGAAATCGGCATTCGCATGGCCCTCGGCGCTCAACGAGGGGACATGATGAGACTGGTTCTAGGCGGGGGAATGTTGGTGATTCTGATCGGGCTGGGGATTGGTTTGGCAGGATCTCTGGCCTGTACCAGATTTCTGTCGAGCTTGCTGTTCGGCGTGACCGCAACCGACCCGCTCACCTTTGCTGGCGTCATCATCCTGCTCGCGCTCGTCGCGCTCGCCGCCTGCTACATCCCTGCACGCCGCGCCGTGCGCGTGGACCCCATGGTTGCTTTGAGATACGAATAGTCCTTCGCGCAGGTAAACGACAATCATTCCTTGTCCCAGGCCGAGCCTGACACGCCAAAATTCCATGTCTGAACAAGTTGGATCGGCACTAGAATGCCGCATGCCTTGCGCCACTGCGTCGATCGCCTCGAACGTTTAGCGCGTTCAGCAGCGCATCGCTCGCGCCCCGGCGCGCTCCGATCGCCGCCCTAAAGAAATCGTGCTCGTCGCCGCTTCGAAAACATTTCCAGACGAAGCTATTCGCGCCGCTTACGACGCCGGCATTCGCGCCTTCGGCGAAGATCGAAATCGTCTTTAAGCACGGCATTGGTAACGATTCCTCGAAACTCATTGCGTTTGCCCTCCCAACTTGCACTATTATTGCCCTTTCCAGGAGACCACAAATCATGTCGCGCCTTTGTTCTTGGCTAACTTTCCTTTGCCTCGTGCTGCCCGCCGGTGCTCAAACGGCACCGGCGTCTCAATCGCCATCCCCAGATCGGGTCATGCAACTCCTCAAAGAACTCACCGAAGCTCCCGGCCCTCCCGGCTTCGAAGAGCCCGTCCGCAAACTCATGACGGACCGCATGAAGCCCTACGCCGACAGCATCACCTACGACGGCCTCGGCTCGGTTATCGCTCAGCAAGGCAACTCCGGTCCGCGCATTATGCTCGATGCACACATGGACGAACTTGGCGGTATGGTTCGCCGCATTCGTCCCGATGGATTCATCTCTATGCAGATGCTCGGTTACTGGCTGAGCGCTGCGCTTCCCGATCAGCGCTGGGTCATCCTTGGCTCCAAAGGTCCTGTCCTTGCCGTCACCGACATCTGGGACGCACACATCGCTCCGCACGATGCGCAGGGTCATCCCCAGCAGCAGGACCTCTTCCTCGACACCGGTGCCCGCTCCGCCGCCGACGTCGCTGCTCTCGGCATCTCGCCCGGCGATCCTGTTGCTCCCGTTTCCGACTTCGCCATTCTCGCCAACAATCGCTACGTAGCCAAAGCTTGGGACGACCGCATCGGCTGCGCCGTCATGTTGGAGGTCATGCGTCGCCTCGCCAAAACCCCTCATCCCAATCAGGTCTTCTATGCCGCCACTGTTCAGGAAGAAGGCAGCATCGAGATGCGCGGCGCGCAGACTTCTGCCCGCATAATTAATCCCGACCTTGGTTTCAGTTTGGAGGTAGGCATTTCCAACGACGTTCCTGGTCCTGGTCCCGACGCCGCCCAGGAGGTTCTCGGCGGTGGCCCAGGCATGATGCTCTACAGCTTCAGCGAACTCCCTAATCGGATGCTCGTCGCCCACGTCAAGAAAATCGCGGCCACGCGGCACATTCCTCTGCAATTCGATTTCGTTCCAGGTTTCGGCGACGATGCCGGCGCCATCAAACTCAACAATATCGGTGTTCCCGTCACCACGGTTCTGGTCCCGGCTCGCTCCACGCACGCCCATAACGGGATCATCGACCGCGTCGACTTCGATCACACCGTGGACCTCATGGTCGCCATCATCGAATCCCTCGACGCCGGCACCGTCTCGCGGCTCAAGTCCTTCGTCCCCTAACAGGCTAGTGAAGCACTCTGGGCGCGTCATTCCGAAAGGTGAGGAGACGAGCGGACCTGCCCTGTGTCGCCATCGATCATGCGGGCATCCCAGTCCCGAAAACGGAGAAGTTGCTTTGCCTGATTCGAATGGGTTTTCTCCCTTGCATCAAACGAAGCGACACCTGTCTCAGGCAGAGTGCGCCTTCAGGTAAGCCGAAAGCGCCTCCGCGATGATTTTGCCTTCGCCAGGGCGCAGCATGAACGAGTTCATGGACAAAACCTCTCCGTTCTCGCCAGAGGACAACGCAATCGCTGGTTTTCCTTTGCGCAGCGCTGTCACTACCTCGTGCGGCGTCACCCTGATCTGTTTGTCCCAATGAACTTGCATGTGGGGAACGTGATTCGCAACGTCGGGAACCGAGTAGGCCGTCGTCACTCCGGGAATCTTCACCAGTTCGCTAGAGATCAATTCCAACTGGCGCTGCCATTCCTCGTTCAAGGCCTCGTGATCTTCCCTTAAGTAGCACTCCAGCGCCTTAACCATCCCCACGATTTCTTCTTTGCCCACCTTCTGGCTCCGACCCAGCGTGTCCTCGTGGGGCGAGTTGTTCAGCAGGGCGTTGGCCACCATCTCCGTTCTGCCTAGCAGCAGTCCAGCGCACTGCGGGCCGCGAATCGCTTTCCCCCCACTGAAAGCCACCATGTCATAGCCCATGTTCACGTAATCCCACAGGTGCGAGACCGGGGGAGTATCAGCGGCCGCGTCAATAAATGTGGGAATCTTGTACTCCTGTGCCAGCTTGGGCCACTCGTCTACCTTGATTTGTCCTGCGGCATTCGCAAAATTGGTGAAATGCATCATCGCCGTATTCGGCCCGGCCGCTTTTCGCAAATCTTCCCGCGATTCGATCACGATAAGCTTGATCCCGGTTGCACGCAACTGATGATCGAACGGGTTCCGGTGCGACTTCTGAATGATTACTTCGGATTTCATGCCCGTCAGGTCTGGAAGCTGCTCGATGAGCTTCGGATTGTTTCCGGTGAGAATTCCAGCGAGCCCCGACTGCATCGCGGCAGCTGCGCCGGAAGTCACTAGTGCCGTGTAGCCCGGCGGGAGCTTCAACATCTGTGCGATACGCTTCCCGGCCGCGACTTCCAGCTCCGGGATGCTCACGAAATGCTGACCGGCCAGATCCATCACGGCGTCGACCTCCGGCCGCATCAGGGAACCTCCCAGCATTGTCATTGTGCCTTGGCCGTTGATCAGAGTGGTGACGCCGAGTTCTTCATAGACGTTTCCCGTCGCGCCGAAGCCCGTTATCGCGGCTTGAGCTGCGGGGCTCGCGGCAGCCGGCGCCGCGAGCAGCTTCCGTGCGTTTAGCAGCGCTGCCGCAAATGCGCTAACTCCACCGACGAACATCCGCCGCGTCCACTTCGTGTTGAGATCCATAGGCGTTTCTCCTCTTTCGCTACTTGCGAACGACTGCTGCAGTGCAGTTAATTTCCACCAGCGATTGGCCTGGAAGAGCAGCGACCGCAACCGTCGTTCGCGCAGGACCGCCGTGCGGGAAATATGTTTTGAAAACTTTGTTCATGCCGTCGTAATCGTCAATCTTCGTCAGGTACACCGTGAGCTGAAGAATGCTGTCGAGTGATCCGCCGCCGGCCTCGACCAATGTCTTCACATTGTCCATTACTTTTTTTGAATGGGTCTCAATGTCCATCGGGAATTCTCCTTTCGGATCGTGAGAGTGCGCGCCCTGGCCGGCAATATAGATCACTCCGTTGTGAATGATTAGCGGCGTTATGAATCCGGTTCCCGCCGGCTTTCCTTCATAGTCCAGTTTCTGGACCCCACTCGGCGCTTGTGCAAGAGCAGGCTCCGAACCGGACAGCAGGCTGGCAGCACCGACTCCTGTGAAGAGGGACGCCAAACGTGCCGCAAAGCTTCTGCGAGTACTAAGTGTGGAAAACATCGTGTGTTTCTCCTTTAGAGTGACCGTTCCGAAACTCTTTTTCTCAGGGCAAACGGAAACAGAAAACATCGCTTCCGGCCGCAATTGCCACATGCTGAATTCCGTTCAGCGCGTAACTCATTGGCGACGCATGAATGCTTTGCCCCGCCTGAAAATGCCACAGCGGTGCGCCTGTCCGGGCGTCGACTGCTTCGATGGAGTTAGATTCGTCGCCAAAAAACACTAGCCCTCCCGCCGTCGTCATCGTTCCCCCACTGGAGTGGTCCGGACCCACCTGCGGATACCGCCACGCGGGCGCGGCTGACCCCAGTTCGTAGGCCATCAGAATCTTCCTCCCGCTGTCTCCCGGGATCCTCTTCACACCTGTCGAATAGTAGGTTCGCCCTTCGGAAAATTCTTCCGGTTTCAGGAAGTACAAATCGCAGTTTTCCGAGGCGAGAAAATAGAACAAATGCGTCGACGGATTATAGGATGGCGCATACCAGTTGGTAGCGCCTCCAAATCCCGGGCAGATGCGGGTTCCTTTCGCAGATGGCATCACATCCGTGCGAATTGGCCGTCCTCTTTCGTCAATACCTTTCGCCCAGTTCAGCTTTTCCACAAACGGCACCGCAGAAAGGAAAGCACCGTTCGTGCGGTCGAGAACATACAGAAATCCGTTTCGATTCGCTTCCACCAGCAACTTCCGAGGCTCTCCTTCAAAGACGGCGTCAATCAGCACCGGCGTTTCCGTGGCGTCGTAGTCGAATAGGTCGTGCGGCGTAAACTGGAAATGCCACTTCAACTTGCCTGTATCTGGATCCAATGCCAGCACGCAATCCGTGTACAGATCGTCGCCCGGCCTCGGCCTGCCATCGAAATCCGGGGAGGGATTACTGGTGCCCCAATACAATAGGTTCAGCTCGGGGTCGAACGTTCCCGGCATCCATGTAGTCCCGCCGCCATGCTTATACAAATCGCCAGGCCAACTCGATGACCCGGGTTCGCCTGGTCCCGGAATCGTCCAGAATCGCCACGCAAGTTTCCCTGTATCCGCGTCGATCGCGGCGACGAACCCGCGCACTCCATCGTCGCCCCCCGACGTACCGACGATTAGCTTGTCCCTAACAACGAGCGGCGCACTCGTCGCGCCGTAATTCCTATTCCCGTCTGCGTACGCCACATCCCACAACAAATGCCCCGATCGCGAATCCAGGCAAAGCAAATGCGCATTGTCCGTCAACATGTACACGCGCGAATGCCACACGGCGACGCCGCGATTGTGATGCTGCGAAGCGTCATCAATCAAGCCTTCCGTCACCGGCCGCCCATAGTGCCAGATGGTTCTCCCGGTCTGAGCATCGAGCGCGTACGCGTCGTTGGCAGCAGTCACGAACATCAATCCGTCGACGACCACTGGCGTAACCTCGAGTGCACCAGAGTTCGGCACGTGAAAAACCCATTCCGCCCGCAGTCCGGCCACACTTTTCGCATTGATCTGATCGAGTGCGCTGTATCGTCGGCCCGTGTAGTCTCCGTTATACGATAACCAGTTCTTGCCGACCGGCTGCGCGGCAAGCTCCTCTCCTTGCACGTCGACCTTTACGGAAACAGAACTCTTCTCTTGCACTTGAGCCACACATGAAGTGGCGATGCCGCCAAACAGCAAGAATCCATGTGCCACGCAGTTTCCCAGCCGCATTATCTACGAACTCCCCAACTTCGGCTGCACGCTGGCGGTTCCCAGCGCGCCGCGATCCACGCCATGCAAATCCACCAGGTGAAGCGTTACGTGCTCGGCTGCCTCTGGAGCTGCAATCTCTTTTCCCAGTGTGATGAATTCTCTTGGATCTACATGCCCCAAGTCCACAGTGGCGAGCAGTGTCTTTCGGCGATCACAGAGCTGCGCCTTCAGCGTCCCCGCGAAGAACACGCCAATCGTTCCCCTAAGTTGAATCCCGTTCGCCGTACGCTGGGCCACAAGCGTCGTCCCCGCAACTCCGGACTTCGTAACGCCGGAAAGCTCTTTTCCCGCCCGCACCGGAAACCATTCCGTATCCATCGCGTAAGTCTGGCCCGGCTCTAAAGCCACCATCGGGCTGTTTAGTTCCGCCTCCATGTAGCGCGGAGCCGAGTCCGGCTGATGGGAAGTCAGGGCCGGCTGCCCTTGCTGATCAATTTCCAGTGTCGCGCCGTTCTTGTAGAAGATTACGCTGGCTTTGCCGGGATATTCCGCGCCCGGATGAAACGTAAATCGCTCCACCATCGCATACCGGGAAATTCCGTCGACCACGGCAATCCAACCTTCACGCGAGTCCAGCCATACCTCATTCATCAGCGGTAGCCAGTGCAGCCGGAACCACCCTGCACTGACCGAGAAGGATGGATCGTTCGCGAGTCCCGACCTGACGTGATACTTCTCCAGGTACGCGCTGTGTGGATTCGCTGGCGCAAACGCCCAGAACTCCCGGTTATATCCCGCTGGCTTACTCGCATCCTCTGTGTCGTACTGAGTGACGCTCTGCATCGACCACTCGATTCGGCGATGACTGCTGTTTTTCATCACCGCGTGAAACTTGACTGCCGGAGAATCGCTTAGTAACGTGATCTCCCGCGAGTATTGCAGCCCAGTTCTTGCATCAGCCACCCCCTCGAGTTTTACCGCGCAGCGAGAACCTTCCGACAAAACCTGAAATTTGTATTCACCGTCATCCAGAACATCCGACAGCGGACCAGGCCAGTGATGTTCGTCCTCTGTTCCTTCCGGTAATGGCCAAATCTTGTCGCCGCCGTAGTTGAACCATTTGCCCTTCTCGGCCCCCTCCGAAGGCGGGAAATATTGCCCTTTGTATTTAGGGTTCACGAACAGATACGCGTGCCCGTCGAATACTACCTGCATGAGGCGTCCGCCCAGTTGCGGCACAATCACCAGCTTCACCCATGCATTAGAAATTTCCCTCGCCTGCCATCCTTCGAACATCGCGGACTCGATTTTGCACGGAACTGGCGAGGCAATTGCCGTTTGTCCAGACGCGGGCGACGAAAAAGAGCCAGCTAACAAGAAGAGTGGCATCGTATGAACGGCAGAGTAGCCAATGCGCCGGCAGCCTATTATCCGTACGCTCCTTCGATCACTCATTTCAAGGCTGCCTGGGCAAGCGACGCTGTCCGTCTATTCGGCCGTGACGCACGGCGTTTTCCGACGAAAGCCATGTCGGCGAGAGATGCGCTCACTCCGTGTCCGAGTTCGCGAGAGATATTTATCCCCGCTTTCCGGATATGCGGAGCGATCTCACGAATCCGCAAGGTCGCCATCCGCGCGGCAGGCCGAGTCACGCTCAGGCTCCCGTTTACAGTTCCGGTGTGATCCCAAATCGGGGCGGCGATGCACCGGATGTGCAATTCGTGCTCTTCGAGATCGCACGTGTACCCTTCCCTGCGAACTTTCTAGAGCTGCCCATGCAATTCTTGAATGTTCCCTACAGTATTCGCTGTTCACCCGGAAAGCTCCATGTTGTTCAGAACCTTTTCCCGCTCAGCCTCATCCATATACGTCAGAAGAATCTTCCCTACGGCCGTGCAATAGAGCGGAACCGAGTCACCTTAGAGTCGCCCAAACTTCTTGACGGTTTCTTCAATCGATTTGAGTTTTTCAATGTAGGCATACATGGAATGTTCTCTGAAGTCCATTTCTTGCGCTAATGCCAGCACCTTCCCCGCCTCCGCGCGTGGTACGACGACCACTCCATCGGCGTCAGCTACAACGATGTCTGCTGGCTTTACTTCCACACCGTCGCACACCACCGGAATATTTGCTCCCCCAAAACGGTAATGATATACCGAGGTCGATGGCACGATTCCCAGTGCATATACCGGGAAGCCGATTTTGTGCAGATATGCAACGTCACGCACGCCTCCGTCGATCACCGCGCCCGCAAAATTCCGCGCGGACATGGCTGTCCCCATCAAGCCCCCCATCCCTGCAATGTCTATTCCCTCTTCTAACACCATCACGTACACGGAGTCGGGTGCTCCCTGATCGATCGTGGAAAGCATGCCTTTTAGTGCCTCTGGATCGTTATTCGCTTCCTTCTTCAGCCGCACCGTCAGCGCATAGCCCGCGAACTTCGTCGGGAAAATCGGGCGCATCCGGTGCGTCATGTACATTTTTTTTCCGGTGAGCTGCTCGAGTGCGTCGGAAACCGATGCCACCTCCACATGCCGGTAGCCATCTAGCAAGGAATTACCTGTGTGTTTCGCAGGTGCATCCTGCTGTGGTCCTCTAGCGCGAGCCCAGGCGAATCCTGCGATGACGGTCATGAGCATCAAGCTGACAATTACGATTTCGTACTTGAACCAGCGCTTAGAGGAAAGGTGGCGTATGTTCATGGTCTCCTCCGACTTTGGCAGTTGCGGACTCTATCATTTCCCACCTCGCTCGCAAAACTCTTTTACGGCCTCCCCAAAAATAAATTCCATGGAATCCATTTAAGAAAAAATCATCGCCGTTTTGAGAAAGCAATTGACACGGTTTAATTCTTGCGATATCAGAGACGCTTTCAGTAGTCGGGGATTCTTAGGAGCCGGCTATCCTCTCGCGCCCGGGGCCGGGACTTTTCCCGGTATCCGTTTCGCGAGAGCGACCGCCTGACGATCAGGTCGGAGTGTTTTGTTAGTATCACGCAACATATTTATGGAACGCCTCGCGCTCACCTTTGCGTTCGCTCTTGTCTGGGGTGTCTCTCCGCATGCGCAGAACACTCATCGCTCCGATCCCTCTCGCCAGCAACAATCTTCCTCACCCGCACGCGCTACCTTCGAATCGACCTGCGCTGCTTGTCACGGCCTCGACGGTCAAGGAGGCGAACGCGGCCCCAACATCGCAACTCGTCCGGATGTTGTGCGGCTCTCCGACAAGGATATTCTGAAGATTCTCCGCAACGGCGTTCCATCTGCCGGAATGCCTGCGTTTGCTTCCCTAGGCCCTGTAAAACTCTCCGCCCTGCTCGGCTATCTCCGCACACTGCAGGGGAAGGGAAGCACTGCGGCAATCCCTGGCACTCCGGAAAAAGGCAAGGTCCTCTTCTTCGGTTCGGCCCGATGTTCGAAATGTCACATGGTTCAGGGCAACGGTGGCTTTCTCGCCGCGGATCTTTCTATTTATGCCACGAATCTATCGGCGTCCGAAATCCGCAGCGCCATCACTAATCCCGGCGGTGACTCCTCCCAGTCCCGCAGCCTCGTCACAGTGACCTTTCGCGACGGTCGAGTGATAGAGGGCATCGTACGCAACGAGGACAACTTCTCGCTCCAGCTTCAGTCACTCGATGGAGCCTTCCAGCTCGTCCAGAGACCCGAAGTCGCAAAAATCGATCTGCACGCGCAACCTTTAATGCCCGCATATTCCCCCTCCACGCTAACCCCGGCCGAGCTCGACGATTTGGTCGGCTATCTGATGACCGCTGCTAGGCAAACAAAGCGTTTCTCCCCCGCTGATTCGAAACGGGAGGACGACGACGATTGATGCCTTCGATGGACATCCACTCGTTCCAGCAAGCTTCTCTATCATGTTTGGTCTCGTCCAAATCCATCACAAGGGGACAATACGATGAAAAAACTCTGCCTCAGCCTCGGCGGGCTGTTTCTGATGGCCACTTCTCTCCCCAGACAGCAAGCGAGCGCTCCCAAAAGACAATTCCAGTTGAAGGCGGAATCTCCGCAATTCTGGAAACTGATTTCGCCCGATGCAAAGCTTGAAGTCATGGCTAGTGGATTTGGTTTCACGGAAGGGCCAGTTTGGGATCCCGCCGGATTCCTATACGTCAGCGATGAGGAACTCAACAAGATTTTTCGCGTTTATCCTGACGGTCACAAGGAAATTCTCATCTCTCTCGGTGATCCGGACGGCAACACCTACGACCAACAGCATCGGCTCCTCGATTGTGCCAGTGTTCTGCGCGCCATCATCCGCATTGCTTCCGATGGCAAATACACGGTCCTTGCCGATCGCTTCGAAGGGAAAAAATTCAACAGTCCCAACGATGTCGTTCTCGGCCCTGATAGTGCCGTCTACTTCACCGATCCTACGCTCGACTTGCCGCAGGGAGAGAAACGGGAGTTACCATTCCAGGGAGTCTTCCGTCTCGACGCCAGCGGCAGAGTCACGCTTCTCACGAAAGAACTCGCCCAGCCCAATGGCCTGGCCTTTTCTCCTGACGGCAAGAGTTTCTACGTGGACGACAGCCAGCAACGAAACATTCGTGTCTATGATTTTCGCCCAGACGGCACGCTCGGCAACGGGCGCATCTTTGGAGAAGAACCCGGAGGCAAAGGCGACGGAGTTCCCGACGGGATCAAAGTCGATCGCGACGGAAATGTTTAGGTTACAGGACCCCAAGGAATCTGGGTGTGGGACGCTCAAGGACATCATCTCGGCACCTTGTACATAACAGCGACGACATCGGTCTACAAACTTCAAACCCGTGCACGAGGACTTGTGCCGTACTGGTCTGCCAATCCCTAACTCCGAGTCCAGCCGGATTATACGGAGTTCAACGGCTACACGTATGGTTCGCCAAAACTCTGGCCGAGTTTGAAATCATTGATTTAGCCGCCCACCCGCCACTGTTCTGTTATAACTCCTAGCCATGTTTCGATTCATCGGTCTGTGCTTCAGAACGCTGGTTCGCCTCTTGCGCGCGCGTCGGAGCCTCTTACTCGAGAATCTGGTGCTGCGTCAACAACTCGCCGTCTTGAAACGTCGGCATCCGTGGCCAAGACTAGACCTGCTCGACAAGCTCCTCTGGGTCGCCGTCCGCCGATTCTGGTCCGGATGGCAACAATCCCTCATTGCGGTCAGGCCCGAAACGGTGGTGCGTTGGCACAGGGGCGGATTCCGTTTGTACTGGAAGCTGATCTCAAAGGTCAGGAGGCCCGTCGGGAGACGACAGACGTCGAAGGAGGTTCAGGAATTGATCTTCCGGACGGTTGTTGAGAACCCAACCTGGGGAGCGCCACGCATCCATGGCGAGCTTCTCATGCTCGGTTTTGATATCTCTGAGCGAACGATCTGTCGTTGGATGGAATGGGAACTTCGAAATCCGGAGCCAGTCAAGCGCTGGCTTACCTTTCTCCGCAATCACCGGGAAGCGATTGCCGCGATGGATTTCTTCACTGTTCCGACGATCACCCTCAGCGTGGTCTATTGTTTTCTCGTCATCAGTCACGATCCTCGGCGTATCCTGCATGTCAATGTCACAAAGCATCCGACAAGCTTGTGGATCGTCCAGCGGTTGCGAGAAGCAATTCCATTTGGATCCGCCCCGAGGTTCGTCATCTTTGATCGTGATGCCAAGTATGGACTGGAAGTCCCCGCAGCAGTTCGATCCCTGGGGGTGAATCCTGTCCGCACTTCGTTCGAGAGTCCTTGGCAGAATGGAGTCTCAGAGCGTTGGGTAGGGAGTTGCCAGCGTGATTTCCTGGATCACATCATCGCAATTGACGAACGCCATGGTCACCGCTGAAAGTCCAGCCAGCTGAATCGGTTACACAACCCTTGATCGGAAGCAAACAGGTAAGCCCATTGCTGGAAATCGGCACGATGGGTTTGAAGAGGCGGGGCAGGAAACCGGCTCACGGTTCGGCTATTGAGGCACTCCCAGAGGAAACGGGCAGTAACCGCTAGGCCGCACCTAAAGAGCATGGCGCCAGTCCTCGAGCCAACCAGGTGTCGCTCACCTCTGCGTGACTTTCAGGAGAGCGACCGTAAGGCGTTGGAATAATTCCGAGTTATTGACCATCCGATTAGAGTGTCATGGCGAGATGGAGCACTCTGCTTTCCTGGACGAGCTTTTTCTGGGACCCGGAAATAAGCGAAGGTCTTGCCGGTCATATACGAGTGGGGTCTAATTGTCGAGGCGGTCGTGCCGAAAAAGGGACAACAAGATAGTTGCAGAGAGTTGACGGACTAGCCGCAACCCAAGCTACACAAGACCAACCGCGGCCTCTTTTGCAGTCCTAACTTCACGCCCACCTGTGGAAGTGAGGTCCTGGGCGCCAAAACTGACGCCGATTTTTTTCAGGAAAGCTGTCGGTGGTTCGCCGCCAGCAAAAATCCAAACATAGTCGTTGGGGAGCGCTTGCGTCTTGCCCGCCACATCGAGGACCACGGAATCCTGTTTGACCTCCACGGGGTTGGAATTGAAGAGCACTTTCAGTTTTCCCTTGCGCATGCATTCCTGGATGCGTTGCGAATTCCGCTCCTTGATGCGAGTGAAGATATCCCCGCGATAGGAAAGGGTCACCTGATTGCCCACCTGGTGGGCCAGACCCATGGCGGCCTCGATGGCACTGTCGCCGCCGCCGACGACAAGAATCTTCTTGTTTATGTAATGATCCGCTTCAATCAGGCGGTACATCACTTTTGGGAGTTCCTCGCCTTTGACGCCGAGCTTTCGCGGGCTACCGCTTTTTCCGAGGGCAAGCACAATGGCTTGCGAGCGATATTGGCTTTTGGTGGTCGAGACGGTGAAGGTGCCGTCTTCCCCTTTCTTAATGTCCACAACCTTTTCGCCTTGGCGACACTTGAAATCTGCGCGATGCATGACTTTCTGCCAGAAAGCGATAAGCTCCTCTTTGCTGAGTTCGGTCTTCTTGAATTTTCCGTGCATGGGAAATTCTACGGGACTCGTCATCACTAGTTTCTGTCGAGGGTATTTCGCCACGGTTCCACCGATTTCTCCCTCATCAATGGTGATGTAATTGAGTTTCTTTTCGATGGCGCGCAAAGAGGCACTGATCCCCGCGGGGCCAGCTCCCACAATCAGAACATCGTACACATCCGGAGATCGCCGGGCACCTCCGAGCGAAGCAGTTTTTCTGGCGATATTGTCGATGCTGTCGCGGCCCTGGTTGACGGCGTTCTTGATCAATGCCAAGCCACCGAGTTCGCCAACGATGAACAAGTTCTTGATGGATGTCTCATACTCAGGAGTCAGGTAGGCAAGGTCCGCACCCATGCTGGGACTGGCCATGACCATGGTGATGGCGCCGACGGGGCAGACTTCCGCGCAGAGGCTGTGGCCGATGCACTTGTATCCGTTGACGATGACGGCCTTGCCGCCGAGCATTGCGAGGACGTCGCCCTCCGGACAGACCATGGTGCATGCAGCGCAGCCAATACAGTAATTGGCATCAATGTGAGGATGTTGGGATTGCGGACCGTCCGAACGCAGATTCCCCTTTTCCGCGGCCTCGAGCGCTAGTTGTTCCGTTTTTTTCTGCTTCTTCAAGTAACTGCGCATGAAGAAGCCGATGATGAGGGCGGCGACGACGAAAGCGACAAGAGTATCCATGGGTCAGCGCGGCTTCTTGGCCGAAGAGGAATCCTGGCCGCCCGGTTGCTGAGTGTATCGTTGCGCGGTCACCTGCGGATGACCCGGGGGCAATGCGCCTTGGGCCGGCGCGCCCGTTGGATTCAAGACATCACTGAAGTTCGGCAGGCTGCCGGAATGAACGGCCTGATTTTGATGAGGATTTTGATTTGGATCGGGGTGCTGGATCATTCCTCCAGCGGCTTGCGTTTTCAGGACGACCCAGGAGCCGTCGCGCTTTTCCAAACTGTAAGTGACTTGCATGCCTGCGCGGGGGGCGGATCCGGTTTTGGGCCGGAATTCGACCTCGGCATGACCTTGATTCCCGTTGATGGAAACGCTGCGTATATCCATGTCCATGGCGTTGATATTCAGGGTGCCAACGGCGGTCAAGTGCTGCAGGATCCCGGCGCGAATGGCGTCCTTGTCGTTGGGCTGCTGCTTGCATCCGCCGGTGATGAAGAGAGCGGCGAAAAGTCCCATCGCTATGACGAATCGATACATGAGCAATTCCATTTTTCTCACCTACAGTCTATAGCCCATGAAAAGGGCGATGCCAATGTGGAGAATGGCGAGGATGGCGAAGGCATAACTAAAAGGCCGATGGATGACATGCCAGAGCTGAAAGATTCGCTGTGTGCGGCTGAGGAAGGCGATGCTCTGGGAAAGCGAGGACTGTTTTTGCGCCAGGCGAATGGCGCGCTCGAGCTTCTTGTCACGGGTGGAGAAAAGGCCGAAGCCGGAAAATACCCAGGCACCGAAGCCGGCTTCACGAAAGCGCAGCAGGGAAGCTTTGAACGGGCGCTTGATGTCGAGCAAAAACATGGAAAGTAACGATGCGATCAGAGGAGTCTTGGCGACTTCGGCAGGGGACGGCAACTCGTAAAGGGCATCGACGGAAAAGCCGAACGTGGCTCGTTGTTCGGCGAGCTCTTTGCGCAGGCTTTCTTCTTTCTCCTGGATCTCTTTCATGGAGAGCTCCGCGGCGCTGAGGCCGCGCGGAATGTGGGCATAAAGATAGCGGCCCACAAAGCCGCTGAGCGTGACCATCAGCATGCTATAGAAGGCCATGCCGGCGATGTTGCCGAATTTGAACGAGGAGTGAAAAGCGATGATGATGGGCGCGGTAGTTCCAAGGACCACGTGGAAATCAAGCCAGTGGCGGGAATTTCCCATGCGGCCGAGCCAGCCCCATTTTTTGCGCAGGGGATAGAGATAGATAAGAAAAAACATCAGCACGCCCACCATGCCGATCTTGATGCCAATCGTGCCGCTGGGGCGCAGGAGCTGGTGCTTCGGCGAGAAGGGGCGCTGGGCTGCGCTCAGCGTGTAGTAATTCCAACCGTAGCCGGCGATGACCAAGACGACGGCCAGTGCCAGCATCCAGGCCAGGAAGACGCGAAGGCGATGACCCTTTTCGGTGTCCTCGCGAGGCAGAACGGCAGTGCCAATGGTTGCGGATGCACTCATGGTTTACTCTCGGCTTCCTCGACTTGAATGGTGGCCCTGAATCTTTTATAGCCTGCAAAACGGTGAATATTGCGCCAGTGCTGGCGGGGTGTCTCCACATCGATAACAGCGGATACGGGCATCCAGTAGGATTCCTCGGGATCGTGGAAATGAACGGTGGCGTAATGAATCTCGCTGCGCATGGCCTGTAGCCCCAGGTCGCTCAAACTCGAATCCATGGAAGCGACCAGCTTGGCGACGGCGCCGGTTTGCGGCTCGACCCAGATGGTTCCGGAAAGCGGGATGGGATAGTTTTTCCCGCGGAGTTGCATGGCCGCGGGTGAGGAAGCTCCGGGCACGGGCTTAAAATGAATGCGCACGTAGGTAACGCCGTCCACAGACTCTTCGCCATCGGGTTCGAAGGTATAGCTGGTCTCATACGTGGGGTGAATGATGAGCAGCATGCTAGTGAAACCGTTGGTGATCAGCAGCGACCGGGCGGAGTCGCGGAAGGCGGCTTTGCGGGTGTCGCGCGATTCGACGAGCTTCAACGAGCCGGAGTTCGTCCTGGCCTGCATCTGGTAGTCGAAGACGGAATCTTCGCGATAGTTGGCTTTGCCGTTCTTTCCGACCACCGCCTGGGTTACGTTTTCCGTGCACACCACATTAGCGGCCTGCTCGAAATATTTTTCGACGAGTTTGCGGGCACGGACGAGAGCGTCCATCGCAGTCGACAGGCCAGCCGGAAGAGCTTCCGCAACCGTCGGGACGGGATTGGCGGTTTGGGCGGACAGATCTCCACAGAAGAAGAATGGCGCGAAAGCAAGAACAGAAAAACACGCAAGATTTCGCACGAGGTGCTTCGCGGATGCAAGCGCGAGAGTGCCACGAAGGATTCTCATTTGCGGAATCCTCCAATGCGATAACCGAAGACCGAAGACCACTGCGTGTAGCTTAGGCTGGTGCCGTGGTACCAGCCGTAATTGGCTTCCAAGAAATAACGCGGCCCGACGTTCCAATCCACGACGCCATTTACGAAGTTGGAGTTGGCGTTGGTAGACAGAGTGGTATTAAAGACCTGGTGGCCGCCATAAAGCTGGACGCGGAAGGTGTCGGTGAGGCTTTTCGAGAGCGAAAACGATTCGTACTTTCCGCTGCCAAAGGAGCTGTCGAATTTCGAATAGTGGAGGTCCAAGAGTAGGCCGGTTTTCCATAGGCTTCCGAAGGAAAGTCCGTACGCCTGGTTGAGCGAGCTCTTTTTATCCGTGGTCGTTTTGCTTTTCCCGAGGCTGGCGAACAGACCGATACGTTTTGGCAGAGCGAATCTTACGTCGCCGCTGAATCCCTGGAAGAGGTATTGATCCAGCAAACCGGTGCCCACCAAGCGCGGATCGAATGTCGGCAGCGAGCGGAAATAATTGTGGTTCACGCCGAAACCAAATATCTTGATGGGCTGAAAGTGAAGCGACGAATAGCTCTGCGAGACCGCCGTGGGGTTGCCGCCGCCATTAACCAACGGAGAGGTCCGCGCCGCATCGGCCTGCAGCGAGTTGTAAAAGGACACGTGTTGTTTCCACGACCAGGAGTTTTCAAAAAAAGCGAATTGCCGCGCTACCTTCCACTGGATGCTGGTAATAGCCACTCCCATGGTGCTGAAGATCCGGAAATGATCGAAGCTGCCATGCTCCAGGTTTACAAAGGCTCCGGCGATGTGCTGGTTCGGGTTGTAACTCCAAGAGGAGGGATCTGGTGTTGAGCCGCCAAAAAAACCAAAAGTGGCTTCCCGAGCGAACTTCCTGCCGTAATAGCCGCCATCAATTGTGCTCAGGCTCGGCGCCCAGGGCAGAAATAACCGGCCAACTCCCAGCGTCACCGGGGAATAAGGGCTCTGGTAGGTAAATCCAATGCGATAGGTGCGGTTGACCAAGTCCGTCAGCGTCTGGGTTCCCGCACCGGGAAGCGCCGTGCTGCTGGTGCCGAAATTTCCGCGCCACGAGCCTATAAAATTCCAGAACGTCCCGCCGATATTCCGCATATCGGCATCAATCACTATTCCCATTTGGCGGGAGCTGAATCCGCCGGATTGCTTCGTGCCGCCGTAATCGAAGCCGATGCGTCCCCGCGAACGCTGCATCGGAGTCAAGCGCGTCTCTTGGGATTCCCGAGTTTCCCGGACCTCCTCATCCAGCGGATCGCCGTAAGTAAACGTCATGAGGATGGGATATTTGTCTTCATCGGCTGCCAGTTCCGCTTGGCGCCGGCCGCGAACACTCTCCGGCGTAAGAAATGCCGCTTGCCCGGCTTTCAGTTCTCCATCGGCTCTTACTACGTCGCAGACAGCGGAGGAGTCCGAGACCGAGGAAACCACCAGTTCGGCCACGTGCTCGTAGCCTCGGTACTGAATTCCTTCCGCAATCACACCGTCTGGCGGGGCCTTCACCACGGAGAGTTTCATGCCGTCCTGCAAATCCGCATTACGCCCGGCCTCAAGGTACACCGTCTTGTCACCAACGTACTTGACCTTGAATACCGTAGGCTTCTTATTGTCCTGTTCGGGACGGTTCGCTGGAGCGGGCGAAGGACCTTCGGGAGCTTGGGCGAGAATAATGGGTGAATAGCAGGCACAAAGCGCAGCGGCCAGAAAGAGCACCGCGGCCGGGCGAGTGAAAAGCCCCTCTAGAACCAGCCCTGACTTTCTAATCCCATCTAACACGTAAATCATTCCCCCAGTGCTTCTGTCTCCCGGCTTCGTCGGCTTTTTTTGCCCTGACTAACTGCGTTGCAGAAGCCTTTGGAGCGTCTGCTTGTCTGCATCAACCCTTATGGCAGGTGTAGCAAGTGGTCGCGCCGTATACGTACCGTCCGCCGACGCTTGGGTGCGACATGCCCGGCTGGTGCGCGGTTGGTTGCGTATGGCAGTTGATGCACGAAAAAATGAGGTAGTTCGTCGGCACCAAGTGGCAGTCCGAACATACTGAACCATGATGCGGAATCCGGAAGTAGGTATGGTTGAATACCGCCCCCAGCCAGGCGGTGGTCACGTAGGTAGTGTGGCAGGCTATACAAGCCGTCGGGTATGACGCGGCCACATGATTCGGAACGGTGGCGCCATAATTCTGAGCGTTCGTGAAGTAGGACTGATGGCAGCCGTAGCAATCCGTGGCCGGGTAACCGGTGGTGTAGTTGCCGCCCAGGTGGCAGTCGGTACAAGCATTGACCATCGGCCCGATCGCGCCCGTTACAGCCGTACGCGGCGGTGTCATATGCGGACCCTGCAGCGGGAAGCCCGTCGTGGCGTGGTCAAATTTTCCATTCGTCCAGAGCACCGTGTCATGGCAGGTCGAGCAGAGCGAGGTCGGAAAGCCTGCCGTAATGTGGTTAGGCACATTCCCGCCAAACGATGGGGTGGTGTTCCAGGCCGTCTGGTGGCAGAAGTAGCAATCCGTGTTTGCAGCGGTGAGGGTATAGTTGTTGCCCATGTGGCAATCGGTGCAGGCCATGACTTTTCCGGCTGGCGCCAGTTGGTGCGAACCGGTCAGCGCCCAGCCGGTTGCGGCGTGATTAAACACAACATTCGTCCACAGCGTCGGGTTGTGGCAGGTGGCGCAATTGGCCGCCCCAAATGGCGCGCCTGCAGCCGAGTGTGTCGGATTATTGGTCTGCTGCCAGGTCGTCAGGTGGCACTGCGAATTCCCGCAATCCGTCGGGCTGATCTGCAAATTGTAATTGTTGTTGATGTGACAGTCCGTGCAGGCGGTCACCTTGCCCGCCGGCGCCATTTGGTGCGAGTTCGCCAGTGGAAAACCGGTGGTCGCGTGGTCAAAATTCGCCGTCAGCCAGGAAACCGTATTATGGCAAGTGGAGCAGGTCGCAAGCGGAAACACCGTGGCCGCCGCCGAATGCTTGGGGTTCGTCGTCTGCTGCCACGTTGTAAGATGGCATCCTGAATGGCCGCAGTCCGTCGCCGCGATTTGCAAATTGAAATTGCTACCTACGTGGCAATTCAGACAGGGAACATTCGCATGCCCGTTCGTGAGCGGGAAACTGATGGGAGGTGCGGAGTGGTTTATAGTGGCGCCCAGCCAACCGTCAAACGAGTGGCACGAGTTGCAGGTTTGCGGGAATTGACCGGCCACGTGGTCCGGACTCTTTGCCTGCTGAAAGTCGCGCATATGGCAGGAGTTGCATGCCGTTGACAAGCCTTGAAACTGACCTACCGCCGCGCTCCTGTGGCAATCTTCGCACTGCACGGCCGCGTGAGCTCCCAGCAGCGGGAAACGATTCTGGTGATCCTTCACTTGCTGGACGGCAATATTCCAGCCTTGAACGGTGTGGCACTGCGCGCAGTTCGTGCCCATTTTTCGCTGGTGAATGTCGGCGTGGCAATCCTGGCAATTCTTGCCGACGTTGGTAAAGATTGGCTTGCTGTGGCACTGCATGCACTGCACCTTTTCGTGCATGCCGCGAAGCGGATAAGTGGTCTTGTTGTGATCGAACTCCGGCACGGCGCGGATGGGGCGCCAGCTCGCTGCGTTGTGACAGTTCTCGCACGGAATCGCAAGTGGCCCGTGCGGACTTCGGGATATCTCCCGCTGAGGGGGGTGAGCTTGAGTGGTAGCCGGCAGCCATGCTAGGAATAGGAGCCAGCATAGAGCTTGAGTGAGCTTGCTCGTAACTTTCCCCAAACTGCCGGTTCCCTCGACCCGTGTCCGTCGGCCGAAGGGCGCGGTATCAAGAACCCGGAAAATATGGTGACCCTCGCCAAAGTTCCAAACAACTGTACTGATGGCCAGATAAAGGCCAGACACTCGCGTGCAGACCCAATCGGATCAATCCCATTTACGAACCCGGCCGGGGTTTGCGAAGTTGGTTCGCGATTTTTGAAAACGAGGTTGCCTGGAAACCGGAATTAGAGTGGACGAACGTTTGGCCCGTGGCAATCCGCGCACTTGGAAAGAACCTGCCGGTAGAGGATCACTGGATTTCCCTCGACTAAGGCGGTTTGTTTGTGACACATGTCACAAGCAACTTTGGCGTGCCCACCCTGAAGCGGAAAATGTGTCCGCGTGTCGTGATTGAAGGTTGAGGGCACCCAGCGCTGCGAATCGTGGCAATCGGCGCAAGGAGTCTTCCCGGACTTCGCAAATTGGCCCGCGTGCGCGTCCTTGTGACAGTCCTGACAAATTTGTGAGGTGCCCTTGAACTGCACTTCGCGCGTGCCGGCGGGGGCCTTGTGGCAGGAGCCGCATTGGACCACACGGTGCGCGCCGAGAAGCGGGAACTTCGTTTTCGAATGATCAAAACCGTTGACATCGGTCCAGGACCGCACGTTGTGGCAGGCTTCGCATCCTAGGGGTGTGCCGTCGGCGCGACGCCGGGCCATACGGTCCTTGAATTCGCCGTGATGCGGATCTGCGTGGCATGCAGTGCAACTGCGATCTTCGAAGCGGAACGGCATAATTTTGTCGGTGCGGCCCGCGGCTCCCGCTTTGTGACAATCGGCGCAGGGAACGGCGGCGTGGGCTCCGGCCAAAGCGAATCGAGTGTTGCGATGCTGGGCGATGGTAAAGAGAGAACGGTGAAAATCGCGTACGGTATGACAGTCCTCGCATTTGTTCAAATGCGGCGCCGCGGCGAACTGGCCGTCGTGAGCGTCTTTATGGCAGTCCGTGCAAAGCGCGAATTTCATCTTGTAAATGGTGTCCTTGCCGGCAGGCAGATGGCACTTGGCGCATTCTACGGAAACGTGTTTGCCTCTTAGCGGATAGCCCGATGTGTCGTGTTCCTTCACTCCGAATAATGAGGGTTTCCATCCATCCAAGGTATGGCACTCAGAGCACTCGCCCTTTTTCGGACGAGCTTCGAATTGGCCTTTGTGGGGGTCGGGTTTGTGACAGTCCGCACAATTGGCAAACGGCAGAGCTTTTTTAAAATCGCCATTCAGATGGCATTCCGCGCATCCGACCTGGGCGTGCTTTCCGAGGAGCGGATACTTTGTCTTCGAATGGTCGAACTCAAAGCGCGGTAACAATTTTTTCCATCCCGCCGTGGTGTGGCATTCTTCGCAGCGCTGCTTGAAAGAGCCTTTGTGCGGATCGATATGGCAGTCAATGCACGCCTGGAACTTCATGTCTTTGTAACGCGCCGGTCCGCCGGGCACATCTGGCTTGTGACACTTTTCGCAGGCGACCTGGATGTGAAGGCCGGTCAGCGAGTAGCGAGTCTTGGAATGGTCGAACTGCTTCGCGGCTTTCCAATCCGTGAAGTTGTGGCAGGTCTGGCATTCGTTTCCGAGTTGACCCTTGTGCGGATCCTTGTGGCAGGTAACGCAGTTCTGTGACAATCCGAAAAAAGATTTCGAAATATCCTTCATCTTGATCAGCACACGTTCATGGGCGACCATGTAGCCGGGCATATGGCACTTCTCACAGGCAACACCCGCGTGTTTGCCGTCTAACTTGTAGCCCGTAAGTTGGTGATCAAACTGCTTTCGCGGTGGCTCCCAGTGGATTAGGCCGAAGTCTTCGCCGTTGTGTTCCAGGTGACACCGCACACAGTCTTTCCCATTGGGGTTTCTCATTCCCAGCCGAGCGTGGTACCCGTGATTCGCAGCTAGACGTTGCGCGATCTCTTTGTGGCAATCGAGGCATTTGAAGGTCGGCACGCTGGTGCCAAATTGGTGACAACTCCCGCATTGTGTGGTTCCGCTTAGGGACTGATGGGCTTTGGAGAGGGGGCCGGGAGAGATTTGTGCCTGTGTAATTCTCGCGGAGAGGAGAGAGACAAAAAGTAGAAAAAGTAAATTTCGTAGCACTGCCAATCGAAACCCTTTGCGAATATCACATCTGGCAGCGGGCTTGCAGAAGACCAAGAGGTTCTCCGTCTTAGCACTTCAAAGCATAAAAGTACAGACTCGGTTGTTTGAAAATAACACGGTCGGAACGTGCGTGGGTCGCAAAACCAGGAATTGTGTCTAGTATGAAAAGCCGGGAGCCCATTCCTCGGTTTTCCAGCGCGATGTGGCCAACGAAACTCCCGACGAGATCCGTGCATGCGGAGTTCCCGCGGAGGAGGTTGCGGTGAAATGAGATCGCGCGGCAGCGACGATGGAGTTCTCAAAATTATTGTTGGAGCCCATCTCCGAGTATTCCTTCTGGATCGCAAGCTGATCCTCGCTTCGACCATAACCTCGAAAGCTCGCTCGAATAATCGTCCGCGTGTATCCATCAGGAAGTTGTGCGGTGTTCACATGGACCCGGACGGTTCCCTCGGTCCATTCCACTCTCTTGTTCTTTGAATCTTCCGTGGTATCACGCAAGAGTTCGTCTTTGTCTATCTCCAGGGAGAACGTCCAGGAGTCTTCATTCACCCGCTCTTCGCTAATTTTCCACTTCTGAGTCCGAACGTAGGATTGGAGATACTCCTGAATCTCCAGCGTTGAAAAAGCCAGTTCAATGCACGCTCCCTGTTCCTTCAGTGGCTCTTTCTTGGGGCTCTTTGGTCGATTTTTCTTCGTATCCGTCCGCAAATCTTTCCAAGACTCAGCGCATGGCCTGGCGACAGGTTTGGAGGCAGAATTGTGTTGTGCTGAAGCAGCCGACAACCACGAAAGCGCACTAAGGAATAGCAAAATCATCTTGGTGCGTAGTGTACCTAAGAACTGTCTGTGGGACAGCTCGGCTTTTCAGGGCATTGTCTTACCAGCAAGTTGCACCCAGGGCCTGGTTAACGCTCTGTCTCTAACGACGTCGGCCGTTGCAAGAATTTTTTCTTTTGCATATCACTGAATTCGAGCACACTTCTGCGTCGACGTACGAACCGCATGGTCTCTGTCGCTTCCATTCATCTGTGTCGCCCTAACTTGCCCAGCCCGTTGCGTTCATCAACACGGTGTTGCCCACCATCCGTCTCTTCGAACACGATCGACCATGATGAGTTATTCGAACTCCCTCTTCTCAAGGGAGGCGGATAGCTTAATCATCGGCCGGTGACTGTTCGCACCATAGCGCGTTTCAGGCATCTCCGCACAGGCATGACCGCTTTTCTGCTGCATCTGTCCGCGACGACAGAACTCGTTGTACTCAATCTGATCCCGCAACATGATCCACAGCCGGATTCCGAGTTTGCGAGGCACGGCCACTCTCCCCTTCCCCAGACCTTTCTGGACCAATTTGCGGCGGTAGAAACGCTTCCAACCGGATAATCCGCGATGGAGCATTTTTTCTGTTGACATCCCACAGGTCCTTCGCAATACTTCTGTGGTTAAGCCACAGGAGGCCGCATGCCTGCTGACAAGTCAGAAATTCTCCAGGGCACTCTCGATTTGATGGTCTTAAAGACCCTCGCGGCCATGGGGCCGTTGCATGGCTACGGAATCGCCCGCCGCATTGAACAAATCAGCGAAGAAGCTTTGCAGATCAATCAGGGTACAATCTATGCCTCTCTGGTGCGCCTGACACAGAAGCGATGGATCTCGAGTGCCTGGGGCGCATCGGACAAAAACCGAAAAGCAAAATTCTATTCCATTACGAAAGCCGGGCGTAAACAGCTCAATACCGAAGCCCAGAATTGGGAACGGATTTCCGCTGTAATTGGCCGCGTGCTGCGCATCGCGGAGCGGGGATAACCCAATGTTTGCGTGGATAAAGGCGTTCGCTTCCCGAACTCGCGCGTGGCTTTCACCCCACCACGGGGATCAAGACTTCTCAGAGGCGAGGTCAGAACAATGAAAGTCACTCCGATAGCAGCACGGCTCCGCAAGGTTGCTGTCGATATGGAAGTAATGGCAGCGATAGACGGTGACTTAGAGTTTCCCGATGAACTCGTAATGCCGTTCATCATTAACGCGGTGACTGACAAGAGAATGCTGGAGGAGGGTCCAGCGGCGGCATCCCAATGAGAGTCCTCGACCTTGGAGACCGCGCTTTTCTTGTTTGGACGCGCTACTGTTGCAGTGCGCTCTCGACAATGTGCCCAAGCTCCGCTGTGCGCTCCAGGTCTGGCCGGTAGGCGAAGTCCGAAACGTGCTTGACCCGCTCTCGTAATTGTTCGGCAGATGCACCCCATCGCTGGGCGAGCTTTACCGCGCCCGAGACGTGATTTGCCGTATTTCCTTTGCGACGTTGAACAAATCCCCATGTGATTCCCGTTCTCAGCCGGGCGGGGATGCCGAGCACCAAGCTGATGATAGCAAATGAACCAGGTTTGCAAAGTGCGGTCTCTTCGGAGGCCGCGCGCTCCTGCCCGGTGCCTCTTCGGAGACGCCGGACGTTTTATTTTATCCGCATCTATTCTTCGGGCCTTACCTGAATTGTACGACGGGAGTATTGAAATGGATGAGTTTCAGGAACAGCGGGCGCGCAAAATGGTGCACCAACTGGAGCGCGCCGGGACGAATTGTGGACTTTTCGCGGTCGAGGGGATCGTCGTGATGCGGTGCATGGGCGAACCCTACACAGACACGCCGACGATGTTCGACGAAATCGTTTTGCAGAATGCCATCGCGTTAAACCTACTGGAACGCCGGAAGTTCACCGAGAGTTCAATCAAGGGGAGTTCACAGTGCGAATTGTACACACCAAAAAGAAAGACGCCAAAGTCAGGGGATTGGATTATTTTCTCGGATGGTTCGCGGAGAAAGATTGACGGCATCGAGAAGGGCATCGCCTTCTACGGCAAGGGGAACAACGACCTTGTACCTTGCGAGAATTTAGTTCCGGCGTCGAACGCGGCGCCGGATTGTTGGGAAGTCGATACCAGTCGATGAACCTAACTTCGGCAGCAGGTCGCTATCTAGGGGCGCGTCAGTTGACGAACGAGTACTGCCTCCCGATGTTGAGAAGGATTATCCGGACTCATCACTCGTGTGGTTTCCTGCCTCTTGGCAACACCTCTGCTGAAAACTCGGCCTTAAATTGGAGAGTCTCTGCAATCGTGACACTGCGGCCCACATTGCAGGTAAGCAGGGCCTCATACACTTTACGTTGTGGCAATTGAATGTCGATCTTAAAGACTCTAGGCTCTATGCTGACCGTCGCAGGATGGTGTCCCTTGTAACCGTTGCGCTCCAGTTTGAACGCCTCCCGGTCGGTAGCATTGCCTTCTAGGTCAACGTCTATCGTGTTTTGCTTGTCGTCCCATCTGACTACAAAGCTTGGCAAACCTGGGACAGTAGGCTCTAGGCGAAGCACTGCTAAGAGCCCCGTTGGGGTGACCGCCGAGATCGGCACCACCTTCAGAGAATAGTCTGGATCGAGGTAGAGATTTTGTGGACCGATATTGTAAGCGGATTCGGCTTTTACAGTCTTCTCTCGGAATTTGCTGTATTCCATGCACCAATGAGCATAGGGCACTTTCCCTTGGTATAAAAGGCTCGTACATCAATCCCCACCGCCTTTCTTCTGTTCAATAGGTTGCCCAAAAGTCGCCCAACTGAGGGTCGGGATTTAAGGTGCTCCCGGTCGTAAGCGACACCGAATAAGGCATTTAGAGTTTTGCACTCCCCGGCTGTTAACCAAGAGGTGGGAGAATTCGAACTCAGTTTTCTCGATCGACGGGACCAGATGTCCGGTTGCTGCGCGTATGGAAGGCAGAAAGTTGATACTTCCTCGTCGAGGGGTCGGGCAAAGTGAGAGTGCGATACTGTCAAAAATTACTTACTGCGTCTATAATAGTCTTCATGAGGAAACTTCAACAGCGAAAAATGAGGGACCGGAGTGGTCCTCTCGATGCTGATAAACCCTCGGTTGAAGAAGCGGATGTTCCGAAGTCCGATAGCCCTTCTGAATTGAACGCTCTCAGAAAACGGGTCAAAGCTCTGGAGGCCGACAACAGCGAATTGCGTTTGCAGATAACAACACTACGGGAGCAGCTTCGGATGCAAGAACGGTCTCCTGACGCGCAAAAAAGAGAACAGCAGCACAACTATTTCAAGTACAGCAACGCGCGGCGATATTGAGCTCTCGTGTGAGCGCAATCTGATCCATTTGCCCCGAGCATTTCGAATCCCACGCCGGACCTCCTCCTATCGAGTCGCTGGCCTCCTTTCCTGCGGTGCCTCCCTTCTAATCGATGTATTGGTGAGACTCGGAAAAGACCCCGCCGGGACACTTTGGACTTGTCCAAACTTGTCTAAGAGAGAGCGGTCCGAAAACCCGTAAGTGACGCCAGGACAGCGACTTAGATTATTGGCTTACCTGGTTCGGGACCAGGAGGTCGATGGTTCAAGTCCATTCGCCCCGACTACTTTCCTCTCTCGAATCATCATCTTAGGCGGCCAGTTCTGCTTTAGTTTTTTTTCCTGTGTACCAGGCGCTCCGTTTTTAAAATTCTCCGGACGCGGTCAATCTTTCTCCCCAGAATTCATAGCCTTACGGTGCAAAGCTGAGTTCTCTGGAAGAGGAATCAAAGTCCCAGACGAAAGTATCCGCCATTTTGCCAACGGCTGAGATCCATCGAGAACACGCATTGATTCCATCGAAAGAATCGTTTTGACAGTGCAGGAGGCGCTGTCTCTAATGCTTTGCATACTAGGTCTTCCTCTCCTGTTCGAAACAAGGGGTGAGTATGCGAAATATTTTTATGGGTCTGCTTGGCATTTTCCTCGGAACGTTTAGCTGTTACGCACAATCCACAACATCATTGCGCGGGGTCATCACAGATCCGTCCGGCGGAGTCATTCCGGAGGCGACCGTCACCATAACGAACGAGGACAACGGTTTCCTGCGCCGAAACGTTACCGATGCCACTGGAGAGTACAAATTCCTACAGGTTGCTCCTGGAACCTACAAGCTCACCGCGGAGAAGGAAGGATTCGCCAAGATGACACGAAGTGACGTCAAGCTCCTGGTGAATACTCCAACCACACTCGATCTGGCCATGGCGGTCAGTGCAACCGGCGAGGTAGTGAATGTGGCGTCGGAAGTCTCCCAGGTGAATACGACAGACGCCAGTATTGGCAATCCGTTCAGCGAAATGCAGGTGAGACAAATCCCGCTGCAAACGCGAAATGTCGTGGAGCTGTTAAGCGTGCAACCGGGCGTGACTTCCAATGGAGAAGTGCTGGGGGCGCGCCGCGACCAGAACAACGTCACATTGGACGGCGCGGATGTAAACAATAACCAGAACTCCGGCCTGGCGGCGCAGACGACGGCAACCGGCATGGGCGGCTACCAGGGATCAAACGCCAATAATGCAAATATCAATTCCGGGTTTAACGCGGTGCTGCCAATTCCGCTGGATTCCGTGCAGGAATTCCGCGTGACAGTGGCTGGAGAAGGCCCCAACCAGGGGAGATCGTCCGGCGGACAGGTTACGCTGGTGACGAAGAGCGGGACAAATCAACTTCACGGCTCGTTGTATGAATACAACCGCAATACCGCTACGGCCGCCAACACGTGGTTCAACAACCAGGCGGGAGTTCCCCGGCAACCGCTGGTGCGGAACCAGTTCGGCGGATCCGCCGGCGGCAAAATCGTGCGCGACCGTGCCTTCTATTTTTTCAATTACGAGCAGCGGCAGGATGGCAGCGGCGTCGCGCAGGTTCGCGCGGTGCCTTCGGATACTCTCCGCCAAGGCATCTTTAAATATACGATGTGTAACAACCCCTCCGGCCTGAACAGTATCTGCGACCCGACGAAGGACACGATATTTGTTCAGACGATCTCAGCGAGCGACATTCAGGCCGTGGATCAGCAGAACATGCAGCAGAATAATCCCGGATCCAAAATCACTCCGGGCATTAACCCCAACATCCTTCCGATTCTAAATCAGTATCCTCACGGCAACGCTCCGTCTTTTGGCGAGGACGGAGGGCTGAACTTCAGCGGTTATCGGTTTAATGCGCCGAGCCATCGCAGCGATCATGCGATAGTCGGCAAGATCGATGTGCACCTGGATAGAGCCGCCAAGCACACTTTGAGCGTGCGGGGAACGCTCGCGGACAACACCGACGATCAGATCCTGGCGCAGTTCCCCGGGCAAGGGCCGGCATCAACGCTGCGCGACAACAGCAAAGGCTTTGCGGCGCAGTACACGGCGGTCTTGCGAACAAACCTGATCAACGTTTTGAACATGAGCTACACGCGATTTGGCCAGGCATTGTCCGGGGTGACAGGGCCGCTGCTATTCCAAACGAGTCTCGATCCGCTGCTGAATCCCTACGCACGTCCGTTCGCTCAGACCTTGCCCACACTGAATCCGAACGATGATGTCACTTGGTCCAAGGGTCCGCACACGATCACGGCGGGGTTTTCTGCCCGGGTCATTCACAACAACACGAATTCGTATGCCAATTCTTTTCCACGTTACGGTTACGGCGCCACCGAATTGATCGGGCTGGGGGCGGATATTGATAACGCACTGACAAATTTCATGTCGTCGAACTCCGCGCGGTTTGGGCCGAATCCGGGGCTTGCCGATACAGCCTCGGTCACGAACGGAATGGGCGCCATCCTTGGACTGGTGAACGACGATTTTCATACCAACCAGTTCAACCGGAGCGGCAACCCTCTGGCGCTCGGTGCGCCGCAGGTGCGCTCTTTCATCGAACACGATTACGCGCTCTACGTTGGGGACACGTTTCGCATGAATCGCAGTCTGACGCTGACTTTTGGTTTGCGCTGGGAGGAATACCGGCCGCCGTACGAGGCAAACGGATTGCAGTCCACATCCACCGTCCCGCTGACGCAATACTTCGCGGAGCGCAATCTTCTTCAGAGCCGGGGCGTGCCACAGAACGCAATGCCCAACGCCACGTTGAGTTGGGCTTTGAATGGCCCGGGGAATGGCAAACCTACTTGGTGGAAACCTTCCAATTTGAACTTCGGACCGCGTTTCGGATTGGCTTACGCCCCGACCGGCCGAGGCGGATGGCTCGGGAAGGTGTTCGGAAAGAGCGGAGCGTTTCGAGCGGGAGCCAGCATGGTCTACGATCGCTTCGGCAGCGACCTGATCACCCAGTACGATCAGAACGGGTCCCTGGGTGTAGCTAATAAGGAGAATTTCCCGGATTCGTACAGCTTCAGCACTAGCGGGCGCTACACCGGCGCCGCGCCCGCGTTACCGACTCTTCCGCAGGAGACATTCCCCTATAGGCCGCCTCAGATTGCTGCGATCGCCGGAGACTTCGAGGGCATTTCGCCAAATCTGAAGCCGCCGTACGCGTACGTTCTGAATGCCAGCTTCGCGCGGGAGATTCCCGGAAGGATGACGATCGAGGTCGGCTACGCAGGACGCCTTTCGCACCGGCTCCTGATGGAAGGGGATGTTTATACTCCGCTCGAGTATTTCAAAGATCCGAAGTCTGGGGTTACTTGGGAACAGAATGCGGCCAAGGTCCGGGCAATGTTTGATTCCGGCTTGACGGTGAACCAAGTGAAGGCCAATCCGAGCCTGGTGCCAACGCTGCCGTTCGTCGAGGACATGTGGCCCACGCTGGCGAATGTGGACGTCACGGGGAGTGCCTCCGCGAACTACTTTTTGTGCGTTTATCAGGATTATGGGGGGAGCTATCTCGACTGTCTCCATGCCTTGGATCGCAACGTCACGAGCTCCTACTACCCGGGCAAGTGCCTGTCGGTCGGCGGATGCTATACATTCTTCCCGCAGCAAGGCAGTTCCATGCCAACGTGGATGAATAGCGGTACGGCCGCGTATCACGCACTTACCGTCTCGTTGCGGCGCAGATATTCCAGCGGGCTGTCTTTCGATTTTAACTACACCTGGTCGCACTCGATCGATGACGGCTCGGCCGCGGAGTCTGGAGCCGGAGAACAAGGGGCGGCGATTCAAAACATATACAACACGAGGGAATTCCGCGGTTCCTCCGATTTCGATATGCGGCACAACATCACCGGCAATGTGCTCTACCAGTTGCCGATCGGTAGGGGCAAGGCTTTGTTCCACGACGTTGCCGGATGGTTAGACGCGATCGTCGGTGGATGGCAGGTGTCCGGCCTGACGCGGTTCCGGACAGGGCTTCCCACTACCGTAGCGGGCGGTCTGGAGTACAACGCCAATTACTGGCTAAGCTCGCTGGCGATCATCACGGGACCGGTCAAGACCGGGCGGCACATCGATCAGAGCGGGAATCCCAGCATCTTTGCGAATACGAGCGCCTCGAACTCCTTCGCGGACGAGCTTCCAGGACACACAGGGATGCGCGCAGCCGTTCGGCTGGCTTCTTTTTTTAACACCGATATGGCGGTGACGAAGGGATTCAAGTTGCCTCGGGAAAGCCAGCGGATTCAGTTCCGGGCGGAGGCCTTCAACGTGTTTAATAACGTCAACTTCACAAACCCGAGCCTGGCCTTGACGGCGCCGTCGACGTTTGGCGAATACCAGGGCGTGATGGACCCGCGCGTGATGCAGTTCGCGCTGCGATACGAATTCTGATCGCGTGCCAGCTCGCAAGTGCGCGCCGTTAAAGTTTACCGTGCAGGATTTAAGTACCTAAGCAGTTGCGAGAGCTGCATCATCGGGTTCGCGGGTACAACCGGAAGCATCGTCGAGCCGCATGACCATGGTGGAAATCTGGACTTCGGGGCAAATCTCGGGGACGGGCAGCTCCAGCGCGATGCGAGAGCCCTGATCCGGTGCTTCCTTGGCCAGCACGATTACGCGGGAACTCAAATACAACGCCTCTTGTGTATTGTGGGTCACGAAGAGAACCGTAATTCCGGTGTCGCGCCAAAGCTGGCGAATGAGGCGTTGCATGTCCTTGCGCGTGCCCGGGTCGAGCGCGCTGAACGCCTCGTCCAAGAGCAAAATCCTGGGTTTGTTAATAAGGGCTTGGGCGATGGCGACCCGCTGTTGCATGCCGCCGGAAAGCTGGTCCGGATATTTACCGGCGTCGGTATCGTGCAAACCGAGCCGGCGGATATAGCGCATGGCTTCTTGCCGAAATTGGCGACGGCGGCGGAAGTAACGCGGCGTAAGACGAGTAAGCAGATTGAATTCATTGACTTCCGGCCCGAAGGTGATGTTGCCGAGAACAGTCTTATCGGGAAACAGCGAGTATTTCTGAGGCACGAAGCCGCATGTGCGGTCGGGCTGGCGGCGCTCGATGCCATCGATTAGGACGCGGCCAGAGGCAGGCTGTTCCGAGCCAAGGATGAGCCGCAAGAGCGTAGATTTTCCGCAACCGGTCTGTCCCAAAAGACAGACGAATTCACCCTCTTCGATGCTCAAATCGACGTTGCTCAATACCGGGCGAGACGGCGAACCGTAGGCGACGGAAACATTCTCGACCTGAATCAAAGCCATGCTTGTCAGGCCTCGTGGAACCAGGGGTGGAGCTTGCGATTGATGAGACGCATCGCCAGGTCCACCAGAAATAGCAGCAACGCCACCCACAGCACATAGGGGATGATTACATCCATTCCCATGTGCCGGCGGAGCAAGGCGATCCGGTAAGCAAGCCCGTCGGTGGAGGCGATCATCTCTCCCGCAAACAGAAAGAGCATGACCGCTTTGAGGTTGAGACGAATGCTGTTCAGCACGCGCGGAGTGATCTGGCGAAGGACGACACGGTAGGCAACATCGAAATCGCCAGCACCGAGCGTGAAGGCTTTCACGATTTGCTCACGGGGCACGCTTCGAGTCAGGTTGAATGTGTCTAGAATGATGGTCGGAGTCACGCCGATGACGATCAGCATGATTTTGGACAGTTCATCGATGCCGAAGGCAATAAACAGAATCGGCAAGAGCGAGAGAGCGACAATTTTGTCAAAGAAGAGCACAAAACGCGAAAAGAAGACTCCGACGTAGGGAAACAGGCCCATGTGGAGGCCAAGGATGACGGCGGGAATCAACAGCAGCAAGCTATAAAAGAAGCGGCGCGAGGTGGCCTTGGTGTCCTTCCAGAGCATGCTTGCGAAAAAGCGTTGCGGCAGACTCGCATTTTCTGCGATGGCTTGCTCGTCGTCTTCCGCGGGCTTGAACGCAGCATCGTAGGTGCTGCGCGCCATTTGTGGAATGGTGGGTACGATGCGATCGTCAGTGTTCTCCCGGTGGCGTCTGTGGGCGGTCTGAAGGTAAAGTCCGATTCCCAGAGCGAACAGGGACCAAGAGAGAAGAACGGCCCACGTCCGGCTGGGTTTGGCATGGACGAGTTGTATTTTATCCCCCATCGATCCTTTTTACAGTTTGGCTTGTGACGCCATCTCCATGAAAGCGGTCTCGAAGCGCAAACGGACATGGTCTGCCTTGCCCTGTATGGAACCATCCGGGTAGCGAATCGCGACATCGTCGACGGACCCGGTTTTCTCGCCCAAAAGACCGTGTTCAAAACAGAATTCCCGCACCAGCGCCATTTTTTGCTTGAGCTCCGGCGACTTGCCGAATTGCGCGGCGGATTGCGGCTGGTAGAACATTTTGGTGGTGCTGAGCTGCTCCCTATAAGAAGCCAGAGAATCGGCGGAGCCTTCGGCGATGGCGGCCAGCACCTTGTCGGCTGAGGGGTCTTGCGCCGACATCAGTCCCATCATTTCATACCACGCGCCGGCCAGGGCTTTGGCAAATTTCTGTCCGGAGCCGTCGGGGCGATCGAGCACGTCCGTACGCACGACGGTAAGGTCGAGAATCTCGCCGGGAATTTGCGAAGAGTTGAAAAGCGAAGATACGCCCTTCTCTTTCGAAAGCTGCGAAAGCATTGGCTTCCAGGTGACCACAGCGGAAGCGCTGTTGTCGCTGATGAACGCGGACTGGATATCGGAATCGGAAGTGTTGATTTTGCGCACCTGCTTAATCTGGCCGCGCAGCCCGTTCATGGTTAAAGCGCGGTCGAAGAGGTACTCCGAGACGGTCTTCTCAACCAAAAGCATTTTCTTACCCGGCAGGTCCTTCATTTGGAGGCCATTGCGCACAAGCAGGGCGTCATTCCCATTGGAATAATCACCAATGATGACGACGGTGGTGGGTACACCCGACGCCGCGGGCATGTCCAACGCTTCCATGTTGGTCATGGTACAGGCATCGATGTTGCGGGAGACAAAGGCGTCCAGCGAGGGGGCATAGTCGAAACGCTGGACTTTGATGCTGATACCGTATTTGTCCGCCCACTTCTTAAGAATTCCAGACTTTGCCAGGTAGTGATACGGCGTCCAGCCTGCGTAGATAGACCAACCGACGGTAAATGCCGGTTTCTGG
>WNFF01000451.1_pt1 | contig 36778 bp, 27 predicted proteins | sample 5400441 | NCBI WGS metagenome assembly WNFF01 (sample SAMN13153345, study PRJNA577476) | soil metagenome | isolation source: 120 cm saprolite under Douglas fir tree site 2 hole 3 replicate 1 | place: USA:California | collected 2015-04-18
CCAGCTCGTGTAGCTCTTTAATCGACGAACAGTCGAACCCTTCATGATTCCTGCGTTCATGTGGATGAGCTAAGCCGACATCGAGGTGCCAAACCGCGCACTCAATTTGTACTCTCTTGCGCACATTAGCCTGTTCAAAGTTTGTTTAAATATATTTTATATATTCTTCCATATTTTACAATATGGTTCAGACTATTTCATCATTTATTGTTTTTTAGATAACATGCGTAAATGCTCTATTTTATATTAATTTTGTTAATTTTTTTTTTAGATTAATTCCCACTAACTCAACCTTTAATACCAAAAGAACCTATTCGTGTTTTAGATTTTAATTTAGAATATTGTAAATTTGACCTTAGATTTCCTCTTAACATCACAGAAGATAATCCATTAAGTGAGGAGTTAATATTTATTAAATTACCTTTATATCTAAGTTTAGAAATAGCTCTTGAGGCAGTATAACGTCTAGTTAATCTACCTGCAGCTTCTACTCTAACACCTGTTACATATTTATAGTTAATATAAGCTAATGCAACCTTTCTATTATTTAAATATATTTTTTTTTTCAATGCAACTTCTCTATTTTCATCCCGTTTATATAATTTATCTTCATGAAGTATTATACCATCACTTGGCTCAATTTTTTTTAAAGGTATTGTTTTTAATTCTTTTAGACACATTGGTTTAAAAAGTAATTTATTTAAATCTAAAGGTTTTTGAGTAAAATGAGGTTTATTTATAAACTTTTTTTTATCACGTATCTTCACTTTTCTTATTAAAACTTTAAGTTTTTTTACTAATTTTTTTCTGTTTTTTTTAATTTTTAAAGTTATAGATTCAGATAATATATCACTATTTAAATAAAAATATTTTAAATTAACTAAACTAAATTCTACATTTTTATTATATAATTTTTCTAAATTGTATTTTAAATTTTGTAAATATGAAAAATTAAATTTAGATTTATTTATAAATAATAATTGTTTATAATATAAATATATTTTTAATTTTCTTAATGATTTTTTAACAATTTTTTTATAAAATTTAGTTATATAGTCTGTAGAATAAAATTTTTTTTTTAATTTAATAATTCTTATTTTTTTTTTTAGAGCAGGACGAACGTTTAATGTTTTTATTAATATGTATCTTTTTTTACGAGCTTTTTTTAAATAATTTAAACCTTTGTATTTAATTAATTTAAATTTTCTTTTCAATTTAAATCTAAAACGCCTAAATACTCTTTTATATCTTTTTTCAATTTTTAGTTTATAATTTTGCTTTTGTCTGTTGAATATATAAAGAGTAATTATCACCTTATTATTAGTATGTTTAAATTCTCCGTTACTAACGTAAAATTTATGGGATGAAATTCTTTTAAATCTACGTAATAATCTGGTTTTTCTTATTATACGTTCAAGTTTAAAATTATATAAATTAAAATAACTTTTTATTAGTTTAATAGATAATGCAATAGTAACAGGTATCAAATTTAAAGCATTTTTATTATAAACATATATACTATTATTTCACTCTCTTACTGAAGGAGGAAAATTTTTAGAAAATATTTTTTCATTTACATTTCTAATTCTTTTATTTTTTGTGTTTTTTAATTTAAATAAATTTAGCATTTTTTTTTTTATTTTTATTGAAATATAATTTATTTCAATATTAACTAAGCTCAAAATAGAGTCTATTTCATTAATGTAACAATATATTAATATTTATAACCTTTTCAAATTTATATTTAACAATAAATGCTGGATTTTTAATAAGATTTAATAAATTTTATTAAAATTTTAGTCGTTGAACGTTCTTATTATATAATAAGTTTCGCTTCAAATTAACTATATTTTATAGTTTTTTTTGAAATTTATCCAGATAATTACCACTATTTTAAAATAAGTGGAGGACTAACATTTAATCCCTAGCGTAACTTTTTCAAAAATCCAAGACCTTTCCTTTCCGTATCTTGCGATCATATGCCCCGCTTACGCGACTGATGGACTTGTAGGTCTGACAGTAAAGCAAGATTAAGCCATTAAACTTTTACAGTAATATTAAATATCATAGTATAATACTTTTTATTTAATATTATACTACAAATTTAAAAATTAATTTTGGAAGGAGACTTGCTTTTCTTCTAAAAATTTTAATTTTTTATTTTACAACTATTCACCATATAGTTAAAATCTTACTTAAATAAAATATAAATACGTATTTAACACAACAATAACTGAATAATTATTTAGTAATTAATAACAAACTAAATGTAAAAACAGAAAAATAATAAATATTAAAATATCTATTATTTAACTTGCAGAATAAAACATGCAATTTTACAATTAGAATTTTGGATATACCCAGGTACTTTTTATGGGATCTGTGCCCCGCATAAACTGCCTTCCAATCAACCAACTGCAATAAAGTAAGTAAAGGTGTCTCATTTGTGTTTTAAATCTATAAAAAATTTTTTATAGAAAACTACCTTATACGCTAACAATTCTTATATTACAGCCTAAATTGGTAACAGTAAAGCTGCATAGGGTCTTCTCGTCTATCTAGAGGTAAACTGTATCTGCACAGTTATTCCAATTTCACTGAGCCAATCATCGAGACAGCTGTTGTATCGTTACATCATTCATGCAAAGACCGCATTTAACGGCCAAGGTATTCCGCTACCTTAGGACCCTCATCGGTAAGGCCGCCGTTTATCGGGGTTTCCTTCAAAGCCTAACATGTTAAAATTAAGCAAATCCGTTACCCAGCCGACACCGGGCAGACATCACACTCAATATGTTGATTAGTATCTTAGCAGAGTGCTTTGTTTTAATTAAACAGTCGTACAACACTATTCCATGCTTCCTCTTCTTTATTTCATATTATTTTTGTTTTAAATTTGATAGTGGGGATTACGCCCCTACCAATCTTTATTGCATAAAATATTTTAATAAGAATGGCCCACCTTATCCCGAAGTTACGTGAGTCAATTTGCCGAGTTCCTTAATGATTGATTACTCAAACGCCTTCGTATTCTCTACTAGCTTACTTGCGGTAGAATTTAGGTACGGTAAATAAACTTTAAACCAAAACCCCGGAGGGATCAACATGGTTAAAGTTCGTCCGCGAGATTTTCCAGAACTAATTTCACTATAAATTAGTTTTATCTGTTAAGACTTTTATTTTCCTCATCAAACTATAGTTTTAACGTGTTTTTTAGAGACCGAAAATTTTATTAAATTCCATAAGCTTAAGGCGAGCAATTTTTTCTTTTTCGTTACTCATATCAGCATTATCACTTGGATTATCTAATTTTTTAATCTTATAAAGAACAAATCTAAGATTTATCCAATGTTCCGCTACCCCATATATATAACATATCATTTTTGTTTCCTTTTTTAGGAATATCAGTATAAGATCGTAATTTTTATTTTTCATTTATTTTTAGAACTATCTAGTGAAAAGAGTTCTCTTCTAGAATTGTTTTATCACTAGATAGTGTGTATATAGTTCTATATATGGACAAGGTTTCGGTATATTATTTAGATCCGCTAAATTTTCGGTGTCATCTCCTAAGAAAATCAGTGCTCTGTTACGAGATCTTCAAAAAATGGCCGCTTCTAAGCCTATTTCCTGATTGTGTTTGAAGAGACATCCTTTATTTCACTCAATAATAATTTTGGAACCTTATTAACTCTTGTTTAGGGCTGTTTCCCTTTAGACATACAACCTTAGCGTTCTATGTCCGATTATTTAATATTCATCTTAACCCTTTCGAGTGCAAATACTCTCCGATAAAATCTTCACGATCCCCCGATGTATATAAATTATAAGTTATAATTTATTCGAGATCACAGTTCTGTACCTGCTAAGATGTAATTTAAACTACCTACTTATATAGGTTTCGCGGAAAACCAGCTAAACTAGTCAGTTTTGTCTTTCACTAACTTACCATTATTCATCGGATATCTATACAACGATAACCCGTTCGGACTTTTATAATCCTGATAATAGTAAGATCACTAGTCTCCGGGTCTAATTCTAGATACTCATTCATTATTTCATAATCGCTTTGTCTAGGCAGCATTGTTTATTATACTGCTCGCATCTAATATTAACTTGCTGACCCATTATGCAAAAGGTACGCTTTTATTATTTATTTAAATTTTACTTAAGCTGCTTATAAAACTACTATTAAACGTATTTCCTCACGAAACTATTCACTATTGCGTATAATACCATATTTAGCTTTAGAGGAAGGTTCCCCTTTATTCAAACAGATAAACCATTTTACTTATAAGCTATTCTACTTTAGTTCACATTAATAGTAGAATCTCGTTTGATTTATTTTCCTAAAGTTAATTAGATATTTCAGTTCACTTTGTTTACTATAAGATTTCTCTTAGTACCCACTTTGGTTTATAGCCATCTATTCATAATAGTTTCTTTTTATACTTACCTTGATATATATCAAGATATATCGTATTCCTTATTCTTTGTATACTGGATATATCCCATACTATTTTAGTTTAATTTTTTAACTAAAAACTTTAATTATCTATAAATACTATTTGTTTTCAATTTTTTATTTGAAAGTTGTTAATTTGCCTACTATCTATTTTTAGAGCATTTTTTCCTAGTTCAAATGCAAATCCTAAAGTTAATATAAAAAAGAATATTAACATAATTATTAAACCATAAATGCCATTAGTATATGCACTTACTATGTAAGGATATACCAATAATATTTCTAGATCAAATAATAAAAATAGAAGTGCAAATATAAAAAATGAAATGCTAAATTGGGTTCTATTTTGTCCTAAAAATGAATGAAAACCACATTCAAAAGCACTATTTTTCTCTTGATAAGGGTTATGTGGCGATAATAATATATTTATACCTAATAATATTAAGGATAATATGGGTATAAAAACGAAAAAAAATGTTAAACTTGTCATATTTAATTTATTATATTTTTAGTTATGTGTAATAATAAAAGTAAAATAAGGTTGCACTATTTTACATAATTTTTATTTTTTTTACTTTGATTTTACTTTTAAAGCTGCACTATTTTGCATAATTTTACTTTTTTTACCTTCCTTCTATAAAGTATAAACTTAGCATAACCTATTACAAATTTAAAAACGTAAAACTAATCAATATCGTCAAAATAATCAGGCATTTCTGTTTCTTGTTTTTCTATTGTAAAGTCTACTGTGGATTTATTTTTTTCTTGCTTAGATGAATCAGATTTATTAAATGTTTTGTTGTAAAGATCCCAACTCATACCATTTTTAGATGAATTATTATTTTGTTTAATAAAAGGATCTAAAACTTCATCAGATTTTTGTATTGTTTCAGAGGCTGAATCATTAGATTTTGTTTCAGAAACTGACACATTAGATTTTGTTTCAGAAGCTGAATCATTAGATTTTGTTTCATAAGCTGGCTCATTTCGCATACGTCGAGGAAGAGATAATGCAGATAATCTATCTTCTGTTTCTGCATCTGGATCTGTAGAAGCCAATTTATCCTGAAGTTTTTCTATTTTTACAGAAAGTGGAACAAAATAATCCTGAGGATCTAAACCTTTAGATTTAACAAATTCTAATAAGTCAGATGAACAAGAATCATTATACATACCTTCTATAACCTCAGCATAAGCTGCATCTAAATTAATATCAGACTCTACAAATTGTCAATCAGGATTCAACATCCCATTTAGTATTTCAAGACATTCTAGAATTCTAGAACGTCTCTCATTTAAAGAATGTAAATCAGATCTTAAGAAAGTTAATCTTTCTCACTGTCATACTTGAAATATTCTCTCCTCACTTCGAAAAATCACGTAATCTAAATGATCATGTTCAGCAAGTAAAGCTTCGATATTTCCAAGGCCAGTTCGGTATTGTGCTATATTGTCCTTTATAGAATTAAGCGCATTAAGTTTGCTAAGTTGCTCTGGAGTTAATTTAATAGGGGAATCAGGATTAGACCCGCCTATTAACAATTTGCCTACTGTTTTTAAAGAGATTAATATTTTTTTCATGTTTTATTTATTTTATTTTTAGTTAATATAAAGATAGAAGTAAAATTACTGTTTTTAAAGAGATTAATATTTTTTTCATGTTTTGTTTATTTTATTTTTAGTTAATATAAATATTGAACTAAAATTAGATAAGTTAGGATAATCAGCCCTTTTATCTAGAATAGATAAAAAATGAATATGCCTATAATAACTAGTGATATACCATTATATTCAGCATTATTTAATTAAATTAGACTAGATCAACTAATAAATTGTCTAAAAGATAAAAGAAATCTGATTGTTTAGGAAGCTAAATTCTTATATTGTGTTTCATATGCTGACACATTTGCTCTACCTGCAGCAATAATAAGTAAATAATTATAATATGCATATTATAATGCTATTATTTTCCATAAATACATGACTTAATTAAATATTATAAAATATTAGAATTTTTTTATGAGGTTATGGAAAGTTTATTTGTATTATTAACCAATAATAATACAAATGGTTAAAAATATAAAGGCTTAATTTAATATTTTTAACCATTTATTTTTTATAATTTGTAGCTAAGTCAATTAAACTGTTTTCTAGTAAACTTACAAGTGGTACAATAATTAGGTAATGAGAAAAATAAAGAACAGTAGATATTTGTCCAAATTCTATAAATGGAGATTCTACATGTTTAGCTCCTAATTGCATTAATATTAAAAAATTAGCTACAAAAACAAAAAAAGCTATTTTACTTAAAGGTCTAAACTGAATTCCTCTTAATTTAGATAAATCAGTAAAAGGCATAACTAATAAAGCTAAAATAGCTGAAAACATAGCAATAACTCCTAATAATTTATTAGGTATAGATCTAAGTATGGCATAAAAAGGTAAAAGATATCACTCCGGGACTATAGCCGATGGAGTTTGCATAGGATTAGCCATAACATAATTTTCACTATCACCTAAAACATTAGGCATAAAAAATACGAATAAAGATAAAACTATTATAAATATAAAGATAGTAATTAAATCTTTAAATATAAAATAAGGAGCAAAAGGTAATCTATCGTAGTTACCTGAAACACCTAAAGGATTACCAGATCCAGATGAATCATGTAATGCTATTAGATGCATTAAAGCTAATGCCGCTAATACAAATGGTAATACAAAATGTAAAGAAAAAAATCTGTTTAAAGTAGCGTTATTAACGCTGAAGCCTCCCCATATAAACTCAACTATATCTTGTCCAACTCACGGTATAGCACTCATAAGATTAGTAATAACTGTTGCACCTCATAAAGACATTTGACCATACGGTAAAACATAACCCAAAAAGGCTGTAGCCATCATTAAAATAAAGATTACAGTTCCAATAATTCATACTAATGTTCTTGGTGCTTTATATGATCCATAATATAAACCTCTACCTATATGTAAATATACTATGAAAAAAAATGCTGATGCAGTATTCGAGTGTAAATAACGTATTAATCAACCATTATTTACATCTCTCATAATATGTTCTACTGAATCAAATGCTTCTAAAACATTAGGTGTATAATGCATTCCTAAGGTTACTCCTGTTATTATTTGTATTATTAAACATAGTGCTAATAATGAGCCAAAGTTTCACAAATAACTTATGTTTGAAGGTTGTGGTGAATCTATTACATAAGAATTTACCATTTTTAGTAAAGAATGACTTTTAAGTATTCTCATAATTAAATTTTAAGGTTTTAGGTTTTAATTATATATATAGACCAAATATTAGGTTCATTAAATATTATAAGGAATATATAAAAATATATCCAGTATTTTTTATATACTGGATATATCCCTTCCTATTTATTTTTAATTTTTTATAATTTTTCCCTATTTTAATTTTTTTTTCCTTCCTTAATATTTAGTTATATATTTATATATTTTTTCCTAGTTATGATAGATAAAAATTCAGAAGCGAGCACCCCTGACATTAGTAACATATTCTATGGGGCGATGTTTGGAAAAAACTTGGAAATCTATGGCACGACCTCCTCTTAATAAAAAAGGAGTTTGAACTCTTACTCCTGGCATAGCATGACGATATTCTGGAGCCCTAACTCTAGACTGAGGTGTATCTCACTTTATACCTCTATAAATTATACCTCCTACATTAACCAAACGTGTAGCCCTACCATTTCACAGTTGTATTATACGATTTCCGCTAGTTTGGCGAAGATCTATTATAGTTCTATCAATTATACCTGGTCTTGTACTTGGAAGAGTAACAATAACTATATCAACTGAAGGAGAATCTTTGTTCGGAGTTTGTTGTTTAGTTGTAGGGTGCACATCTACAGGGTTTAACAGATCCTTTAAATCAGCCATAAGCAAAATAGAAATAATAATAATAATTATTATTAATAAACTAAATAATGAAGATATTAAAAAAGAAGGATCTAAATAATAACTTTTAAGAGATAAATTTTCTTTATCTCTTTCCTTTTTTAAGCTAGGTTTAGTAACAGATATTAAAGCAAATAATATTAACATTAAATCCGAAGATATTTCTACAATATATTTGTCATTGCTAATATATAAAATAGAAACATAAAAGATTAAACCTATCAAAATATATAAGGCATACGTAGTTACAACACCTGTGCCTAAGCTATTTATAGCTTTGCTTAAGCTTATTAATTTTTTTTGTAAACCATAAGGACCAAATAACTCAACAGAACCTTTATCCATAATTTTAGTTGTTTGACCACCTAATTTAAGTATAATACCAGAAACATATATATTATGAAAAAGTTCTATTAAAAACCTCTGATTAAGAAAACCAAATATGTTATAACCGAAAGTGGATAATTTAAAATTAATAAGTAGTCTAGGATAAAATTCAGTAAACATTATAGATAATAAACTTAATGTAATAGTAAAAAATAAGGGTAATAATTTAAATAAAGTAGGTACAGCGAACTCTGTATCCAACATAATTTCATGTAAAGGATGAATAAACAAGCTATTATCAGAAAAAAACCCGGAAGCTAAGCCTATAAATATATCTTTAGTTATGTAACCGAAAAAAATAGAAAATAAAGCTAATAATATTAAAGGCATACTCATAAATATATCACTTTCATGTGCTTGTTTATAATTAATTAAAGGCCCATTAGGATTAGTTAAAAAAGTTAAATACAGAACTTTAACAGAATAAAGAGTAGTAAACATAGCTCCAATAGTCGCTATAAAATAAACTATAATACTAGATAAATGATATTGTCCATAAGCTGATTCTAATATAAAATCTTTTGAATAAAATCCTGTCATAAAAGGAATAGCAACTAAGCTAAGAGAAGCTATTAACATAACCGAATAAGTCAAAGGTAGAAAAGATATTAAACCACCATATTTTCTAAAATCTTGATTATCAGCTACTGCATGTATTACAGCACCTGCACCTAAGAATAATAAACCTTTATAAAAAGCATGATTCACTAAATGAAATAAAGCTATATTATATGAAGATAAACCAACAGCTATTACCATCATACCTAATTGACTCATAGTAGAATAAGCTATAACTTTTTTTATGTCCTGTTGAAATAAACCTATAAGAGAACTAAATATGGTAGTAATAGCTCCTACTCATAAACAAAGTATTAAAACAGTTGAACTGTATTCTATTAAAGGTGATGCTCGCATTAATAAATAAACACCTGCTGTAACCATAGTAGCTGCATGTATTAAAGCTGAAACAGGTGTAGGACCTTCCATAGCCATTGGAAGTCAAACATGTAAACCTACTTGAGAACTTTTAGCCATAGCACCTATTAATAAACAAATACCCACAATAGTAACAACATTTTCGCTAAAATATGGAGCAAGAGAAAATACTGTATAATAATCTATATTACCAAATGATCATAATGTAGCAAACATACCTATTGTTAAAAAACAATCTCCTACTCTATTTGTTAAAAATGCAGACATAGAACTCTGATTTGCAGCTATCCTAGTAAATCAGAAACTTACTAAAAGATAAGAACAAATACCTACACCTTCTCATCCTACAAACATTAATAAAAAATTATTTGCTGTTACAAGAAGAATCATCATGAAAGTGAATAAACTTAAGTAACTAAAAAATCTTTGATTATGGGGATCATGACTCATATACCCTATAGAATATACATGTACTAATGAAGATACTATTAATACCGGTATTAACATAGAAACTGTTAATGAATCAAAGTTAAATCCTCATGATACATTTAAAGATTCAGCATCTATTCACCTAAAAAGATGTATTGTAGTCGGTGTGTTATTTAAACCTACTTCCATAAAAGCAAATATTGCTAAAATTGTTGTTATTATTACGCAACTGCATGTTATTAATTGTGATCCGCTAACTCCGACTTTTCTACCAAAAAAGCCGGATACTATTGATCCTAATATTGGTAACACTATTAATGCTAGATACATTATTTATATTCTATTGCTATACTTCCTCTTAATCTATAAAAAGCTACTAGAATACCCAAACCTATCGCAGATTCTGCCCCTGCTATTGCTATTATATAAATAGAAAAAGTTTGACCTAATATATCATCAAAGCACAGTGAACTTATCAATATTAAAAATGTAATTGATAATAACATTATTTCTATTGAAATAAGCATTAAAATTATATTTTTTCTGTTTAAAACAAAACCTAAAATTCCTATTAAAAACAGAATAAGTGAAAATTTCATTAAATATATTATAGATTAAATTATATGTAAATATTTTATAAAACAATTATTAGTAATTAAACCTTAAAAATTTTATAATTTGGTCTATATAGGGAGGATACCTTGATTTGAACAAGGATATACTATGCCATATACAGTAGTTCTACCATTAAACTATATCCACCTTTTACTTTAAAAAAATTGGATTAATCATTAAAAGATTAATCTAATTTTTTTTAGAAAAGTATAAAGTTCATCTATACCTACTGTTTTATAACATTTTAAGTAATAAATGGTGAATCATAATTAAATAATAAACAATAAGTATAATAATGTAATCCATCCAATATAGGTGAAGAATATATACCAAATAATACTGTAAACAATACTAAAGTGAAAAGAATAAAAAATTCACGTTTATTTAAATCAGGTATATAATTTTCTCAAAAATATATAAAGAAAGAACCTGCAAAAGCTATTCTATTAAACATAAATATAGTATATGCAGCCGAAAATATGATAGAAAGAGAAGCTAAAACACCAGCTAGTGTTAATCTTTCAAATACACCATATAAAGACATAAATTCACCTATAAAATTTAAAGTAAGAGGCACCCCACAATTACCTAAAGATAAAATAAAAAATAGTATCGAAAATAAAGGCATTACTTGAGCTATACCTCTATAATACGTAATTAATCTTGTAGAAGATCTATCATATAAAACACCCCCAGCACAAATAAATAAACCAGAGGAAACAAAACCGTGTGCTAAACCTAAAGTAATCCCACCTTCTATACCTTGTAATGTATTACTAAATGCACCTAAGAGATATACAGCTGCATGAGAAACAGAAGAATAGGCAATAAGTTCTTTAACGTCAATAGTTCTAAGAGTACTTAAACTAGCATATATAATAGTTAAAACACCAATAAGAAATACTATATAAGTGTAGTATATAAAAGCTTTAGGTAATAAAGGTAAAATTAATCTAAATATACCATATAAACTTAATTTTAAGACTATACCCGCTAATATAATACTACCCGATAAAGGTGATTCTACATGGGCTTTTAATAATCAACTATTTAAATAAATAGTAGGTGTTTTAACAGCAAAAGCTATGAATATACCATAAAATAAAAATAATTGTGTAATATATATGAAGTTTGTTTTAGATAAAACATCAAAATCTGTAGTACCAATTAATGATAACATAGTTATTATAGAAAGTAACATAAATAATGAGCCTAATAACGTATATAAAAAAAAATAAAAACTTGCTCTAACCTTCTCATTTGAGCCAAATAACCCTATTAGTATAAATAAAGGAGCCAAAATACTTTCAAAAAATATATAGAACAATAACATATCTAACACTAAAAATACTATTAATAGTGATGTTTCTAGTAGTAAAATTATTATTAGAAAAATTAAGGTGTTTTCCTTTATTGATTTTCAGTTAGATATTAATGAAATAGGCATTATGATAGTTGTCAACAAAACAAAATAAATAGATAAACCATCTACACCTAAATAAATATCAAAATAACTTATTTGGTAGTGTTCTTGGACAAATTGAAATTGTTTACTACTACAATCAAATAATATATATATTATTAATGATATTATTAAATCTACAATTGTTATACCTAACGCAGTAGCTTTTAGTATTTTTATAGAATTAGGTGTAACATTATAGCTTAAAGCTGCGGATAAAATAAATATACCAATTAAAGGTATAAGTATTAAATTTAACAAAAACATTTTTATTAAATTTATAAATAAATTTTCCTCTAAATCATTTTAGATTTATATGTAACGCCTTGCACATCTGTAGGCTTATATAATATGGTTATTATAATTTAAATATAACCAATTTTAAATACATATGGTATAATTTTAAAATAGTAAATAATAACTTAAATAAGTAATATTGTTTAAAGATAGTATATATGTATTAATTTTTTTCCTTACTCTTAACAATAATTTTGTAAATTATTTATAAATGATGATTATCATCATGATGATTATCGTCATCATCACCAAAAATGCAATTTATTAAACTAATAATTACATTTGCTATTAATAAAGATCTATTAATAGAATTGTCTGGATCAGATTTATCAATATCATCTGAAGGTCCATTATCTTCTGGTTCGTTAGAACCACTTTCATTTGAACCATCATCATCATCATCATCATTCACGCGTTTCGAGTTTTTTGTGTCAGTGTTTTCAGTATTGTCATCTTTATTATCCAAACTATCTGAAAGGGATGATGCATTATTAATACTATCAGTATCTTCAGAGGGTTCTTCTTCAAACAATCCTTCATTTACTGCATCTTCAAAGATGTCTAAAGGATCTTCTTTAGAAGATTTATTTTCCTCTTGTTGAGAAGAATACTGTTCTACAGAATAAGGTTCTACTTGATAATTTTCTGAAGAAGAAGAGTCATTTACAGAAGATCTTTCTATATCTGAGTCGCCATCCTCTTCAACAGAAGAAGGTGGCTCAGGATAGATTACTTCATTTTCCAAATTGCGCTCTACTTGCTGTTCTACTTCTTGTTGTGAAAAATCAGGTTTTTGGTAAAAAGATGAAGTAGCAGGATTATTAATAAATTCAGCAGCATAATCTGCTAAGGCTTCTCTATTTTCACGTACTTCATCTGCTTGCATTTCACCAAAAACAGAATTTCACGTACTAACTCTCACATTAGGATAAGGAGTATTTTCGCTGTCAACTAGATAATTTCTTAATAGAATATTATCTTCTAATTCTTTTATCTTTGTTTCTCAGTGAGCTAAATTGGAATTTAACGATTCTGGATCTTCTTGATTTTCTTGGTTTTTTTTATTTGTCTCTATCAAATTTTTAAAACCACGAATAGTGTCTTGATCTGTAGCATTTTGATCCATCAAATAATTATAGTTTTGATTCTGCATTATTAATGGATCAAAATTTATGTTAGTACTTGGGCTAACCATACTTGTATTACTTGGATTTGCTATATCTTGAGTATCATTTGTATTACTTGGACCTCCTATGTTACCAGAATTATTTGTGTTACTTGCACTTGGTGTATTTGTACTAATTTCAGAGCTATTAGAAGGACCAGCACCAGTGGATCCCCCCAAATTTCTAGCTTGATTTTCAAGTCTACTAAGATCTATACCTCTCTGTAAATTTTCTTCATTAACTTGTTCTATATTTTCTTCTTGTAGTCCTTTCTGCTCTTGTGTTTCATTATTAACTATCAATTTCTGCTTCCCCTTGTCTGAATATAAAGCTAACCTACTAGAAAAACTTCTTCTGTGGAAATTTTGGGAGATATGTAATATACATATAAATTCATTATTTCGATAAATTGTCATCATAGCTTATATAAGATTTAACATTAAGCTACATATAGTAACAGGAATGCCATCATTAAAGCGAATAATCCAGTGGCTTCTGAAAATGCAAATCCTAAGATAGCATATGAGAATAATTGGCCTCTTAAAGATGGATTTCTAGATACACCTAGTATAAGTGCACCGAATACAACACCTATACCAACACCCGCACCGATTAAACCTGTTGTGGCAAGTCCTGTTCCTATAATCTTAGCTGCTTGTATCACTTAAATATTATTATTAATCTAAGGAAAACTTCCTTTTTATACAAAGTTTATTTAGAATAAAGTTATCTATTTAGGCCTTAACTGTTATATAAATTTTACTTTTTTATTTACACTTATAATTATATAGATTGTAGAATTTGTCCCACCCTTAAAATTCTCCCTGCTTAAACCAATTTTTTAAGCTATAGGTTAAAATTAACCCCCTTAATCTAATAAAGATCTAAATTTATATTGTAATAATATATAATCAAGAGCACTCAGATTTGAACTGAAAACATGAAGTTTGAAGCTTCTTATTTTGCCTATTAAACTATACTCTTATTAAAACCAGTATAAAGATAGATTAAACTTCATTTTTTATATGTAATCTATTATAATCTTTAATTTAAAAATTTTTCGGAAAAGAGACGATTCGAACATCTAGGTGTAATTCAACACAATATTTAGCAAATATCTTACTTTACCAATAGTAACTTTTCCTTAATCAATGTGATCGAGTTAGGCCGGCTTCGATCCGGCACCTTTTTCCTCGACAAGGAAACTCCCTACCTATTAGGTTACTAACTCTATGGCCAGTCGAAATCGAATCGACACACTTCGTTTGGAAGACGAACAGTCTACCTTTAACTTATGGCCATTGAAAAAAAGTTTATTATAAAATATTGTTTAAACTTTTTAGGGGGGATATATATTTATGAATATACCGGGAGAGAAATTCGAATTCTCATTATTAATGCATGAAATTAATGTTCTAACCAATTAAACTATCCAGGTTAATAACTTTTATAATATTCTTATCCAAGATTCGAACTTGGATCAAAATATTAGAAGTATTTTGCTCTACCATTGAGCTAATAAGAAGAATAATATAGGAAGAAAAGGATTCGAACCTTCGTTAGCAATTTGCCATTGAGTTTACAGCTCAACCCGAAAACCAACAAACGGACCCTTCCTTAAGACCTGTGGGATTCGAACCCGCTTTATAGCGATTAAAAGTCGCATGTTTTACCTATTAAACTAAAGTCTCTTTTGTTATATTTTTAAATTAATTATTATCTAAATTTTTTTTTTAATTTTTTTGTTTAATAGTTATAACTATTGATCCTACCATAGCTAATAATAATATGATAGAAGTTATTAATAATCATATAGAATAACTTGTATACATTACATTACCTATACTTATAATATCTGTATTATCAACTAAATTACCATCTCAATTTTTTGATGTTACATATGATATTTGTTTAGTACTAGTTACATCTTGTAATAGTTTATTAAATTCAAAATCAAAAAGGTTAAATTTAGTACGGGTATCTGGTAATATATTACTAAATGGAATAAAAAAGGCTATTATAGTTATTATAGCTAATGGTATGTTATTATTGGTGTCACTTATAAGTTCTGAAATTCTTATATTAATTAACATTAATATAAAAAGAAATAAAATAGATACTGCTCCTACATATACCAACAAGTATGATATACCTATAAATTTTATACCTAAAAATATTAAATAACAAGATATACTAGAAAATAATAATATTAAAAATAAAACTGATATTATAGGATTTTTGGTTACAATTATAAATATACCTACAAATATTGAAATAATAGTTAATAAATCTAAAAAACTTGTTGAATATCCATAAGATAACTCATATAATACATAAAGATTTGTCATAGTAAATTTTTTATATCTTTTCTAATGGAAAAAATATGCTTATTAAAATGATATAAAAATAGAGCATATTTTTATACAGATAAAAATCCAAATTAAACAAACTTATTAAAGTCCAAATACAATATAATCTATATTTAATTATTGTATTTATGTTAATACATTACTACAAAAATTGAGAAAACCTTATAAATTTATATTTACATTTATTATTTATTTTTGGGTTCGAACCAAAATATATTAAAAATAAATATTTATAATATACTTATTCCTATAAAAACTCATCACTTTTACTAATAAATTTATAAAGTTTTCTTTACACTTATTTATATAAGGTAAAGTATCAATTTTAAGGATAATGCATCCCGTGCAATTTCCATTACACGAACCATATTTCGACTTAACACCAATTAGAATCACGCATACGAAGATTCTATATAAACGAATATAAAACTGATTAAATATACTAAAGTAAATACATAACCAAACTTATTGCACATATTCCTTTCAGCGCCTGACGAGTAGTTAGTACCCAGCTGAGATTATATTCACCGTGACGTGGTGATTCACGATTACTAGTAATTCCTTATTCATGCAGTCGAATTTCAGACTACAATTCACGAATAGTTATGTCCAGTTTTGGGGATTAGCTCCATTTCACAATATTGCATCCCTTTGTAAAGGCATATGTGGCACGTCTATAGCCCACGCTATTAAGGCCATGATGACTTGTCTTAGTCCCTATTATCTTATCCAATATCACGGAGAACTACTATATAAAAACAAATATAATAAGGGTTTACGCTAATTAAAGGAACAAACCAGATCTCACGACATTAACTGAAGACAGCCGTGCAGCGCTTGTAATAATTGAATAATATTCAATGCATAATGTGGTAAGGTTGTTCGCGGACCATCGAATTAAATAACATACTTCACTACTGGTTTCAGAAACGGTCTAATGATTTCAATTTGGGCGTTGCCGCTTTACTCATGAGGTGGAATGCTTACACTTTCATTTATAGACTAAATTGTCTAGCCTATGACATTCATAATTGTCTCCAAGGACTACTAGGGTATCTAATCCTTCTCGTTACCCAAGGCTTCGTCCCTCAACGTCAGTTTTTACATAGAAGGTTGCCTTCGCCGTTACCTGTCCTTTCGGTATCATAACATTTCAACTCTACTCCGAAAATACTCTCCTTCTCTCATAAAACTCTAGAAAATTAGTTCCTACTATGGCTTGATCTTCCGTCTAGGTACCCTTTAAACCTAATAAAGATGAATAACACTAGTCTTCTACGTGTTACCGCGACTGCTGGCACGTAATTTGGTCAAGACTTATAGATAGATATTTGTCACAATCTTTTTTCTATCTAGAACTTTATATGACTTATTCATTATACATTCTTCCAAGTTGCTGGTTCAGCCGTTAGGCTATTGACCAATATACCCCACTGCTGTACAATCTGCCGTGGGCTTTTTTCAGACCCAATGTGGTCGATCGACCTCTCAGTCGCGACTGCCGGAATATGAGCTAGTTTATAACTAATACTCTTCCAGAATATAGACTATCATCTTAAAGCGAAACTTTCTATTTCTTTATTTTTTATAAGGAATTTTTTTCCTTACTTTAAGGCAGATAGTTTAACATTTACTCACCTGTACACCACTTTTAATTAAATTTTATAAAATTAAACGTTCGATTAGCATGTGTCAAGCATTTGGACAGCGTTCATTCAGAGCCATCATCAAACTCAACTTTTTATTATTTATTTGGATTCATTTAAGCGAGTTATTGTTTTTTGTACGTGTACTTAATAAAGCCTAGTATAATATTTACTGTTCGCTATTATATTATTATAATAATTATTTTCTGTTAATTTATAAGATTTTTATCTTTGTTTTATTATGCATAATATATACATATACTAAAAAGGCTCTTGACTTTCCTATGTTAACATTAATAACATTATACATTACTTATCACTTTTATCCCTACGAAAGGTTTATATTATTTTTTTGCTATATATGAGCTTTTAAAGTAAACCTGTTTATGACTATTCATATATATTATATAATATATACTGGATATATCCCTTCCTATTTATTTTTAATTTTTTTGTTTCTAAATTTTTTTATGAATAAATTTAATGTAACTCTAAACAATCTTTTATGTAAGATGATGATAAAACTACAAATACCTGTGCTTGTATGAAAGCAATACCTACTTCTAAACCTGAAAAAGCGATTATAAATAATAAAGGCATTAGACCTATAAATAAGTAAACTAGACCTTTACTCATAATATTATAAGTAAATCCTGCTAAGATATTTAATAACATATGACCACTTAATATGTTTGCGGCTAATCTTAATCCTAGTGAAACATTTCTAGACAAATATGAGATAAATTCTATCAGAACTAATAAAGGTAATAACCCTAAAGGGCAACCTGAAGGAACAAATAAAGAGAAAAATTTTAAAGCATGAATTTGAAATCCCAATATAGTTGATCCTATTACTATAGTAAAACTTATTGAAAATGTTAATATAAAATGAGAAGTAGGGGCAAAACTATATGGTACTAAACCTACTAAATTATTTATTAATATATATATAAATAAAGCTGAAATTAGTGGAAAAAACATTTGACCTTTATACGCATTTATCTGATTAACTACTATACTATAAACAGTTGAATAGATTGACTCTTGAGATATTGATCAAGAATTTGGTGTTGAGAAATTATAATTTGTTGATAATATATATAGCATAAAGATAAGAAATGTTGTTATTAATAAATATAAGCCTATATTAGTTAATGATATTTGTATATTAGATATTAGATCACCTTTAATACTAAATAAGTTTCTTATTGTAAATTGGTCTAAAGGACTACTATTTCATATTACCATTCAATATTATTAAAAAAAAAATTTTTGGATAATATATAGTAATATAGATGATTATATAAAAAATACATTAAAATCCTCACTTTCTATTATTTAATCTCTATATTTAATTTATCATCCAATGTTTATTGTATTGGTTTACCATTAGTTGTAACTAATAGTCAAGGAAGAAGTTTGTTTATCATAGAGGTATTTTCACTGTGTATTCAGTTATATCTTTCACAGGTATTTTATATCAGTACCTCTATAAAATACCTGTCTAGTATAACCAGCATACAAATGAAATAGAAATTTTTCTCCTGATAAATTACGCCAATCATACACTATAGAACCACCTTTAGAAGAAGGAGCTGTAGCAACTATCTAAACATATCCAACACGTGTCCCTTTTCTAAGATCTTGTATTAGCTCTGGTGTAACTTTGGGGTTTAATTTTTTCAACATATAATCATCTATATTACTATATAGCAATGAAACTATTTTTATTTTTTTGTTATATTCATTAAATATGTATGATTTAAAATAGTGTAGCACTGTTGAAACTAAGATTCAACTTACTATAAACATAAATATTAAGCTTATAATAATTACAAAAATAAATATCCATTTATTCGGGTTATAGTCTACGGTTAAAATTCTGTTTTATACATTAAAAAAGTTTAAGATAGTTTTATTTGGCTAATAGATATATATCTGTCAATTAACGTTAATTTAGATATCTAGCAATGAGACTGTATCTTATTATTTTTAATTGATTATATCTAAATAGTTTTTAGGCACCTATTTGGTCGTATAATCAAAATAAAAATTTACCTAAGTTAACTGACTGTATAGAAATTGGCATAGAGCTATGTAATATTCCACATATTTCTGAACATTGTCCAAAATAACTACCTTCTCTATTTAAATATACAGATGATTGATTCAGTCTTCCAGGATAAGCATCACATTTTATACCTAAAGATGGACAAGCATATGAATGAATAACGTCTGCACCTGCTACTACAAAACGAGTATGAGTTAGCTCTGGTATTATTACTCTATTATCTACTTCTAACATTCTCAATTTTCCATCTTCTAAATCACTTTCTGGTATTATATAAGAATCATATTCCACATATTCTTCATCATTGTTTGTAAAATCTGGATATTGATAACTTCAATATCATTGATGACCTTCACCGTAAATTACTAATGATGGATCTATTACTTCATCCATTAAATAAAGCAATTTAAAGGATGGAAATGCTATTAATATTAATATTAATGCAGGAGTAATTGTTCATATTAATTCTACTAAAGTTCCATGATTTATATATTTATTGGATATATATGATTTAGAATAGTGTAGCACTATTGAAACTAAGATTCAACTTACAGAAAACATAATAATAGCCAAATAAAATATAATATTATTATGTAATTCTTCTAGTCCTTCCATCTGAGGAGTAGCATTATCTTGGAAAAAAAGACCCCAAGGCTCAGGGCTATCATATTTTGTTTTTACATCGATCCGTTCTAAATTATAATAATTTAATAAACTTTTATATTTTATAAATTGAACTGTATTGTAAGGTGACAAAATAAAAAACACACATAAATAAAATTGGTATGCTACTCTTACTATCTTTATTGTACCTTGAACAACTTATAAGCATATTAAAAAAAAATTTTTTATTTTTATTTTACTAATCCTCAAAAAATTGAGGTTGTATGGCAGAAACAAAATTGGGATTATATATTCTAACTATAGCTTCTAGATATCTAATCAATGACATATTAATTTTAAGTTGATCCAAAGTTTGTATATGTAATAATTCTAAACGAACATAGTTATTACTACCTAAATTTTCATCCAAAGATAATGCCTGAGTTATCTCGTGAAATTTATTAAATAATTCAAAATATACATTAGTCTTTTCAATAATAGCTGCAATAATAAGTGGTAATTCATTAGGCAACCAGTATGTATAAGAATCTGATCCATTAATTAATCTAACAATGCAGGTACCTCTAATACGATGCAAAAAAGGATCTCTAACTATAGAATTAATATACTCATGATCAATAATTATTGTTATTATACTATAATAATATTTATAAGCTAAATAAGTTGTTAAAGGTACAATAAATAGAGTAACAGCAGCACCAATGATGCTAGTTGTAGAAGCATTTGTTGTTGAAAACATATTCTTTTTAAATGACTTTTAAATTGGTAAGCAATTATTAGGAGATTTTTAGTTTCTTTGAATAAATAATTTATACATATTACTTATAAAAATTTTTTACAAGGTTTAATATCTAGTTTATATGATTATAAATTGTTTATTTATTTTACAGAAAAAAAATAATATTTTATAAGTTACCTAAAGTTGGAAAAAGGTTTTACATTATATTTTTTTTTTAATTTTATTAGTATAAAGCTATATAATATAGGGTATATTTTTATACATTAATTTATTTGTATGGAATAAAACCATTTAATATCTAATTATTGAGTTACCCTTTACCAATTGTCTTTTAACTTAATTATTTAAATTAAATAAAAATTAGTAGGTATTAAAGATAGGCTGTATACTATACAAGGTACTAATATAATAAATGCTATAATAATAGGTAATAAAATAGTTCAACAATAAGACATTAATTGATCGAAACGTATTCTAGGTAAAGATGCTCTAGCTCATATAAAAATAAAAATCATAATACAAGACTTAAATCCTAACATTAAACTAGATATTAAACCTTCTAAAAAAGCATTAAAAATATTTATGCTTGTTTCAGCATAAAAATAATTAAAAAAATCAACATTAATTAAATTAAGTAAGAAAAAAATATTTAATAAAATATCTATTGAAAAGAATTTTAAATAACCACCTAAAAATAAAATGCTAGTAAATATACATATTAAAACAATACTGGCATATTCAGCTAAGAAAAAAAATACAAATATTACAGCAGAATGTTCTGTCATAAACCCACTAACTAATTCTGATTCTGCTTCTGCTAAATCAAAAGGAGCTCTATTAGTTTCAGCGATACAACCTATAAAAAATATAATAAATATAGGTAATAAAGGTAAAAAAAAGAAAACAACTTTTTGGGCTTCTATATTAATAGTTAAATTCAAATTACCAGTTAACAATACAACTAGTAAAATAGCAGAAGTTAAAATTAATTCATAGCTAATTAATTGAGCAGTACTTCTTAAAGAACCTAAAAATGCATATTTTGAATTAGCTGATCAACCTGCTAATAAAATACCATATGTAGACAAAGAAGATACTGCTAGTATATATAATATACCTAAACCCAAATCTGAAATAGTTAAACCAGGGCCGTAAGGTATTACAGCGTACCCTAATAATGAAAAGATTAAAGTTATTATTGGACCAAGAAAAAACAAGATTAAATTAGCTTGTGTAGGACCCACATATTCTTTTAATAGTAATTTTAGAGCATCAGCAAAGGCTTGTAATAAACCATAGTATCCTACAATATTCGGTCCTAATCTACGTTGCATACTAGCCATTGTTTTTCTTTCTGCTATTGTTACAAAAGCTACAGTTAGTAAAGCAGGCACGACAACTAATATTACTTCTAATATTGGAACAATTGTTTGTAGTAAATTTATCATACTTATTTATGTAATAATTTAGATATATTATATATATGTAATGAAAAATAAATATTTTTGTAGTTTTTAACTTTACTTTTTTCTATGTATAAATATATATTTTATAAAAAATTATAATTATTAAATAATTATATAATTTAATTTTAAAAAAACATGTCTATATAATTTAAGATTGCATCACCTAAAGAACTTAAAAAAAAATTAAAAGATATGCTGTGATTCTATCTAGAATTAACCTAAAATTAGAGCTAGGTTCAGAAAAATTTTCTGTATTAGTTGGTTCAGTATTACTTGGACCTACTCCACTTGAAGAAGGTTTATCAGAATCATCCCCATCATCCTTATCTTTTTTTTAGGTTTATCAGATTTATCAGAATCATTATTATCATCTTGTTTAGGCTTTGAAGATAATTCAAGAGATTGCAATTTACTAATTAAGCTGTCTAATTCTTCATTAGCATAGTCTTCAATTTCTTGTAAAGCTTGTTCTTCATTTTCATTGTCCTCAAAGAATGAAGAAAATTCTTGTTTAAGCCCTTTAAGATGCACGTTTTGTTTATCTGATTTTCTAGCATCTTTTATATCTTTAAAATTTTTTAATAATCTTTTTTTTCATGTTCTAAATCTTCATCGCTTTCTAATTCTTCAGTATCATATTCCTATTCTGTTCTAAGTCTGAATTTTTTTCAACGGCTGTTCGTTTTGATGACTTAGGAGGCTTATCCTCTGAGCCTGCATCTAATTCATCCGCCTTTCGCTTTGACTTATAAGGTTTATCATCTAATTCCTTATTAAGCCTATCTGTAATACGTTTAGGTAAAGGTGGTTTTACAAATAGACTGTCAGAAGTATAATCACCTTTAGTAAACACTAAAAATTCTATTAAGATCCTCAATAATAAACTGAAATATATAAAAATAATCAAACAATATCTACAAAATGTCAGTACAAAATTCCGGATTCTAAACCCAGATGATGATTTTCAGTTAAATGATAAGCCAATAAACGTCACAAACCCACAGCTAAAAAAGCTGTACCAATCATAACATGAAGGCCATGAAAACCTGTTCCAAAATAGAAACAAGATGTGTAGGTTCCATCTGAAATTGTAAATGAGGAAACTGTATATTCTACACCCTGAAAAGCTGTGAATATTATTGCTAATATTACTGTATATATTAATCCATAAAGTGCACCACTTCTATTACCCTGTATAAGAGAATGATGAGCATATGTAACTGTTACACCTGATGATAATAGAATAACAGTATTTAACAAAGGTAATTCAAAAGGATTAATAGCTTCTATACCCATAGGAGGTCATTTTGCACCTAATTCTATTGTAGGAGATAAAGCACTATGAAAAAAAGCTCAAAATATAGCTAAAAAAAATAAAGCTTCAGATACTATAAATAAACCTATTCCCATATTTAAACCTCTTTGTACTGCTAAGGTATGATTACCTAAATAAGTACCTTCAGATATAACATCTCTAAATCATAAAGACATACTAAATATAAGACTTATAAGAGCTACGATTAATATATTAATGCAATTTACAAATCCGTGAAAAGTTAATACTGCGCTAAACGTAAGAGCTAATAAACAGAAACTAGTATTTAAAGGCCAAGGAGATGGAGATACTAAATGAAATGGATGAGCTTGAAATATACTTCTTGTTAGATTAGTCAAAATGTTATAATATACTAGTCACACTAGTATATAAAAAAGATTAAGTTTTTTAAAGTAATAATTTACCTTTGTAATAAACGATATATACATATCACAGTTTTGAATAATAATAGATAAGATATATAACAATAATTAAGCATAAATATAAAAAAGTTTAAATAAAATAAGAATATTCTTATTTTTCGTAGTATGTAAAAATGGTTAGGCTATCTTTTAATATACTTTTATTTATCTATATAATTTTTCTTTCCTCTTCCGATCTATATAATTACAGATTTAAATTTTTTATAAACATTTTTAAAAATAAAAGGAGGAAGAGATTGAACTAGTTTAAGTATTCTTTTTTTAGTATACTGTTAGGAATCTAATAGTTAAACAAAACTACCAAAGGCCAAGGAGATGGAAATATCAAATGAAAAAAGTAAGATAAAAATATATTTTTATTAGATTAGTAAAAATAAAGTACATTAGTTACTCTTCTTCTATTCTCATATTTCTATTAGTACAATTTTCAGCAAGATGTTGATGAATACCATTTTTAGCTCTATGATAATTAGTGAGATTATATTGTAATTCTCGGCGAGCTTCCCCTATTATTCAGCGATCTTCCTCTGTGTAATACCAGAATCTATTAGCCGATTCAAGTTCTATCATATTCTCTGTCGCTCTTTTTCTAAAATAAGGAGCAAGTGTATCTTTACAGTAAGAACAGAACCCTGAATAGGATGTATTAGTATCCGAATAGGATAAAACAGCTAATAAATTACATAAATTTAAAGATTCATTAGGTATTAATATGAATATTAATACTACCAAAGATAATAAAGCTAAAGTAATAGATAAATAATTTGAAAGTGAAATTTCAACATATATATAAGATTTTTCATATTCTGCTTTATCAAAATATATTGTTTTTACAACACTCAAATAATATACAGCACCTATAACACTAGTCAAGATAGCTACTATAACTAAAACAGTTTTGTTGTTATCTAAAGCAGTAATTAATACCATCTGTTTTCCAAAAAACCCTGCCAAAGGAGGTAAACCTACAAATGAAAACATAGTAATAACTAAACATAAAGCTAGTAGAGGATTAATAGAAAAATAACCTTTCAATTGACTAATTAATTGTATAGGAGAATTATTTTTTTCGGATAAATTGTTATTTTCAGATATGTTTGTGAAATATAAATATAAACTAAAACCTATACCAATTATTGCAAGAAATGCATTTAAACTTGTTAATATATATTGTATTATATAAAATAAAAAAGCTTGGTACGATTCTATATTATGTACAATTAAAGCTAATAGTATAAAACCTATATGAGATATTGTACTAAAAGCAAGTAATCTTTTTATTCTAGTCTGTGTTAAACCTAATACAGTTCCTATTATCAGAGAAAAAAAGCAACTTATTGATAAACTTATAACTCATGAATAAAGTTGTACGCTAGAATCTAGCAGTGTAATAGTATAGTGTACTAATTCTAAAAATAATATTAATAAAGATATTTTTCCTAATATCGATATAAATGTTGTAACTATTGTTGGTACTCCATCATAAACATCAGGAGATCATCAATGAAAAGGTGCGGCTGCAATTTTAAATAAAAATCCAACTGATATCAATAAAAAACAATAAAAAACATAAATATGCATATATCATGTAGAAAAAAAAAGATATGATTCTGAATCTGAAATTACTGAATATATTCCATCTGTATTAGTTAGACCTGAATTAGCATATAATAATGCTATACCTAATAATATGAAACATGAAGATAAACCTCCTAACAAAAAATACGTAAGAGCAGATCCTGTTGAAGATTCAGAATTTCTATGCATAGCTGATATTATATACAAACTATAGCTTTGTAATTCTATACATAAATATATAGAATTAAAATCTCCAGATGTTAATAAAAATGTCGCACCAGTTATTACAAATATTACTATTAATGCATATTCTATAATAGTAAATTGTTCTGACATTTTATTTATTATATTTGTATATTGTTTTATTTTCTTAAATATTATATTTATTATAGTAGATGAATCTCCTTTATATTTCTTTCTAGGATAAAATCCTGTCATTAATAAAATTATTCCACATACTAATAATATAAATATTTGGAAACTATGTGTTATACATGTTACATTAAAAAGTCCACCATATAACCCTATTCCCTTCTGTAAATAAGTTATATGAAAACTCATAGTAGCAGAAATAATACTATAAAATATTATTAATAATCCTATTCTAGAATATAGAATTGATGTATCAGGTCTTATCGTCAAACCATTTGACAATAAAAGTAATAAAAGAAAGGTTAATATCATTTTTACTATTATTTAGCTCTATTTTTATTTGTTAGGTAAATATGATATTATATTCATATTTTTTATTTAGACGGTTGAAAATTTATTTAGTAAATACTAATGTATAATTATAAAAAAATATAAGGCAAATTAGTTATACTAAATTAACCTTTCACTTGCAGTTTTTATTTAATATTACTTTAAGTATAATCTATATTCCTAATATATAAACCTATAGACAATTAAATTATTGGTCTATAGTGTTGTTTACATTATATTATTGCTAATAATTTAAAAATCTAATTTATATTTATACATAAAAACCCCAATACTAATTTAATCTTTTATCTAATTGTATAGGAATAAGGAGGATTCGAACCTCTGCTTAATGATCTGCAATCAAAAGGTAGACCCATCTACTGCTTATTCCTTTTTTACCTTAATATGTTAGCTGTATTATTATAAAATTTATTTTTTTATAAATGTAAAACTATTTAGTTTAAAATATAAATTAAACATACTTTTTAAACTTATTTAATATGAATTTTTATCTACTAGAACAGTAAATTATATGACATTTTAAAAAATATATTATAATTATTTTTTAATTATAATATGTTTATATGTAAACGAGTTTTTAATAATCTAACAAATCTTGGTAATAAATATTTAGTAAATAAATAAATTATTAATGTAAGTAGAAGAAAGTTAAATGTAACTTGATTAACGAAAAAAAAAGGAATTAATTGTGGCATAAATTGTAATACTTTTAATATATTCATAAACATATCAATACTCTAGATGAGAAATAAATTTAAAGGAAATTCGAATAATGTAAATTTTTTGTGGTTTAATTAATAAAATAAATTTAATACCTTATCCTAGTAAGATAAGCCTTTAGCTTAATATATATTTAATAAATAATATATAATGTATTAGGTTTTATATTCTTAGTTTTAAATGTGTCTAATATATCCTTAATTAACATAATATTATAACTAAGTGATATATTTAGCGGTCTTTTTAGATAAAGCACGATATTATTTGGCACCATTAAACAAAGATTTTTTTAATAAAGTGTTCCCATGGAATTTCCTGATTGAAAAGCAGTTAAATCAGAAGGTAAAACATATTTTACCTTTTTTTATCCCAATATTTCGCTTAGCTACAAAAAGAGTTTATTTTAATTAAAACGAATATAACAGAATTCAATACATTTTATAGGGACAAAATTTAATTACATAAAATAATGTAAGATCAGGTTATTATGATTCGAACATAACTACTCCTCAACCCAAATGAGGCGCCGCACCAACCTGGCTCTAACCTGTAAAAAATAATATTATTTTAATGTAAATCAGAGAATATCCGATTTGAACGGATGTGATCTCTACGATCAAATAAGTTTCAAGCTTACCACTTTAAACCACTCAGTCAATTCTCTTTTTTCTATATATTAAATTATATAGAACATTATAAACCTAATTTATATAACATAGATTGGTGCATAAAAGGTTGCACAATTAAACGCAGTTTAGCCATATGTTTTTTAAATATGTATATTCTTGGATAATGAGATTTAGAATAACGTATACCACAATCTATATCATATTTAATTATTAATACATTAATTAACAATACAACCTCTTTTACTGTATAAGAATCAGTACAAAGCAATAAGCTGATGCCGTTAAAAGTACCATCTCCCATAATTCAATGAGCTAACGCAACAGGCGTAAGGTCGTTATAAATAGATTATTTAATAATTTTTTTTATTTATATAATAACTATTGTATAATTCTGTTATACAGGGCATAGATCTGGTATAAATTTCCAAACTGAATCTTAATTTACCTTACCTAAATCTTTTTCTGAATACAGGATACCTAGCACAATAATGTGATAAAATATTAAAAACAAAGTATATGTAGTCTGAATGAGCCAAAGATTGGGTTAAACCCAAACTACCATTTTTACTTCTAGCACTAAAAATTATATAACCGTCGGATAATAATATACCTATTATAACACTTTTTATGTAATCAGGTAATTTTATTATGTTCAATTTAGTTGGAATAATTTTTATTCCAACTGTAGAACATAAATTAGTACCTATATACTAATGATTTACTATGTAAATTTTCAGTTTGAATAAATCTTTTAAAATAAAGATTAACTGAATAAGAAGAAAAATATTCATTATTTACTAAATAATTTAAATATTTTGTACTAATTAAATTAAAATGTGAACAAAATACTAAATTAGTATGAACAGTCTTAAAAAAATAGGATTTAGAATCAGATTGTTTATTTCCGTAAGACAATTCGTTAAAAATATAATTTGTAGAAACTAAAGATTTAACTTTATTTTCCTTAATAGATCTATTAACTGAATACCATCTTACATTACCTATATTCATATGTATATTATTAAAAGAGAATTTTCTTTTACTTAATTTAAATCTTTTACTTATATTACCATTTTTAATATGATAACGATGGTGATTATACAGACTATTTCTAAAATATAAATATAACTTTTTAACTCTAAAACCTAAAAAATCATTAACAATAAAATGATCTGGAAGAATAGCCAAACAAAAAAAACCATAAAATAAATACATAAAGTTCTTATTCATTTTATTTTAATTATACTTAAATAATACTATATTTAAAACAGGCTTAAGATAAGCCTAAAGGTGGCAATTTAAAAGCTATCAAAGTAGATAAACTAAAGTTTAATTGAAAAGTTATCTAGAAATTAAATCACGCATTCTATCAAGAATACCACGCAATTGAGTTTGATATTGGGGACTTAACTCAGATATTTTTTTTTCAGCTTCAAAGGCTTCTCTAAACTTAGATAAGATTGAATCATTCAAACTATTTTTTAGAGAATCAATAGTATCAAGTCTACGCACTATATAACTATGATTAGGATGATTAGCTGGGACACCATAAGAAGGACCATTAGCATCCCTTTTAAGGACTACATTATTACTATCAGCAAAATCTTTAAACTGATCAACAAAGCCCTGAAAAAGATCAATCTCATGATTAATCTGTGGGATTAAATTCCCTACTTGTGTCAATAACTCTATTAAAGTCATAATTCAAACCACATATAAATAAAATTGGTATGCTACTATAACTCTTTTGTACCTTGAACAATTTATAAGCATATAAAAAAAAACATCTCTATATTATTTGATGCTGCTTCACCCCTTAAACCGCGAGGTCAATTCTCTTTATATTTTCTATTAAATTATATAGAACATTATAAACCTATTTTATATAACTATTATTATTAAAATTATATAAAATATTTTTTAGAAAAATAATTAACCGATCGGTTAATTATCTTTCTATGATTCCTTAGCGATTCGAACGCCAAACCTACTTTTATCAAAAGTATACTTTACCGATTAAGTTAAGGAACCTATTAGCTTATTTAAGCTAATATATACATATGTATACTAGGAACTAAATTTAACATTTATAAGATATATGCCATATAATTTGTTATTATTTGCTATACTTATAAAAAACGTATTTTACCTATTAAGTTAAAGAACCAAATATACTAAAAAAGACTTAAACTCAATTTTATACTTTACTTATTAATAGTTATATAAACTTTACTTTTTTATTTACATTTATAGTTATATAGATTATAGAATTTGTCCCACCCTTAAAATTCTCCCTGCTTAAATAAATTTTTTAAGCTAAAGGTTAAAATTAACCCCCTTAATCTAATAAACATCTAAATCAGTAATAAATAAATTAAAGTTAAAGATTCTTCATTAGAAAAAAAACATGTCTATATAATTTGAGATTGCATCTCCTAAAGAACTTAAAAAAATTAAAAGATATGCTGTGAAGAAGGTTTATCAGAATCATCCCCATCATCCTTATCTTTTTTTTTAGGTTTATCAGATTTATCAGAATCATTATTATCAGCTTTTTTAGATATATCTAAATCAGATGATTCATTTTTTTGAGGTATATCAGAATAATTATCTTTTTTTTTTATATTATCTGATGATTTAGTAGAGCTAGAATCATTATCACTATCACTATTAGGCATCATACTAAGTGCTATAGCTTTAAGCGTATCTGAATCATATTCCGAAGATTGATCAGATAATTCACTATTATTCTCTGTTATAGAGGAATCTTCAGCTACAGCTTTAGATGTATTATCTATTTTTTTAAATATCACAGAATCCAATTTATCCATTTTTTGTTCTAAAGATAGATTTTCATCTTTGGAAAAATCAAAGCCCATTTTACCCAGATTTTGTAGAGCAATGTCTTTTTCCTCTTTAGATGTAAAATCAGATTTTATTATTTCAGATTCTTGGATAATATCACTAATATTAGCCCTTTCATTTGAAGAATCTTCAGATTCTTTATTCTCTAAATCTTTTATACTAAGTTCTATAGCTCTAGCAATTTGTGCTGCTTCCTCAGCATCATTATACGCTTTATCCAATTTACGCCTTGATTCTGATATTCTAGGATGTTCACCTTGAACATCTGAAACAAAATTATCAAAATCTCTCTTCTCAAGATCTCTTTTAGCTATTTGGTTATTAAATAATGTATTTTCTAAATCTTCGTTTAAAGTAGATAGTTTTTCTTCTAATGAAGAATTTTTAATACTTCTTCCCTCAAAAAAGTCTCCATAACCCGTTTGTTTAAGATGTTCTATTAAAGAATTTTTTTCTTCTTCTGATGTATCATCTGATTTAAGTTTGTGGACTATATTTTGAGTATATAGAGTCTTCTGTATTATAGCTTCTGGATGATGTAGAACAGATTCACTTTGTGGCAGAAAAGAAACACCTTGTTGTGAAGATACACCCTGTTGTGAAGATTCTCCCTGTTGTGAAGATTCTCCTTGTTGTGAAGATTCTCCCATTTTGGAAGATTCATCTATTTTAGAAGATTCTCCTTGTTCTAAAAGTGGATTTGGTTGAAATTGCTCTTGTCTACTAATTCTTAGAGCTCGTTCAATTTGTGTTTCATTTTCAGGGTAATCTACTAAACCTCCTTCTTCATTTAGTCCTCTTTGCCTTAAACTTTCTAGCCTTTCTCTCTCCATTTCTTCTTGTACTTCTTTAGAAGCTCTTTCTTTTCCTTTTCCGTATAAGGTCGATGTAGTAGAAAATGCTTTTTTATATATAAGACTGCTCAAATGAAATTTTGAAGATATCAATATGGTACTTTGTAAAGGAAGACTTACAAATGCATGAGGTTTTGGAGGGCTATTTAAACTTCATTCCAATGAATTATAATTTCTATTAAATAAAGTTTGAAATAAATCACTATAAAATTGAGGAGTTAATCAGGGATATCTTGAAGTGGCATTTCCATCAACTAATTGTCCATATAAAATATATAAAAACAATCATGTGGCAACTACACTGATAATAGATCCAAAACTACTTATTAAATTTCAACCTGCAAAAGCATCAGGATAATCACTTATTCTTCTAGGCATACCTTGTAAACCTAAAAAATGTTGTGGGAAGAATGTAACATTAACTCCTATAAATAATATCATAAAATGCACTTTTCCTAGCATAATATTATAATTTAATCCAGTTATTTTAGGTATTCAAAAGTATCATGCACTATATAAGGCAAATACTGCTCCCATACTTAAAACATAATGAAAATGAGCTACTACATAGTAAGTATCATGGAAAGCAATATCTAGTGAAGCGTTGGCTAAAACAACTCCACTTAATCCTCCTATAGTGAACATTACTACAAACCCTAATGCAAATAACATTGAAGGTGTCATATGTAAAGAACCTCCATATGTTGTAGCCAGTCAACTAAATATTTTAATACCAGTAGGTACTGCTATTATTAAAGTAGCTGCTGTAAAATAGGCACGTGTATCTACATCTAAACCTACACTGTACATATGATGTGATCATACTACAAATCCTAAAACACCTATAGACATCATGGCATAAACCATACCTAGATAACCAAATACATTTTTATTTGAGCTAGCTGATATAGTAGTACTTATTACACCAAATCCTGGTATAATTAATATATATACCTCTGGATGTCCAAAAAATCAGAAAAGATGTTGATATAATATAGGATCACCACCTCCTGCTAATTCAAAAAATGAAGTATTAAAATTTCTATCTGTTAAAACCATTGTTATTGCACCGGCTAGTACAGGTAATGATAGTAATAATAATACAGCTGTAACTACAACAGCCCATCCAAACAATGCTAGTTTGTGTAATCTTATTCCAGGACTTCTCATATTTAAAATAGTAGTTATGAAATTCATTGCTCCTAGTAAACTACTTATACCTGACAAATGTAAAGCGAATATAGCTAAATCTACACTAGGTCCGCTGTGACTCTGTAAACCGGATAATGGAGGATATAGAGTTCATCCTGTACCTGCACCATTTTCTATCATAGCTGCAAATAAAAATAACACTAAACTTGGTATTAATAATCAAAAGCTTATGTTATTTAATCTAGGAAATGCCATATCAGGACCCCCTACTAAGAGAGGTAATAAAAAATTACCAAATCCCCCTATCATGGCAGGCATAACCATGAAAAATATCATTACTATAGCATGAGCTGTTATTATACTATTATATAATTGATTATCTGCTATATATTGTACTCCTGGACCTGATAATTCTAAACGTATAAGAACTGAAAAAGCTGTTCCTATTAAACCTGAAAATAATGCAAACATAAGGTACAAAGTTCCTATATCTTTTGCATTAGATGATAGAAATCATCTTTCTTTTCACATGGTTATATGGGTTAATCCAGTTTTTATAGTTTCTTGTTTAAATGTGGAGTACTTTCTATTTAAAGTACTCTTTAAATAGCTCGCGCTGGGGTCTAATTGTTCATTAATCATTTTTTGGTTTATTAATTTATTTTCTAATTGGTAAGGAAATAATGGATGATATATTCATCCTGTACTTGCACCATTTTTTATTTATTAATTGATTTACTATTTGTTAACCAAATAATGGATGATATATTCATCATCCTTTTTTTTTTATACATTTTTTGTTTATTCCTTTTTTTTATTTTATTTTACCGGGGATTTAATTTTCATTCATTATATTTATAATCATTGTTTTTTTTAATTTTATTCTTTAATTTAATCATTTTTTATAAAATTTTTTTTAGTTGGTATGCAACTACATGAATAAGTTTATTATTGTCTAAGGCTATATTTTCAATAAAAACGACCATTATCTTTATATAAGTATATATACTGGATATAACCCTTCCTATTTATTTTTAATTTTACGTTTAAATGTTTATAAAATTTTAATCTAAAATATTTAACTCTAGAAGGGTCTATATGAATACTTGAATTTAATAAAGTTTTTTATCGTAAAGGTAAAAAGGTTTTAATATTGTTTTGAACTTTACTATATTAATAAAAATAATATAGGGAGGATACCTTGATTTGAACAAGGATATACTATGCCACATACAGTAGTTCTACCATTAAACTATATCCACCTTTTTTTTTCTATAAAAAGAGTATATTATATTATACCTTTTTTTTATTTATAAAATTTTTTTTTTAATTCTTTTTTGTTTCTGTAAATAACGGGAATGATTAGATTTTAATTCTTTTATCATCCGTTTACCTAATAGAACTTTCACATAATTATCTGAGATTATGTACTCATTAAAAAATAATCTATTATTTACTAGTAAGTCCTTTCAGTTAATTAATACCACGGTAACTAAAACAGCTCAAAGTCCGAAGACTAAAGCAACTAAAAGCAAAGTGTCTGGGTCTAATTGTTCATTAATCATTTTTTTGGTTTATTAATTTATTTTCTAATTGGTAAGGAAATAATAATGGATGATATATTCATCCTGTACTTGCACCATTTTTTGTTTATTAATTGTGAACCAAATTCTATCTTACCTGCAAATAAAAATAACACTAAACTTGGTATTAATAATCAAAAGCTTATATTATTTAATCTAGACCTAAATATATAAAATCCTAAGGGTTATTATAGAAAGATTTATCCTATAAGAGGCTAAAAGATTATATGTTTATTTTTTTTTTTATTTATCAAATATATTTATACTATGTAATCTTATCCAAGATTCGAACTTGAATCTAAATATTAGGAGTATTTTGCTCTACCCTTGAGCTAATAAGACTTTAATTTTTTACTTAATATTAAGTAAAAAATATAAAGTTATCTATAAACGTATAATCTTTGGAGAGCGCCCTTAAGATGAATCGAACATCTATACAAATATTAACAGTATTTTGCTCTACCATTGAGCTATAAAGGCTTAAAGATTAAAAATAGATTTGTTATCTAAAGCGTGTACAAGATTCGAACTTGTATTCTTGTGTCCGTAGCACAATGTTCTAACCATTAAACTAACACGCCAAAGAAAAACATATATAATACTTGTTTAACAATGTAATAGTTAGTTAAATAACTATTATTTATGTTGGAGCGATTCGAACACTCAATAGTAAATACCAAAAATTTATGACTTACCTATTAGTCGACAACATATTTAAGTTTACATAAATGTAATAAAAAATATCTAAGTAATAATTAATATAATGCTTAAACGATAAAAAGATAATTTTTATTGTTATATTATAACTTATAGGTGACAAGACTCGAACTTGTAAAGTCAAATGCTATTCCGTCCTAAGCGGAACCTGGTTACCAAATTTCAGCACACCTATTGCTCGAGATAAGACTTGAACTTATAACCTAAACATCTTCAGTGTTCCGCTCTACCAAATTGAGCTTCTCGAACTTAAAAGATTACTGGAAATATTAGGATTCGAGCCTAAAATAACGATATGCAAAATCGCAGTTTTACCTATTAAACTATATCCCCTAATACAATTTTACACTAAACAATATCCGAAAAACGACTTGAACGTTTACGATTTACATCAATAAATCTTAAGATTATCCTGTCTACCATTTCCAGCACTCGGATTTATTACTGTTAAGGCCAGAATGATTCGAACACTCATCTAAGCTATCATGAGCAGCTGGCTTTACCTATTAAGCTATAGCCTTTAATAATAGTGCGGACTAAGGATTCGCACCTTAAACTGCTGATCATGAGTCAGGTATGTTACTGTTACACCAATCCGCATTTGAGAAATAGGTGAGTCGGACACCTGACCATTCGCGTGTAAAACGACTGCTCTACCACTGAGCTAATTTCTCTAACCCAGGAGAGATTTGAACTCTCGTATGTAACAGTGAAAATGTTATGTCTTAACCAGACTTGACAACTGGGTCTTAGCCTAGTGCAAGTATTGCACTTACTTCAACCGATTACAAAACGATCGCATTACTTTTATGCTAACCAGGCCTAACTCTACTTAAACTATATATTAATATACTTACTTTTAATTATACTAATCTTTTTGTAATTTAATAAACAGTATTAAAAAAGTAAAGTTTACAATAAACTTATTTTTTTTTTCCTATTTTAGATGTTTTTTCAGAACTAATAATATTTATCTAGGTTGAGTAATATTGAGATTTATAGATTAAAAATTAGTTTGCATAGTTGTTATCAACACTGGTGTACGTGGAGTACATTTACAATAAATTTTACAATTTAATAAATGATAATTGTAATATATAGTAATTTATATTATTAGTACTATATGTCTAAAGAAATTAAATTCATTATAACTAAAGCCTATTATTTCGTAATGTTTTACTACGTGTATAAGAGTATTATAAAGTGAGTTTCGCGCTTAAATGCTTTCAGCACTTACCTTTAATTGACGTAGCTTTCTTGCCATGCCTATACGAATATATACTTTAGTGAAAATATATTTTTATCATATTATAAATATAAATAAATATATAAACAACAAGTAAACTATAGGTCAACATACCCAATTCCTTTCGTACAAGGGGGCTATCTTTATTTTACTCCAATTTCCCCTAGAAGATAGAAACCATACTGTCTCACGACGTATTAAACCCAGCTCGTGTAGCTCTTTAATCGACGAACAGTCGAACCCTTCATGATTCCTGCGTTCATGTGGATGAGCTAAGCCGACATCGAGGTGCCAAACCGCGCACTCAATTTGTACTCTCTTGCGCACATTAGCCTGTTCAAA
>WNFF01000278.1_pt1 | contig 36507 bp, 35 predicted proteins | sample 5400441 | NCBI WGS metagenome assembly WNFF01 (sample SAMN13153345, study PRJNA577476) | soil metagenome | isolation source: 120 cm saprolite under Douglas fir tree site 2 hole 3 replicate 1 | place: USA:California | collected 2015-04-18
TACGCAGGCCGGCGCCGACGACGAGGCAGGGAAGATGCGGCGCGAAGAAACGGCGCGGGCGGTGATCGAGAAGGGAGTCAAGGTCCTTGTCGAATCGACGCTCCCGCGCCTGCTCGCTCCGGACGGAGATCCGACAGTAAAAGAGGAAGTGGCGGCGATGATCAGCGCCACCAGACCCGAGGGCGCGGCGGCGGCGTTGCGAGGCATGGCCATGCGCACCGACAGCAAGGACATCCTCGCCCGTTTCGCTGGGCCCGCGCTCGTCGTGGTGGGCGAGCGCGATGTGCTCACCCCGCCCGATCGCGCCCGGGAGATCAAGGAGTTGATTCCCTCCTCCGAGCTCTCCATCGTGCCGGGCGCGGGGCATCTCTCGAACCTCGAAGCACCAGACGCCTTCAATCAAATCCTGGGACGGTTCCTCTCGAGCCTCTGAAGAACGTGCTCGCCCGCCTGCCTGGCCTGAGCTTCGAGCCGATGGTCGGTAGGGGGGTTTGGCGGCGCGGGACGACGATGACTAGGTTCGTCGCTTTCCAGAGGTCCTCGGAAACGGCCCGGCGTCAATGCGAATCGCGTTCCTGATGAATCTTGCCCCACGGAAGCTGGGGTCCTTGGAGGATTGGGCGCTGGCCTTCGGCGCCGAGGCGCTTGCGCGCGGCCATGAGGTCGACTTTTTTGGCTTTAGCCCAGTTCACGAAGTCTTCGCCACGAGGCTCAAGCAGCTCGGGGTCGGCTGGAATGACCTCGAAAGTTTCAAGCGATCTCCGATCCGGGCCATCCGCCAACTGGCCAACTACCACCTGATTAATCTGACCCTGTTTTCTACCCTCGAGCGATGCTCCCTCCTGGCCTATGCGGCGGTGCCGGCGAGGGTGATTGTGATCGACCAGACCTCCGGTCCGATTCCCGGGCATCCGAGCCCGCGCAAATGGAGCGGCCCCAGGGAGTTGGCCTATCAGCTGATCGGGCATCGCATCGACGGCGTCTGCGCGGTGACGGATTACGTGCGGGAACGGGAGCGGCGGCGTTTTGCCCTGCCCGATCGAAAAGCAAAGACGATCTATCACGGCGTGGATGTCGGCCGCTTTCAAGCCCGCCGGTCGCGGGGCACCTCGAGCTCGGGCGCGAGGATCATTTGCGCCGCCTACCTCATCCCCGAAAAAGGAGTGGAATATCTGGTTCGAGCGTTCGCCCAGATGCGCGATCGGACGTCGCGATTGACGATCGTCGGGGATGGTCCGCAGGCTTCGATGCTCCGTCAGCTCGCGGTCAGATCGAACATAGGCGACCGCGTCTTATTTCTGGGGTTGCGGGATGACGTCGAGGATCTCATCGACCAATCCGACATTTTCGTCCACCCCGCGATCTGGGCGGAAGCATTCGGATTCACGATCGCAGAAGCGATGGCGAGCCAGCGCGCGGTGATTGCATCGAGGGTAGGCGGCATCCCCGAGATCATCGAGCACGGGACCAGCGGGATCCTGGTCGATCCCGGCGACGTCTCGGCGTTGACCGCTGCCCTGGACCGCTTGACCGAGGACGTCGACTTTCGGCTCAAGCTTGGGCACAACGCGCGCCGCCGGGCGGTCGACAAATTCGATTTGAAGCGCTCGGTGCGCGGCCACCTGGACTGGTACGAGTCTGTGATACTGGGCAGGGCGGGAGATGCGCGACCACTCAACGCGATTCACCAGTGATGGCACAGATGTTGGAGGAGGCCTCTCCTCCTTGAAGTCTGAGGTAGCTCACCCGTCTCAATCCAACCATTTGTTCACAGGTTGACTAGAACTTTTACAGACCAAAGCGATCTTGAGTTCAACACCACAGTCTCCGGCATCCCAGGCGCCGATCGGGCCTCTGTCGACCGAGCCCGCGGTGAACCTCTCGCGCGAAGCCATCCACGGATCGCTCTGGACGTATCTGGCGTTCGTCTCCGGGAAAATCCTCAGTTTCGCCACCACGGTGATTCTCGCCCGGTTGTTACTCCCAGGGCAGTTCGGGCTCGTCGGGTATTGCCTCATCGCCTTTCAGTATCTGAGCCTTCTAAATCTGTTCGGGATGGACGTGGCGCTGATTTCGCGCCGCGACAAGTTGCAGGAAGCGGCAAACGCTGCCTTCCTCGTGAACGTCGCCACCGGGGCGCTTCTCTTCGGAGTCGCCTGGGCGGTAGCGCCCTCGATCGCCGTTTTCTTCAAGGCCCGCGACGTAGAACCCTTGTTTCGCGTACTGGCTTTGTCGCTGCCGCTCGGAGCACTAGGCGCTGTGCCGGATGCGCTTCTGCAGCGCGCGCTGAGGTTCAAGGCGAGGTTGCTGCCTGAGTTCGGCCGCAGCATCGTCAAGGGTGTCATCTCGGTATTCCTTGCCTGGCGCGGATTCGGGGTCTGGAGCCTGGTGCTCGGACACATAGCCGGCGAGAGCGCCGCCACGCTGTTCGCGTGGGTGCTCGCCGGATGGCGCCCAACGCTCTCGTTCGACTCTCGCGTGGCGCGAGAGATGACCGTCTTTGGCGTGCACATTGTCGCCATCAGTCTGCTCGGAGCCTTGTTCAGCAACGTCGATATGCTCTTCGTCGGTCGAATTCTCGGAGCAGAGGCACTCGGCTACTACACGATGGCTTATCGGATCCCGGAATTGGTGCTCGCGAGCACCAACAATGTCGTCGCGCGGGTCGCCCATCCCCTCTTTTCTCGTGTTCAATCCAGCGCCGAGCAGCTGCGTACCACGTTCATCTCTTACCTTCGATACATGTCGCTGATCATTTTTCCGGCAGGGGTGGGTCTGGCAATCGTCACCGCACCGTTCATCATTATCGCCTACTCGTCGCGGTGGGCACCTTCGATCCCGGCGATGCAGCTGATCTCGCTCGCGCTCGCGGTTTCCTCCGTCGGATTTATCCCGGGCGTATTGTACAAGGCCAGCAATCGACCGGAAATCCTCACCAAGCTTGCTCTGGTCAAGGTCTTGCCCGACATGACCGTCCTTTGGCTGGGAACTCGCTGGGGCATCGTCGGGGTGGCAGCAGCTCAGATCGTTACCGCGTTCATCAATGTCAGTCTCGACTCTCTTGTTGTCTCGCGCATTCTCCGACTTCGGCCGAGCGAGATGTTGCGCGCCCTCGCACCCGCGACCGCCTGCTCCGCGATCATGGGCCTGGCGGGCTTTTTCCTCGCACCCAAATTGACATCGGCGGGCGTTCCCGGGCTTCTTTTCCTCGTCGTGTTCGGAATTATTGTCTACGGAACGATGCTCCTGCTGGTCAGCCGAGAGAGCATCACCCAGGCTGGCAAGATGCTTCTCGCCTCTCGCCGTTCCTGAAGACCGCTACTTCACCGCGCGGATTGCCAGATTCCAAGCAGCGCTCTTCGGCAGGAGGCGATGCAAGGGTTTTGGAATCCACTTCTCGTCATAGGCAGTGAGGAGGGGCGTGACGGTCACCTTTCGGAACCGGCCGAACATCCGCCGCAGCTCCGGCTGTGTGTATGCCTTCGTTCCAACGCTCTCCATGTGATTCCACACCACATCGCTCAGGCTGCGCCACGGCTTCAATTTGAGCAGCGCGTATCGAACCCAAAGCTTGAGAACGACGAGGGAGTAGCGGCCGTACATCATCCCGATGAATTGGCCTCCAGGCTTAAGGACCCTCCACACCTGGTCGACGATTTGAGATGGATGCTCGGCGTGATGGATGACGCCCCACGAATAGACCACGTCGAACCAATCATCGGGGTAGGTCAGGTTCTCGGCATCAAGGCTTTGAAGTTGGGAGGTGAGCCCATGCAGAGCCAGATGGATCCGCGTCGTTTCCAGGGAGATCGGGGACAGATCCACGCCGTGACATTCCGCCCCGGCTTTGGCCCACTGCAGATGGTCAGCTCCGGCGCCGACGCCGATCTCCAGCAGGCGGGCCCCCTTGTAGCGGCCGAACTCGGCGAACGACGGAATGTGGGGTTCGATCGAGTACCGATGTGAATCGATTTGTTCGAACCACTTCGACGAGCGCGGCTCGAGCTGTTGGGTGATCGCGGGGCCGGTGCCGCAGGGTTCCTTGTCCCAGTATCGGCGGACCCGCTGATTCAGCTTCCCACTCGTCGTCGGGGCACCGACTGGCTCCTCGCTCGTCATGCGCATGATCGTGTTTCTCCTGGAGGGCCGGATATGGACTTGACCGCTCGCTCCGGCAACTCCCATGTCCAATCAATCCACTTCCGGACAGGGCCCCAGAGGCGACCGTCCCGGTAATTCTTGCCCCTCCCCTTTCGCCTTTTTTTCATCGGGCAGCTGAAAGCAAACCCCAAGGAAGGAACTTGTTTCGCCAATCCCCAGCGACTCCAGGGATTTTCCCCTTGCTTCGGTTGGAGTCCGCGATGGCACTGGCCTTGCGATGTTGCGCTGCGGGCCTGGCTTAAACGAGATCTCATGCGGCGAAATCACTCCCTCGGATTCGGCATAGCTGCGACGGTGCTGGCATCGCTTGCCCTCTTCGGCGCGTGCGGCCGGAACGGCGACCCCGTCCTCGATTCGCCACCAGGGGACGACGGCGGCCTAAACAGCGGACAGCCAGACGGGGGGTTGCCGGACAGCGGCTCTCCCGACGGCGGCGCCCCTGACGGAGGGGGTCCCCCGGACGGTGGTCCTCCCGACGGCGGCGTTCCAGACGGAGGGCGGCCCGACGGTGGCACCGATGGCGGCGTGATCATCACCTTCCCGGACGCCGGCGGTTGGACGTTCTATGGGACGCAAAACGGCGGACCCCAGATGGTCCATGGCGTCACTTCCGATGCCAGCGGGAACATCTGGGTCGCCGGCGGAACCGAAGGGCTTTTCCTCTTGAAGCCCGGCGAGACCCGCTTTCATCGATACACCATGGCCGATGGTTTGCGACCGTACGGCTACATGCCTGACGGCGGCGCCCCTCCGGGCGAGAAGTACCTCAGCGTTCTCTCCGTCGCGGGGGGACCGGCAGGGACGGTGTTCGCCGGATATGAAGGCAAGCCGGTCCCGTCCGGGGTAGCCGACTGTGAATCCAACTGGGATAGCGAGCACCCCGATCCGTCGATTTACAAAAGCGGCGATGCGGACCGCGTGACGTTGCAAGCGGGCGATAGAATTTCGGTGGTCCACTACGACATCTTTACGGGTCCGGGTTTGATTGCGGATGAGCTGCGAGGCCGAGAAAAACTCTGTACGATCCGACGGATTGCCTACCATGCGGCAAGCAACAGCGTCTGGTTTGGCGGGAACCATGGTTTCGCCTGGGGACAGGCGAACTATCAGGGCAATCCCACCTGCGACGGACAATACGAGTGCTCGGGAGTCCTGGAGCATTCCCACCCGGCGATCAACGGATGTGCGGATGAGACGCCCAGTTGTCGCCCCGACCACGTTTATCTTTTCACGGGCGAGTACTTTGGCGTAGCGCCGTTGCCCAATGGGGACGTCTGGTTCGGCGGAGCCAATCGGTCGACCCTCTTCCTCTATGGAACGTACGGGTACAATTGGTGGCAAGCGGGCCATGATGTTGAGTGCGCTTCCTGCATCGCCAATCGGATCGACGTCTGGCCGGACGCTGTTGGCGAACCGGGTATCCCGACTCCGAGCCAGAGGCTGGACGACAACGTCTCGGACATGGCGGTGATGCCCGATGGGAGCGTCTGGATCGGCTCGTTTACGAATGGCCTCGCGCACTACACCCGCGGCCGCCCGACCGAGTTTCGACACGACACGCTCATCGATCCACGCGGAAACGCCGTCGGCCTCGAACTCGACAGCACCGACGGCTCACTCTGGATCGGATACAGCTATGGAGGCTTGGCCAAGCTCAATGGCAACATTTACACACCTTACGACTATCGCGTCTTAGGACCCGATCTGACGCAGGGCTGGATCCCGGATATCCAGAGCGATAACTTTGGCGGGCACCGCCGGCTGCTCGTGGCATTCGGCGGTGGGGGCGGCAAGCCGGGAGCGATCGGGATCTACATCGGTCCCTGAAAAGCCGCGCGGTTGGCAAGAGAGCTACTTTCTTAACACAATGAAGCTCCAGAGCAGCTGCTCGGCAACCCGTCGCAGAACCGTTCCCTGGAGGCGTCCGGCGCGACGTCCGCGCACAATCGGTCGACCTTTGAAACCGACCGAAACAAAGGGTGCGATCACCTGATCAGCCCTCGAGTACTGTCGGGTGATTGGATATGGGTATGACCTTCCGAGCAGCTCTGTCGCCACCCAACCCTGCATGCGGAATGGCAGCAGCGGCAGCCCTTTGACCTGGTAGTGCGGCTCTCCCCAGACCACGGAAAGCAATCTCGCCGGAGTCGACAGGAGACAGATACCTCCCGGGCGCAACACTCTCCAGACCTCTGCCGCCAGGGCCTCGGGAGACGGAATGTGTTCAACCAGCTCGAATGCCAACACCAGGTCAAAGACCCCGGCCGCAAAGGGTAGTTGTTCGCAGCTTGACTGCGCAAGCGAGAGGGACACTCCCTGCGTGAGCGCAAATCGGTTGAGCGAAGAAAACTGATGGTGGTTGAGATCGGCGCCGACAACCTGCGCGCCTCGATTCGCGAACGCAAGCGCGTGCCCACCCCACGCGCAGGCGAGATCCAGCACGCGCTTACCCGCAACTGGAAACTCGTGCTCCTCTACGAAATCCGCGTATCGAGCACCTGCCTCGAAGCACGACCTGCGCCATTCGATTTGCTGAGCACGGTCATTGCCGGGCTCGGCTTCCACGATCCCCTCAAAGTAGGCGTCAAGTTCTCGGAGCATTATTTCTTCTGGAACACGAGGATGTTCCCCAGCGCCAGCGCGGGTCGACGCACCGATTTGAACCAGAGCTCGTTGAGCTTGTAGGTCACTCGCTTGAGGAAGCGCCCGGGCAGCGTCGCATAGAGCTCGGTGAATTGACCGGCGAAGCGGTCTGTCAGCTGCAGGCCCCGGTCGGCGCAGAAACGCACCAGAGAATCGATGTTGGATGCACGCACCAGGAACCGATGCGTTCCCTTGAGTACCCACTCTTCGCATCCCCACGGGTTGAGCGCCCTCTGCTTGACTGGTCCCCCGAGGAGGCGCTTGACCAGACGGACCAGGCTCTTCATCTGGACGTGCAAGGAGCTGGCGTTGTTCTCCATCAGTACCAGCTTGCCACCCGGCTTCAGGACCCGGATGAGCTCAGTGAGCGCCGCGTCGATTTGCGGCACATGCATCAACACCCCCCAGCAATGCACATAGTCGAAGGTTTCATTCACGAACGGGAGGTCCAGCAAATCCCCGCGCTGCACCCGGATGCGCCCGCTCAGACCGGCCTGCTCGACCGTCGCCGCGCTCCGGCGAAGAGCGACCTCGGAGAAGTCAACCCCGGTGACCTGAACGCCCCTCCGGGCCAGACGCACCGCGTGGAAGCCGTAGCCGCAGCCCGCATCGAGCAGCGTCTGACCCGGCATCGGCGCCAGAGTCTGGATGATGCGGTCGAAGACCTGGTCATAGAATCGGTTGAGGTCCGAATTCAGGTAATCGACCTCCCACCACTCATGGATCTCTCGCTCGCTCAGGCTAGATCGCACTTCACGAGTGCGCGCGTCTTCGATCCCGCTTCTCTTGTCCTGCCCTCGCGGTTGATTCATGGCATCGGGAACGTCGTCGAACGTGGGTGACTGGAAAGCCGTCCTCGATCCGGGTCTCATCAGATTTCCTCGACTGCACACGAAAGCAAAGGAGCTGCGGGTACTCTGCGGGCTGACGTAGCCGCGACAGCACCTGCATCGCCTTGGGTCATTTGCGGGGCGGAATATGGGCATTGCCCAGGCGCCTAGGTAGGCTCTCGAGCCCTTTTTTGGACAGTTCCCACCGATCTGAGGGATCCGTCCCCCACTTACAAAACGACGGCGCGCCGTCGAAAGACGGCGCGCCGGGCCCTGCAAATCTGAACGCTTCGATGCTGCGATTAAGGCGACCAACCCAACTGCAGCACTTCGAAATCATTGGCGGTCAGCGAATGAAACGCCGGATTCATGATGTCATTGCTCCACCGCACATCGTACGTGCCGCCGACCAGTATATAGTTGCCGAATGCCACGGTCGCAGCGATCGCACCGTACCGTTTCAACCCTCTGAAGATCTTCTGCACCTCCGGTGAATAGCCTGAAATGTCGAAGTCGGCCTTCAGCCGAAGCCTGGCGCCAAGCGGCATTGCGCCTGGACTCCAGCGCTGTCCGTTGGAAGCGGGATAAACATAGCTGTTGGAATCCGGCACCGAGACGCGAAGCGCGTGCTGGATTTCATTGGGGCCGTAGACTTCATCGTAGCGAAGGTTGCCGGCGAGAATTGACATGCCGGATTCGTCCGCGCTGGGCCAGCCATCCGGACGGCGATCGTTTCTATTCATATCAAAAAATGCCCCTGAACCAGCCCGCCAGATCCAGGCGTCCCGATCGAACCAGACGTTGTAGAGCTCGTAGAGGTAATTGTTGTCCCGGTCCACGATCAACATGTGCCGATCTTCCTGCCGGTCATCGATGTATCCGGGAAGTCCTCCCTGGATCCAATGTGAATTCCAGATCGCTTCAATCGGAATCGGGTAAAAGGGGTAGCTCTGTTGGGTGCTGTGATCGACGCCGTCGCTGATGGACGGCCAAACAAACTCCACCGGGAGCCTCTCCTGCCACCAGTCCACCGTGATGTACGGCATTCCCCAGTTTCGCTCGCCCATGTCATCCCAGTAGTTCCCCCCTACGTCCGGATGCAACTGCCTCCAGCGGCCAACCGCAGAAAGAAGGTCATCCGACTGCCAATCGACCGGAACGCCACTGACATCCGCATTCCACCAGTTGTCCCACGGGAACAGTTGATCGGGAATCCAGCTACCCTGCTGCGGGTCCGCCAATGATGCGCCAGGGAATGCGCTAATGCAGACCAGCAACGTTAAAGGTGAAAGCCAGTTTGTCCGTCTCATCTACTTGGACTCCTTTTGGGAGAATTCCGGATAAAGGTTGGAGTGATTACTAATGAACAACGCTTCTAACATGGAAGGTTGGTCGAACGGCGCGTGTTCTTGCCCTATTCCGATTTTGAAATTGGCCTGCCTTGACGGCAGCTGTGCGAGCTGGCTTAGCGAGCGGCCGCCATCCCGAACCAGTGATATCAACTGCCTCGACTCCGCATTTCTCGCCGGAATCTCGAAATCAGTGGGCGCTGATAAGTCATGCGCTCATCTGCTCGCACGGAACCGGCGCCAGTGAGCAATCAGCTCAACTGTCAGCGCGCCGGTCAGCAGACGAGTTGCTCTGAGTCGGGTCGACGAGGGCTGTGTATGTGCCCAAGCCTCGAGCGCACACCGCGCAGGATCTCCAGGTAGCCGCTCAATTCGCCCTCGAATTCTGTCCAGGAGACGACCGAGGAGTCGAAGACGCGCTTGAGCGCGAAAGGGTGCGTTCGCGGATCATTGAACCCGACGTCACAGGTAGTCGCCGTTTGAATGTCGAGATCTTCAAGCCACGGCCAGTGGCGCTCAGACCAGAAGCCACTCGGATAGCAAAGGTGCCGAAGGCGCTTGCCGACGACCGGCTCGAGAACCGCGCGGTTGTCCAGGATCTCGCGCTTCGCGCTCGCCTCATCGATCGGAAACCGGTGACGATGCGTATGTAGCTGAATATCGATCCCGGCCTTGCTCGCCTCGCGGATCTCCTCTTCGTTCATCAGACTGAGATATCGATTCTTCTCCAGCTCCTCGAGGTCCACCCGAAAAAGAGACGCCAAGAGCGCGGTGAGCTGGCGACGGCCAGGCTCATCCAGCCGCGTTTCGCCATAGTCGATGATCCTCCACATCGCTGGGTCCTCGGGCTCGCTGCTCACCGCCGCTTCTCCCCGAAACCCTTCAATTCCAAGCCGGTCGAGATCCAAGGTTTTCTTTTGGGTTGCCCAGAAGATGTATTGGATCACCAATCTAAAAACCGGGTTCTGATGTTGTGAATAGTAGGTGGTGACGTAGAGGGTCGCGGGCAGCTGATATTTCTTCAGCAGCTGGATCGCCTCTTTGTAGGTCCCGTAGAAACCATCGTCAATCGTGATCACCAGCGCGTTGGGCGGAAGCCTTCCCGCCCGCAGCCGGTTCACTGCATCCTCCAGGCTCAGGACAACGAACCCTTTTCGCACGATGTATTGCAGCCGCTGCTCGAAGGTCGCGGCGGCAATAAACAGGTCCGATCGAAAGTCCGCCTCGTTGGCAATCGCGGTTCCGTGATAGCAAACGATTCGCAGGCGCTTCCGGGTGAGCAGGCTCGCCAGTGAAAAAAGGCCGAGGTACTTGCCCACTGCCAGAATCAGTTTCAGTTTCTTAGACTTGTTGGAGGGCATTCCGATCTTTCCTGCGCCGCGTGCGGCGGGCAATGAACCCTTCTATGAAACGCGATGTACAAGCCAAGCTCCTGAAATAGAGCGCCCGGTCACCCGGAAAGAACAGGTCTGAATGGACCTTCGGGTTCGCTCCGAGGAGGAAGAACTCCAGCACCGACCAGAGCTTCGGACCCAGGGCCAAGTTGGAATCTCTGAGCCTCGACCAGAGGTACTGCAATTCTCCGGGGAAGGTGTGCCGGCAACGAACGCCGAGCGGGTAGTCGAGGACTGCGTCCGGGGCGAAACCGTAAAATGCATCAAGGAGCAGCCGCGGAAAGTCCACCCCGGCCCAAAGCGGCAGATGAAGCGACCCCCAGAACCGACCATTCATTTCGAGAAGATGGAACTCGTCGGTCCGGGGATCCCAGCGATACTCCATCATCGCCACGCCTTCCCACCGCATGCAGCGAAGCTTCGTCAGCGCGTCGTTTCGAATCGCTGGGTGACGCCAGCTCGCGCGCAGCGAGGACGCCCCGCCGGTGTATGGGATCTCGTGCAGTCGAAGGTGCATGAATTCCGCGAGGAGCTTTCCGCGATGAAGCAAGAAAAAGGCACCTACTCCCCGCCCTGGAATGAAGCCCTGGACGACCGCCCTTTTGAACCTCGGCGCCAGCGCTCGAAGGACCGCTTGGGCATCCTCCGGCGATTCCGCTTTGGTGACGCTGCCGCCGTCGCATTGCTTCGCGTAGCTCCCGTCCACCTTGAGGTAAAGCGGCCGCGGTAGACGGCTCAGTTCGCTCAGCCCCGGCAGGCTGCTGGTGTCCTCGATCAAGAGCGCCGGCGGAAGGTGATTTCCCGCCGCGCCCGTTTGCATCAGCGTGCTGAACAGGTCGAACTTGCTCAGGCCCGCGTAGAGTGCGTCCTCTTCCTGGCAACCGCAGAGCAGATGGGAGAACTCGTCAAAACATGGGCGCATCGCCAGAAGAAAGCTTTCCGACGGCACGATCGCGGAGATTGAATGCGCCTTTAAATAGCCGCGCAACCATCCCAGGAAGCTCGCCGATTGGTAGTCCGGACAAACGACTCCCTTCGCCGCGAACCGCGACGTCAAACCCAGGGCATCCGCCTGCGTGGAGCAGGCGTGCACGTTGTACACTGCCCGCCCCAACGAGCGAATGACCGCCACCGCCCCGAGGGTTTCCGCCTGGACCACCAAAACTTCCCGTTCGCTCCGCGCATTCACGGAAGCGCCTCTTGGCTGCGACCACCGACGGCGGGCGCTGCCGGCATGCGCTGGCGCATGGTTATCAACGCCTCGTCGATGATTGCGAAACAATGATCGAAATATGCCGCACCCAAACCGTAGGGATCTTGAAGGTAGGGTCGACGGGGAGAGCACCAGATGCCCAGCAGCGTCAGCTGCACCTGCCCCGTTCGATCGATGGCCCGAAGGGGCTTCATTTGGGATGGCTCCATCGGGATCAAAAGATCGCCGATCTCCGCCGTAAATCCGCGCGACGACCGGGCGCGGTGGGCGCGCAGATCGATGCCTCGCTTGCTCGCGACGGTGATCGCCATTGCATCGGCTTCTCGCCCCGGCCCCGCGTGAATGCCGAAGGATGTCGCCTTCAAACCCATGGAACGAGCGCGGTGCTCGGCATAAGCGCTTCGGCAGATGTTTCCGCGGCAGACAAACACCAGCCTTCGGACCTGGATCCAATCGACGCCTCGCAGACCAGCGAAGTAACCCAGGCGATCGGCGAGGGTCCAGCCGTGATGAAAGAGCCAGCCCTTGCGCCGCCCAAAACGAGAGAGATTCACGGGAATCATCGCCGCCACCGAGCTCATTTCGTTCGCTCAGGTCGAGCCAACGCCCACCCGGGGCGGCGTTGCCTGGATGAAGGTGCTGGCGGTCGCCACGTCCTCTTCGGACAACTGTCGAAAGCGGCGCGCCAGCTGATTTCGTTGAACGCCCCCGGAGCCTCGCATCGGATCTTCGCCGACAACGTGGAAGCCCGCCTCGGCAAGCAACGAAAGATGAGCTGATCTCGGTTGCCGGTTGAGCAAATACGGCCGCCTTCCATGCACCACCTTCCACTCCCAATCGGAGTAGGACCAATGGCCATTCCAGTGACTCGAGGTGCCATGGGAGCGGAAGTCAATCGTCTCCGAGATAAACCCGGTCGGCTTGAGCCAGCGGGCGAGCGTAAAGTAGGTCCGCCGCAGATCCTCGACATGCTCCATCGCGGCTTGCGAGAGAATGAAATCCACCGAATGGGTCTGCATGACGTTTGGATCGTCCCAGGGGACGCAGTACTGGACGCGTACTTCGTTGAGCGACTTCGGCTTCGCCAGAGCCCGCTTGATGGAGTCAATGCGGGTCTTGGTCAGCGCGCTGCGCAGACGGCTGTCGGGAAGGACGTGCCTGGGAAAATCATACGAAGCCAGACGAGGATGCAGATCGGGGAACTCCGAATCTCCGGGGATTGGCTCGCGCTTGAGAAACAGCTCGGCCAGCTCCTCGACCATCCTCTGATTGCGCTCGTTCGTCGCGTACTCGACAACATCGAATGCATAGTAGGTTTGAGCGCCAGACAACAACGCGGCGATACCCGTCCCCAGAGAATCCCCCGGGCCCAGCTCGGCGACGGTTTGGGGTCTGGTCGGCAACTGGTTGGCAAAGGCAAAGGTCAGGTGTCTTAACCAAACAGAGTAGCAGTACCGGGCGGAGTCGGTGCCTCCGGTTTTGCCCGGACGCAACAAAGAAACGACGTACGGATAAAAACCGGGAATGAACGTCGCGAGACCCTTCAAATAAGCCGTAACGTTAAGGCTCATCATCGAATTCCTGTTGGTTGGATCATTCTCATCACCGTAGAGAACAACTCATCCATTGACGCGACCGACGAGGACGGCTTCGGGCGCTTCGTGAAGCAGCGAGCGGTAAAGGAGATCGTGCGCAAGAACCATTCGAGACAGGCCCATCTCCTTTTCAATGAATTGGCGTCCGGCTTCCCCCATTCGGCGACAGGTGGTGGGGTTCTCGAGCAGTTTGACCATCGCCGCCGCAAGCTCGGACGGCTGACGCACTGAAACGACGAGTCCTCGCTCGCCGTCCGCGACCAGCTCAGGGTTTCCCCCGGTGTTGGTGACGATCATCGGAACACGGCCCGCCATTCCCTCGATGACGGCGTTGGACAGGCCTTCCCTTTCTGAGCAGAGCACGCCAATGGTCGCCCTCGCCAGGACTGCCGGCACGTCGACCCGGTGGCCGAGAAAATGCGCCACTTGCTCCAAATGGAGGCGGGCGGAGAACTCCTCCAATTGGGCACGGCGCCGTCCATCTCCGACGAGGAAGGCCTGGAGATCCGGGAATCGGGTTCGAGCCTCGGCAATCGCCAGAAGAAAGTCTTCTTGTCTTTTCACCGGGTCGTGCATGTTGGCGACCAGGACAGCCACCGGAGCGCCTCCGGTCGCTGGGAGAGGTAGGCTTGGTCCTTGCCGTACCCGGCGGTCGAAGGCGGCGACATCAATGCCGTTGTAGATGACGGAAACCCGTTCAGCGGGAATACCCTCCGTCTCGACGAGCATCGTTTGAATGGCCTTGGCATTGGCGATCACGTGATCCGCCGCCCGCGAGAGAGCCCTCATCGCCAGATGGCGCAGCCTTCCCTTCCAATGGACCAGGTCGAGTCGGCCGACGATCACGCGGCATCGGGCAATCTTCGCCGCGGGAACGGCAATCAGTGCGGAGTACAGATCATGTGCGTGCACCAGTTGGATTCGGTTCTCTCGCAGCCAACGGGCACATCGCTTGATTTGCAGAAGGGTATTGAGGCCAAACGCCGATCCGCGAAGCTCGAATACCGCCGGCGAATAGCCCATTTCGAGCACACCCTCGAGGAGCGGCCCGTTCGCCTCCAGCGCGGCGACACTGACCGCATAATGGTCCGGCAGAATCCTGAGCAGCTCGACGAGTTGGACTTCCCCGCCTCCCAACCAGAAGCCGTTGGTAAACTCGGCCAATCGAATAGGTTCGCCAAACATGTGGCGGGACCTCAAGCAGGCGCTATGCCAGATCCGTCACCCGCTCGCTCGTGTCAGCCCTCGCCTAAACCGCGGTGACCAAAGGAGACGAATGCAGTTCTTACCGAAATGTCGGCGATAGGACAGGCATCAACGCCGGGTGATCGCGTACTTCTTACAGTCGGACCAGTCATCCGGCGGCTCCACGGGCGGAGAGCCCTCCACCAGATGCGGAACGAATCCTGCAGACCGTACGAAATCGCGATGAGACCTCTGGGACATCGAGTAAGCGCGATCGTTACGGCGTACAATGGCGCCTCATTTGTGGCCGATGCAATCGAGAGCATTCTGGCCCAAACGCGACCCGTTGATGAGATCGCCGTGGTCGACGACGGATCCACCGACAATACGGCCGAGATCGTCGAGTCCTACCGGCCCTTCGGCGTGCGCTGTATCCGGCAAGAGAACCGCGGCATCCCCCGCGCCCGGAACCGTGGAATCAGTGAAACGACGGGCGATCTGATCGCTTTTCTCGACTGTGATGACACCTGGCTCCCGGACAAAAATGCGCTCCAGCTTGACTATCTGCTCGCCCATCCAGAAGCGGCGCTCGTCTCCGGGCACGCCTGGTGGTGGGATCCGATGAGCGATCGGCGGTGGATCGAGCGGATCGGTACCCGTCGATCCAAGCTCCGCCGTGAGCTGATGATCCAGAATTGCGTTGGAAACGCCTCTGGCGCCATCGTCCGTCGCCGCATTCTCGAAGAGGTCGGTCTCTTCGACCCCGCGCAAATCTGGGCCGAAGACTGGGAACTCTGGATGCGAGTCGCCTCGCGTGGTGAGATCGCGTTCATCGAACGGCCGCTGATCGTTTACCGCGTCGTGCCCACCAGCCTGACGCATCAGCGAGGCTGGGAACGTACTTCAGGTTATTTTAACCTCTCGTTCAAAGCGATAAAGACATTTAGGCCGGCCTGCTGGCGCCCCATCCTATGGGCCCGCGCATGGAGCAAACGAGAGCTCGTGTGGGCGACCATCGCGCTCGATCAAAGACTCGGCCGACGCGCCTACTTGCATCATGCGGCACTGGCTTTGCTGTCCTATCCGTTCGAGCAACCGTGCGCGAAGCTGAAACACTTCGTTCGCGCGATCACCGGCTCCGCCTTCGTTCGAGGATATCGATATCTGAAAGAGTCAATCGCAGCTTTGGCGCGCAGGTTCGTCGATCCACGTCGATACTGAATCAACCGGCGGGAAATGACCTAATTGGGGAGGCGCGTACCGAATTATCTGGGACACCCCCAATGCAGCCGGCCGGTGAAGTTTCGTTCCGCCCCCATCGCGCCGGACGCAGCGGGCGCTTCAGATATCGATGCGCTCCTCGACTTTTGCTTCCGAGAGCCGTGCCCGCGCTTCTTCTCCATGCGCGGACACTGACGGCTCCTCCTTACACCGGCGGTGATCCGGTCTCAGGGGCAAATGGTGGGGCACAACGGGAGATCGGTGCGACCCGTGTTCAGGTGCGAATATCTTGCGAAACCAGTGCCCGGAGTCGGGCTATAGGTCTGTGCATCCAACACGACATAGACTGAATTCACCGGGAAGAGTGCCGAAATCGGCGCAGATGCCTGCGATATCCAGGTACAACCGTCGGCAGAAGTTTCCCAGTACACCGTGGTCGTCGATGCGCTAATACGCAGCCATGGCCGCGTGCTGTCGTAAGGCATCGAGGCTATTAAACTGTCGTTTGGGCCCTTGGCATATAGGACGTCTCGCTCGTACCACCAAGAAAGCGTATTCACTAAATCGCCGGGAGCCCTCTGCAGGCCAAGCTTGTTATTAATGTTTCCACCGGCGTCGACGTGAATTTCCATGAGAACCGCCACCTGCGCATTGACGAGGTTCCACGCGGATGCGCTGGTGACACGGGCTATACCCGGCTGAGTCGGAGTCGGCCGGGGCGTCAAATCCAAGTGTCCATTACCGCTGATGACGTCGCCAGTGCCGCTCGGCTCGACGGTCCATATCCGGAATAGGATCTAATATCGTCCGAGTAAAAGTACTGGCGCAGCTCGGACGCGCTCCGCGGAGCAGTGCGGTCCAGGATCAACGAGCTTTCAGGGCTCCCAGAGTTTTCAGACAGACGACGCGGCGTGCACCGATGCGTCGGGACGTGATGGGGATTCACGAGACGACCAGTTTGAATTGGGTGGAGATACGCAGGCGGAGAAGGCCTCGACAGGCTCATCCGGCCCGGCCACGGCTTCTTCGGTCATTTTGCTCTCGCCAAAAGTGCTGATGAGGATCGTGATCCACTCGGGTTGGCGAACCGCCCCATTGATAACTGAATCACCCAACGGGGGCGGCCCTCAAGCCGCCCTCCCGGACGCATCTCAGGGAGTCCAGCCGAGCTGGATCACTTCGAAGTCCCAGGCGGTCAATCCATGAAAACAGGGATTGAACAGATCATTGTTCCACCTCGGATCATACGTCCCGCCGATGTCCATATCGCCGCCGTTGTCGGTCACGAGCAGGCCGTATCGCTTGAAGGCGCGGAAAATCTTCTGGCACTCGGGCGGAAACCCGGAGATGTCGACATCCGCCCGTAGCCGCAGCCGTGCACCCATCGGTAGGGCTCCGGGAGTCCAACCGGTAAAATGCGATGCGGGATAGACATAGCCGCTCGTCGTCCTCACGGTCACGATGTGTGCGTGGTTGATCTCGTCCGATCCGTAGACTTCGTCGTATCGGACAAGCCCTGGCAGAATTGCGGTTCCCGCGGCATTGGCGGAGGTCCAGCCTTCCGGGCGCCGATTGTTCGTATTCATGTCGAAAAATGCGCCCGATCCTGCGTACCACTGCCAGGTCGATTCGTCGAAATACACGTTGTACAACTCATAGAGATAGTTCGTATCGCGCTCGACGATGATCAGGTGGCGATCTTCTTCACGATGATCCACCCGACCAGGCCACCCCCCCTGTATCCAATGCGCTTGCCAGATTGCCTCGTCCGGAATGGGATAGAACGGGTAACCGACCCCGTCGCTCTGGCTGGGCCAGTAGAAATTGACGAGCCTGCGCGGCTGCGATGACTCGACCACGACGAATGGCTGCCCGAAGTTCTCGTCGCTACCAGGCCAGACGTCATGACCCACTCCCGGGTGCAACCTCTTCGTATCGGGCGTGTTGATCCACTGGATGTACCAATCCGAGTCTGAGTCAACCGGCGCCCAGGTGATTTCTTGATTCCAGAAGTTATCCCACGGGAACAAGGGCAACGGCTCGGGCAGTTGCCCGAGCAGCTCGGCGGCGCCCGAAGAGAACGCGACCAAGAGCACTGCCAGGAGACCGAGCTTCCGGCCGTCCCTCCGCGCGTACTGCATGCGGGCCTTTGAAAGTACGGCCTGCACTGCGCCGTCCGGCAGAGGGTCCGCCCGCCGCTTCATGTCCGTGTGCGTCAATCTTGAATCCTTTCGTTATGGGTTCGACTTCACAACTGGTCGAAGACTATGGCTGAAGTGTTCATTATTCAAAACCGTCGTTTTTCGGGCGACTGGTAGTTCGATGAGGCTGCGTACATCTTTTGGCCTGTTAGGTCGTCCGTAGCTCGAGCTGGCCTGGACGGATCTCTAGGCGCTCGCGAGGACCGGAAAATAAGGCTTGGAACCGATCGACAGCACGCTCGCCCTGCTAGCGGGCGATTCGAACCCGGTCGAACCGGTCCCTCAGGAGGACTAGCAAGATCGGCGTCAGCGAAAGGCCGTCGACAATCTGGTTGCGGCGGATCATCTCCAGCAACTCATCCGTTTTGAACCAGCGAGTGCCGATCACCTCGTTCGCATCCAGGCCGTCCCGTACCTGCACCGGGTCTTCTGCCGCAAACAGCTCGAAGCGCTGGTTGCTGCAGCCATACGACGGGTAGTACCCGAGGATGTGCTCCAGCGGTTTGGAGGGCCGATAGCCGGTCTCCTCTTCCATTTCTCGCGCCGCGGCCTGCGCCGGGGATTCCCCGTCTTGAGCGCCCCCGGATGGAATGGCCCAGACCTGCTCGTTCACGATGAAGCGGTACTGGTGAATCAACAGAAACTCGTCGCCGCGCCGCACGACCACCCCGACCGCGGGGTGGGGAAAATCGAGGGTGTAATACCGCGTGGTGGACCCGTCCGGCATGGTGACGTTCTGCAGCAGCACGCCGAACCAGGGGTTGCGAGTCAACGTGCCGAGAACCTCCGCCGTCCATGCTTTCTGTCTATCGCTCATTCCGGATCTCGAGCGGCGTCTGATCTGGTTTCGACTTCAAGAACAACCATGCGCAGCTCGCCGTCCCCGATGTTCTTCAGCGCATGCGTGCCGCCCGGGCGGTTCAAGACCACGTGGCCTGGTCGGACCTCGAACTCAAGCCCATCCAGGGTCATCCATCCCACTCCCGATAAGACAACATAGAGCTCCACGTTATCGCTCCGATGGGTATGAACGCCGATGTCTGCTCCCGGGCCGAGGACCGAGAGGTCGATGAATCGGATGGGTCCCCGAGCTCTCTTCAGCGCGCGCGCGAAGGAGATTTTTCGCTTTCCGCCGTGGGCGAAGACGCGATCGAAAGAGCACCAATCGAAGCTGAAATGCTGTCCCGCCGGACCGCGATCCTTTGCGCGGTTCATGAATCCCCCAGGGCATGGCGGCGAAGGATCCGCAGGGCTTCCGATAGAATAGACCTCGGAACATCCTCGGCCCGTTTGAGAAAGACCGTTCGACCAATTCCCGCGGGCACTACAAGATTTATCGATCCACCGCGATGGCGCCCGCTTTCTTTGAGCGCCTCCAGGCACAGCTCCACGTTGAGCTTGGGCGCGAAGACCGGCAGGGAGGCGGCTCGTAGCAGCACCACGATCCGATCGAAAAGATCCCGATGAATCAGACCGAGGCACCGGGCGATTGCGGCGGACAAGGCCATATCCACGGCGACTGCCTCTCCATGGTGGATATTGAATGACTGCGTGGCTTCCAGGGCCGGACTGAAGGTATGGCCGAAGTCGACAACCCGCTCATAGCCCTTGTCCTCGTATGGGTTTCGTCGCAGTTCCTCCAACATTGCCCCAATCGACATCCGGAGTATCTCCCGGCCGTGCGCGCGCGGCTCGGCAAATCCCGACGCGACCAGCTTCGGTGCCGCAGTCTCGACAAGGTCAAACAGCAGCGGGTCGCGCGCCAGCCCCATCTTGATCGCCTCCGCGATACCCGACGAGATAAATCTGGCATTCAGACTGCGAAGAAAGCCCGGATCGATCAGCACCTGCTCCGGAGGATGAAAACAGCCGATGAAGCTCTTCTTTCCGCGGAAATTCACCGCCCCCTTGAGCCCGATGCCGGCGTCGATTTGACCGATCAAGGTGGTGGGAATGCGCAGGTGCCCAATGCCGCGGCGAATCAGTGAAGCGCTCAGGGTGACCACGTCCAGGCAAACGCCGCCGCCAAACCCGATCAATATTCCGCGCCGATCCAGACCCTGCGAGATCGCCTGATCGCAAACCGTCTCCACCAGATTCATCGATTTGGTCTCCTCGCAGGCCGGCAAGATCAGCGAGCCGATGGCGTTCGTCTTCTTCATCATCGCGCGGATCGCGGGCCCGTAGAGTCGGGCGACCGTCGGGGTCGTTACCAGGAGACAGTTGCGCTCGCCGATCGCATCGCGCAGCAGGGCGCTCTCCGGTTGCAACAGGGCATCGCAGAGGATGACTCTGTATCGCCGGCGAGACTCACAACTCATCGAAAGCGAAGCCCAGGCGCCGAGCGGCGGTCGGCTGCCACTCAGATCGGGGGGGATGGCTTCGACCCCGCCGGTCGGAAGGTAATCCCTAAGTCGGGCCAAAAGCATGACTGACCTCTTCCACGGTTCTTTCCGGCCCGATCGCGCGGCGGCCGCCGCCGATCAACGCCGCCCGGGCGGCATCGACAACCCGCTGTGTTCGCATCGCATCCGCCAGGTCGGAACAAATGCCGCGGGCATCTCCGGATTGCACCGCCGCCAGAAACGTCGACGTCTCGGTGAAAAATACATCCTCCTCGGGCGCCATCACCGGCAAATCGCTGAGCTCAACGATCGGAGCCAATCGGAAATCCCAACCCTCGAGCGTGAGCTGCCCGCGTGGCGTGAAGATGCGAAACCCGATCTGCTTTTCCTTCGCGACGCAACCGCAGAGCACCGTCCCCAGAGCTCCATTCTGGAATCGCAGCAGAATCGAGACCGCGGCACTCCTTGTTCCGTCCTCTGCCAACGGCTGCGAAAATCCGCTCACTTCGGTGATTTCACCGACCAGATAGCGCGCCAGATCGATCAGGTGCGTGCATTGCTCGTTCAACTGCCCCCCGGAAAGCGAGGGATCTGCCCACCAGGGCACCCGGTAGGCTGCCCCCACCCAGTGCCCAACAAAACCGAGCACTGCTTCGGTCTGGAGGAAATCGCGGACCCGCTGGACCGATCGACGATACCGGTTCATGTATCCCACCGAGCTGATCGTCCCCGAGGCCCGGAACAGGCTGAGCGCAGGCAGACACTGGCTCGCCGACAGGCCAATTGGCTTTTCGAGGAACAGTGGCACCCCGGCCTGGGCAGCGATCAACTCCGCCACGCCGCGCGCGAAGGGCGGCGTGCAGACAAAACCAGCATCCATCGCCGACCAGCTAATTTCACCGGGGTCCGTCACCGCGGTGCAGCCCGGATGCGTTTGCGCCAAAGCCGATGCGCGCGCCGGGTCGGCATCGCAGGCAACGGCGACCCGATGCCCAAGCTGCGCCGCGACCCGGGAATGCTGGGTTCCCATTCGCCCGCAGCCGATGATTGCAATTCGTAGCGAAGACATCTTCCGACCTCTCAGTTCATTTGAAGCCCGGAGTGAACCGCACGGGCGATCTCACGCACCCGGTCCCCGGGCACGCAGGGGTCGAGCTCCAAGGCCTGCTCGATCCGCGACAGGCTGGGCGATTCAATCGCCTCGAGCAGCGCTCGTTCGTGCGCGGCGAAGCGAGTAAGCCATTCCCCGACACGGCCGCCGGGCGTCGCCGCGACCGGCTGCAAACCCTCTCGGAATACCCGCGCTGGAAGCTCCCAGACCAGACCGTCGTCGCGAGTCTGATTGACAATCAGCTCGCGACCGTCGCCCGCGAAGATGGCGACGATCATCGGCACCACCGCGCATTCGTACCAACGGAGATCGCGTTTCGACAGGCTGGGCGGCGGTTGATCGGATGCTTGCAATTCGTCGTAAACGGATTGTTTGAGGTTGAGTAGAAACTCGGCTCGGTGGACTGCGGTACCCTCTGGAGAAGCGGCGCAGAGCCTAAAATACTTGAGCGGGATCGCGCCGACCCGGGCGATGTCCTCCGCCGTCACCCCGAAAACGGTGCGACCGCCGAGCAATTCCGGCAGCTGCGCGAGGAGATCTCGATCTGGCAGCGCGAGCGCAAAGACAAACCCCCGGTGGTTGAATCCGGCGTATCGCCATTCGACGGTATCGACCGGTACGCCTAGCAACCGGCAGGTCTCGGCAACCGTGGTGAACGGCAATTCGCACAAACCAACGCACTTGCGCGGCGCGCCGGCTTGAATCATCGCCGCGGTGGTAACGCTCAGTGGATTGGCGAGATTCAACACCCATGCATCCGGACAGCGCCGGCCAAGCTCCCTGGCCAAAGTGGTGAGAGGCGGGACGATGCGCAGCGCGGCCGACAGTGCGCTCGGCCCCAGGGTCTCGTCGGCGGGAAGGTCGAACTGCCGCGCCAGCGACTCATCTCGCGCTCGGCCTTGGAGGCCCCCGAAGCGGATCTGGTTCACTACCACGGCGGCCCCATCGACCGCCTCCTCCAGCAGATCGCTGGCCGAAACCATCCACCCGATCGGAGCCAGGCGTGCGGTGGCATACCGCTTCATCGCCTCGAGGAAAGACCGGTCTCGGCCAAAGAGACACAGCTCACCGGCGGGAAGGGCCGCATCGGCGGCTCGAAGGGCCTCGACCAGAGCGGCGGTGAACGGCGTGCTGCCGCCCAGGATCGTGGTCCGCGGCGTCATCTTCGGTCCCCGGCGAAGAAATCCCTGATGCAGTCCGAGACGTAGTCGACCTCTTCAAGACCGATGTCGGGTCGAATGGGCAGGCAAAGCAGCTCCCGGGAGAGAGCCTCCGCCACCGGAAATTGTCCCGCCTTCCAACCGTGCCGGGCAAACGCCGGCTGCAGGTGAATCGGGGTCGGATAGCGGACCACGGCATCGATCCCATGCTCTCGTAGCTGGATCAGGAGGGCATCCCGCCGGTCGGTGCGAATTTGAAACAGATGATAAACGTGCGTCTCGCCCGGAGTCTGGGCCTGAAATCCCAGCGGCAGTCCAGCCAGCCTTTCGCGATACCACCCGGCCGCACGGCGCCGATGTGAATTCCATTCCTCCAGACGCGGTAACTTCCAGGCGAGAATTCTCGCCTGCATCGCATCCAGCTTCGTATTCAGGCCGACCACCAGGTGATTGTTCTGGCCCACCTGTCCCAGCTCTCTTTGCCGGCGCACCCTTTCGTCGAGATCGGCATCGCGCGTCACCACCGCGCCGCCATCGCCGGCCGCGGCGAGATTCTTGCTCGGATGGAAGCTGAAACAGCCGCAATGGCCAAAGGTACCTACCGCTTGTCCGTCGATTCGTGCGCCTATCGCTTGCGCCGCATCTTCGACCAAAAACAACTCGTGCCGCCGAGCGAGCGCGACGATCTCGCTCATCGGCGTGGGCTTCCCATACAGATGGACCGGCAGAAGAGCGCGAGTCCGGGAGCGGATGGCATCCCGAAGCTGTGCGGTGTCGATGAGAAATGTCTCAGAATCCGCATCCACCAGGACTGGCTCAGCCCCGACCAGCTCGATTGCAGCGACGGTGGCGTGGAAGGTGTTCGCCTGGGTGACGACCTCGTCCCCCTTGCCGATTCCAAGGGCACGCAGCGCAATCACCAGGGCATCGGTACCGCTGTTGACGCCCCGCACGTGGGGCGCTCCCAGGTAGCCGCCGAGCTGATGCTCAAAGTCCCGCAGCTCCGCGGTCAGCTCGTACCTGCCGCCGACGAGCATCGCTCGCAGGTCGGCGATAAGGCTCTCGATGTCTCCACCGAGTTGATGGGCGAAATTGTACCTTGCAACTCTCACGGCGTTCGGTCTTGCAACGACCCCACCCTCCCGGCGCCGAGCAGGCCGGACAAATCGTCATCCACTCCCAGCTCAACCATCGTCGGCCAGTCACCCGCGCACTGCCAGCAACGCTCTTCTGCGGCCCGCGCGACGAGTTGACGGTAGGACTCGCCCAGTGCCAGGGCGAAGCCGCCGATCAACACAAATCGAGCCACTCCGATCGCCATGTGCATCGCCGCCAGCGCCCATCCCAGCGGCGCCGCGACGTGCTCGATCACCTGGATTGCCCAAGGCTCGGCGCGCTTGAATGCTGCCGCGAGATCGGCGCTCGTACCTACACGGCTGCGTTTGCGGGCATATTCGAGCGCCGCCCGCCCTGACGAGACCGCCCCCAGATGTCCACGCCCACCGCATTCGCAGAGCGGCGCATCGTCCGAGCTGTCGACGAGGAGATGGCCCAACTCTCCGCCTTGTCCACCGCGTCCCACCAGCGGCCGCCCATTGACGAACATTTTATTGCCAATCCCCGAGCTGACCGTGACAATGCAAAATTCATCGTCGGGCGAGCTCAGGTAGCGGTAGCCCGCGGCGGTGACGTCATTCATGATCGCGACGCGGGCATTGGGCCATCGGCAAGCGAGACCCTTGCGCAGCGCATCGGGCGGGCCGCTCCGGACGCCCCAGATCGTCGGAGCGGCCAACACATTTCCATTGGGAGCCACCGGGCCTGCAAATCCGACGTTGATCGCGGTGACCGGCGCCCCCTCCGCCACCTCGTCCCCCAGCCGACACATGTCGTCCAACAATCGATCCAGCAGCTCGTCGAACGATGCGTCCGGAAAATTGAGGTGATTGGGAGTTTCCGTGAGCGCGGCTCTGACCAGCGACGAGGTGGAGGAATCAAAGAGACCGGCGCGGGTCTTCGTGCCGCCGACATCAAAAACGAGGCTGGGCATCGTCCACGCTCCGGCGCCTAGTTAAGCAGCCCGGGGAGCAAGCGCAAGTGACTGTGTTTCATCTTACAAAGAATGCGATTCACCACTGGCCTTTACTCCGAGTGGGTAGCACTTTTCGCCGCCGACTTTCTCTTGTTTTCTCGAGCCCGAGATGACGACCACGTCATGCGCCGCGTTGATCATGGCCGGTGGCCGCTCCGAGCGGATGAGGGCGGGTGGTTCGAATCAGCACAAGGCCCTTCGCACCGTCCTCGGCGTACCGCTGATTGAGCATTGCATCGCATCCCTTCTCCGGTCTGGTTTCAAAGAGCTGTTCGTGGCGATGAACGGACGGGAGCGCGCGCTCGGGGACTGGCTCCACCAACGGCGACGCGATCTTTTCGAGTCCGACGCGGCGAAGCTCGAGGTCCTGATCGAAGACCAGCCCTTGGGCACCATCGGCGCGGTGGCGTCTTTACCGGAACACGTCGAGGATGTGGTGATTGTCAATGTCGACAATCTGACCGGCTTGAACTTGAGACAACTCGCTCTCTTTCACCGCGAATCGAGGGCCGCCGCGACCGTGGCTGCCCACCAGGAGCGGTTCCAGATCCCGTTTGGAAGGCTCGATCTGGCGGGACATGGCGTCGTTGGATACGAGGAGAAACCCGAGCTGGCCGTCTGGATTTCCAGCGGCGCATACGTCCTTGGCCGCCGCGCCATCGATCGCGTCTCTCCCGGGACCCGGCTCGATCTACCCAGCTTGATTCATTCGCTGATCGGGGCCGGCGAGACCGTGGTCGGCTATCGACATCAGGCCGCCTGGATCGACATCAACGACGAGAACGCCCTGGCCCGCGCCGAAGAGCTTGCCGCCAACGATGAGATCGGTCCGGTCATCTGAGCCATGGAACAACGGCGATACCTCATCACCGGAGCTCAGGGGTTCGTCGGTCGGTATTTGACCGCCCTCATTCTCGAATCGGACCGGACCGCCGAAGTCCTGGGAGTCGGCCGCTCCGGAAGGCTCGACGGATATTTTACCCACAGCATTTCTCTCGGCTCGCGCCGGGTGCCCGCTCCCCTGCCAGAGGCGATTCGCTCGAGCCTTGACCGGCGCTTCAGCTACACCCAGGTCTCGCTGCTCGAGACCGGTCGGCTTCGGAACCTGCTCAACAGCTTCCAGCCACAGTGCATTTTTCACCTGGCCTCCGCGCTGAGCTCCGCCCAGGACCGGGATCTCCTTCGAAGCAACGTCGCCGGAACGGCGTCGCTGATGGATGCGGTGTCCGAAGCCCGGATCCAGGGAACGCTGGTCATTGTCGGATCCAGTAGCGGCGTGTACGGCGAAATCGGCTCGCCGCCGATCCCCGAATCGGCCCCCTGTAGTCCCGGCGACATCTACTCAGCAACGAAGCTCGCGGCCGAGCACGTCACCCGCATCAAGGCCGGGCACGGCGGCTTCGCTTTCATCAACGCCCGGATCTTCAACATTGTTGGGCCGGGCCAGATGGAAAGCCATGTCTGCGGACGGTTCGCTGCTCAGCTCGCCAGCCCAACCAGCCCGTCCCTTTCGGTTCTCAAGGTCGGGCGGCTGAGCACCACGCGCGATTTCATCGATGTCCGCGACGTTGCCGATGCCCTGCTCCTGCTATCGCAGAGCGGCAAGCCTGGCGGGACGTACAACGTGGCTTCCGGCCGTGAGACGCCTATCCACTTCGTACTTACCGAGCTGATTCGCCTTTCAGGCTGGACCGGGCAAGTCGAGACCGCGGACGAACGTCAGGCGGACATCATGCGGCATTTCGCAGACATCGGCCGCCTTGAGCAATTGGGATTCGCCGCCCGCTATCCGATCAGCGCTAGCCTGGAGGATGTCCTTCGGTACTACCGGGAGTTGAGCAGCCAACCTGCCCTGACGCGCGAGCGGCAAGCCTACCCTGACGCGCCACCCATATCCCTTCGCGCGAGAAGCTTGTAGGTGGTGAAGAAGCGCTCTCCCAGGAGGGCGCGCGCGATCAGCCGAAGCTTGCCGCTTGTCTCTTCAATTGGCCAGCAAAGGAATGAAGCCAGCGCATGCAACAGGTATGACCATCTCCTGTTTTGATCGCGGGCGTAGATTGATTTGAAATACTCACGCCAGGCGAGCGCGTGCAGCAGAAGGAGTGGCCGCCAAATGGCCTTCTCAGATCGAATGGCGCGACAGGCAAGAGCGTAGTAGCCGTCGGGGCGTTCTGCCCCCTGTCGGTGGGTCAAGCTGTAGGGGTTGGCGCGATAGACCATCAGCGGGGCTCTGACGATCGCGACCTCGAATCGACTCGCGATGCGTCGCCACATCTCCCAATCCTCCGCATAGATTTCAGCCGGATCGAAGACACCCACCACCTCCAGAGCGCTCCGGCGCACCATGACTGCCGAGGGATTGCCCAGATAGTTTCGAATGGCGAGCCTTCTGCGAATCGCGCCCTGGGTGTTACCTGGGCGCAAGGGCCTCACCGCGAGCTGGTTGGCCTCGGCATCCCACCACCACGGATCGCAGGTGACGAGGCCGACTTCCGGGTGGCCGAGCAGGTGCTCCATCTGACGTTCGGTCTTTTCCGAAACCCAGAGATCGTCGCAGTCCAGAAAGGCGATCAGGCTTCCCGTCGTCTCCGCAATTCCGCGATTTCGAGCCTCGGAGCAGCCACGATTTTCCTGGCGAACGAGGCGGACACCTTGCGAACGATACCGTTCCACGATCGCGGCGGTGCGATCCGTCGACCCATCATCGACCACGACGATCTCGTCCACTGGCCGCGTCTGGCCGAGGACGCTCTCGATCGCAGGAGCGATGAATGCCTCGCCATTGAACGCGGTGATGATCGCGCTGACCCGCGGCTGCTCCATTTCCCCTCCACCTCGAGCGCCCATCCACCCTCCCCGTTCGGCCCTCAATCGGTCCTGGCCATCCCGCGCCGGCTCTCCTGGCAGCGCTTACGCGGTCACTTGTTGGCCGACCGGCTCGCGTGGGACCAGAGGAATCGGAGCGGCCCGGGGCATCGCGGCCAGCCCACGCCTGGTGATTCTCTCGGCGGAGGCGGCGATCGCCAACAGCACGTAAAGGTGTGGCGACAGGGTATAGCCGGAGAGAAACAGCTGGCAGACCAGGTAGCCCGTGACCGAGGCGGCGATCGCCCGAGTCAACCAGGCGAGAGCGGGGTCTCGCGACGCCTGGAAGGCCCCGCCAACGGCTGAACCGACAAAGACCAGGAAGACCAGCAGGCCGACGAAGCCGAGCTCCGCAACGACGTCGAGGAAGACGTTGTGCGCGACGAGCGGGCTTCTGACCTGAGGCCCGGTCGCATACAAAGGCCAGGCAAAACGAAAGGCGCCAGCCCCCACGCCGAGCACGGGGTTAGCGCTGCTCATCTTGCCAGCCAGCTCCCAGGCGTAGACCCGGCCTTGCGCCGAGCCCTCGTTGTGGAACTCCCGGATGGTCTCATTCCGCTGCCAGTACGTCGCGGGGGCAAAGAGAAGGAGCCCAATCACAAACGCGACTCCGAGGAGAATGGCTTGCATTCGGCGCTTCTCCCGGAATGACCAGACGGTCATCGCGGTGCAAAGTCCAAGAAATCCACCCCGCGAATGACTCAAGACGATGGCGATGACCGCCAGCACCACCGCGATGGCGCAAATGGCTCGGAAAACCCACTTGGTGGACCGATGGGCGATGAAGGCCACGCCCAGCGGAACCGTCAAACCGATGTCCATCGCAAGGTAGTTTGGATCGCCGAAGGTCCCGAGCCACCGGGTTCGAAATCCTTCCACGAGATTCACCCCTTCGCGGTACCAGTTGAACGCGCCGATCGACGTCACCATGCAGGCGACCACGAGGGCCCCGCAGAGGACCGCCAGCCGGCGCGGCGTGGTGACGACATTGATGATCGCAAAATAGATCGCGATCGACTTGAGCAGGTCGGCGCTCACTGCTTGCGTGTGCTCGGGATTGACCGACCAGGAAACGGAGGACCAGGCCAGCGCACCCAGTGCCACGAGCGCGAAACCGCGCAGGCCGTCGAGATAGACCGGCTCCAACTTGAGCAACCTGCGCACGAGCATAAACCCGGCGGCGCCGGCGGACGCGATCAAAGCCAGCCGGACGTCCGCCAGAGCGGGGATCCATTCGCTGGGTACGGCGTACATCGCCACCACGAACGCCACCACCAGCCAAAAGGCGAAAACGTCTTTCGGACGTTCGCTCGTGCTCATTGTTTGCCTCCGAACAAAGCTGTGCTCAAGCCAACGGGTGCGAAGCAGTCCACGTGCCACGGATGAGCGGGAGCAAGGCCGTAATTGCAGGCGGTTTGAGGTGAGCAACCAAGCCAGCCTGCCCGCTTCCTGAAATAGATACAGTCCTGCCCCGGGGGGAAAGGTCAGGGGGGTAAGGTTTCCCGGAAAAAACGTCGCAGGTTTTCGCCCAGGATCTTCTCGACCTGCCGCTCCGGATAGCGCTGAAGCAGGGCGGCGGTGAGCAGGTGCAAATCGCGAACGTCGCGGATGCCCCGGGGCAAGGGCACCATCCCATCGAAATCCGAACCCAGCCCGACGGCGTCCTCGCCCATCACGTTCACCGCGTGCTCGATGTGGCGAATGACGTCTCCGATCTCCTTTCCGCCCAGGAAGACGGTGGCAAAGATGATGCCCACCACCCCACCCCTCTCGGCGATCCGGCGAAGCGAGGCGTCGTCCAGATTTCGCCAACTGCCCTTCACGCTCCGGACGCCGGTGTGCGAGCAGAAGGGGCGGGCTTTGGGGTGCGCGAGGATCTCCTTCACCAGAGCCGGCGAAGCGTGGGCCAGGTCCACGCTCATGCCGACATGGGCCATCTCCTCCAGGACTTGCCGCCCCAGACCGGTGAGTCCCTTGCGCGCAATGGAAGGAAACGATGAGCCACCCAGCTCGTTGTTTCCAAGATGGGTCAGCCCCATGAAACGCACTCCTCGCGCGAAAAGCTCCCGCACCCGGGCGACTCGTCCCTCGAGCGCGTGAGCCCCTTCGATGCCCAGCACCGCGGAGAGGCAACCGAGGCGCAGATTCTCTTCGACGTTCGCCGCGCGAGAGGCGATCGCCGCCTTGCCGCCAGATCGCCGGCAGAAATCCTCCATCCGATCGATCTGCCAGCTCGCCCGCGCCCACTCGCCGCTCCGCGCCTCGGCCGGCCAGCCGCGATACGCGGCGAAAACGGGAAAGGCGCCAATCACGGGAAGCCCGCGGGTCACGATGGTGAAGCACTGAAGCTTCACCCCCGCTTCCTGGAGCCTGGGAAAATCGACTTGCCCCTCCGCCGATTGGACGGTGAGATCCCGGTTCCACATCAGCGAGTCGGCGTGGGCATCGGCAACGAAGGCGCGACGTTGAAGCTCCTGGGCATCCATCCGCCTTTGAGTCTGCTTCGTTCCCCACCGCGCGGACAACTTCATTCGAGCGGCTCTTTCGCCAAGGGCCCGGGCCCGCCTACATTCTCCCGGGTGGAACCAACCAGCGCGGAGCAACCAGCGGATCTGACTCCGGACACCGGCGGCATGCTGGTGTCGCGAGAAGAGATGACCTTCGACTTTGGCGGCGCGAAATTCCGTTTGCCCCGTGATGCGGCGCGTCTGAAGTGGATATTCGATCAGTTTCTCTATGGGGAAGTGACCGGCATCCAATGCGGCCATTGGCTCTACCGCGCCCCGTCGCTCGAGGCCGCCGCCTTTTTTGCCCGGCAAGCGGTGGAAGAGCTGAGCCACGTCCGCCAGTTCCTCCGGATCTATGAGTTGATCGGGATTCGACCGGGGCCGGCGCATCCGGTGATCCGGTTCATGGCCACCGGCTCGATGGGCACCGACTACGCCGAGCACGTGGCGACGGAAATGGCGGTCGGCGAAGGGCTGGTACTGATGATCTTCTATGCCCTGATCGACACCATCGAGGATGAGAGAGTGGTGAAGATTCTTCAGAGCGCGGCGCGCCAGGAGGAGCGGCATGTCGCCTTTGGCGAGCGCCAGACGCGCCGCCTGGTCGAGCAGAATCCTCGATTGGCGCCATTTCTACTGGGGCTCAACCTGGGCTCGATTCTGGCCATGAAACGCCTCGCCCGGTACGTGTCCACCGCCCTGGGCGACGAACACGAGGTGCTGCGATTGGCACCGGCTTTTCTGGAACGCCTCGTCATGGTCCTCGAGCTTCGCCTCCAGCGCATGGGTGTCCTCACCGGGCGACTCTCGGACCTCGGACCGATGAAACGGATTTGGCTCATCGGCAAGGCCTACCTTCGGCACTGGCTCGGTGGACTGCGGCGGAAACCGAAGCTCCTCACCAGAACCTATCTGGACGATCCATCGATGAAGTAGCTCGATTGGGGCTGTTGCTGGCCGGCGTTCCTGGTTAGGCTTTGCGCCATGTCCACGGTTCTCAGAAGCTATCTGGCGGGTGAATGGCGGGTCGGCTCGGGGAAGGAAACCGAGCTTGTGAACCCATCGACCGAAGAAGTCCTGGCCCGGACGTCGACCGGGGGTCTCGATCTCGGCGGCGCGGTCAAGCTCGCGCGCGAACGAGGAGGCCAGTCGCTTCGGGCAATGACCATCGGGCAGCGCGCGGAGCTGCTCAAGAAGCTTGCCAAGACACTGGCCGACGCGCGCGAGGAGCTGATCACGCTTGGACTGATCAACGCCGGCAACACGCGCTCCGACGCCAAGTTCGACATCGATGGCGCTTCGGCAACGCTGATGTTCTACGCCGAGCTGGGCTCGAAGATGGGAGACGCCCGGGTGATCGCAGATGGCGAGGGCATCCCGATCGGCCGGTCGGCCCGGCTCTATGGTCAGCATTTGCTCGTGCCTCGCCAGGGAGTCGCGGTCCAGATCAATGCCTTCAACTTTCCCGCCTGGGGAATGGCGGAAAAATTGGCCGCCGCGCTGCTCGCCGGGATGCCGGTGATCACCAAGCCGGCAACCTCCACTTCGATGATGGCCCATCGCATCGCGCAGCTGTGGATCGAATCCGGCGCGCTGCCGGAAGGCGCGTTTTCTTTTCTCTGCGGTGGAATTGGCGATCTGCTTTCCTTCCTCGGCCCGCAAGACGTCGTCGCCTTCACCGGCTCCGGGGCGACGGCGGCGCAGATCCGGCGCCAGGAGAACCTCGCGCGCCACAACGTTCATCTCAACATCGAAGCGGACAGCCTCAATTCGTTCGTCCTCGGCCCCGACCTGTCGCTCGGGACCGAAGCGATGAATCTCTTCTTTTCGGACGCGGTGAAGGAGATCACCCAGAAAGCCGGACAAAAGTGCACCGCGGTGCGGCGAATCTTTGTTCCCGCGGATCGCCTGGACGAGGTGCGTGAAGAGCTGGTTCAGCGCCTGTCGGAAGTGCGGGTCGGAAATCCTGCCGACGAGCGAGCTCAGATGGGTCCGCTGGCAACCGCTCAGCAGCTTCATGACGTGCGCGCGGGAATGGCTCAGCTGACTCGCTCTTCCAAGCTTGCTGCCGGTGGCCCCAAGCCCATCGAAGCAATCGGCGTTCCCTCCGGCAAAGGCTTCTTTGTCTCACCGACATTGCTTATCCAGCCCAATCCGTCGGTCGCCGACAGCGCGAATGAGGTGGAGGTCTTCGGTCCGGTCGCCACGCTGATGGCCTTCCGCGAGAATGCGGCCTTGATCGATCTCGTTGCCGCGGGAGGAGGCGGCCTGGTGAGCTCGATCTACTCCGATGACCGCCCGTTCATTGAACAGGTGGTGACGGGGATCGCGCCGTACCATGGCCGGGTCACCATCGCGGGCGAAAAGCTGGCTGGACAATCCATCCCCCCGGGAACGGTTCTTCCCCAATTGCTCCACGGAGGGCCCGGCCGCGCCGGAGGTGGCGAAGAATTGGGCGGGATGCGTGGCCTCAGCCTCTACTTGCAGCGGGTCGCGCTCCAGGGACATCGGCCGATCGTCGAGCAGCTCTCGGGCACCCGGAGAGAATCGGGCGTCTGATCTCTCAGATTCCCGCGTCGGATCGCCGTCCGCCATCCAGCGGCGGTCCTGCGTCCAGCACCTCGACCTCGGTTGCCACCCTCTGGTTCCCCTGCCAGACAAAAGACGCGCGCACATCCGCTCCCTGCTTGAAATCGGTGAGTCGGGCGCGTTTCCCGTTGTAGGTGACCTGCGTGTTGTCGCTCGCCTTCAACCAGTACTCGAATCCGCTTCCGTCCCGGATGATCAGAGTATCCGGCTCGGCCCGCTCCAACTTGCCGGCGACCCCGTCCTCGCCGGCGTTCGCTGCCGACTGACCTCCGTCCAGCGCGGCGGAATCGCTGCTTTCCCAGGGGGCGAGGGCCTTCGCCGCGTTCCCGAGCTCTTGAGCCACCTGCGCTCGGGCGAGTTGCAGCACCTGCTCGCCATGGCGCTGAGCATCGCGCTGGATCGCCTGGACCTCGGTCGAGGCGTCGAGCTCTGGGGGTGCCTCGACCGCGGGCTCGATCGGCTTTTGGCACGACGCCAGCGCAAGCCCGAGCAGGAAAAACCCAGGCCAGTTGGAAATCTTGCCCGCAGTCGACAGCACTCAACCAAGGTGCGTTCGGATTTGCGGCGCGGCAGAAGCCGTGGCCCCGTCCGCCCGCTTGCTCAATTGTCGGGAGCGCCCTGGTTGATCCAGGCTTCCAATTTGCTGAACTCGCACGGGGCAATCACGCTCAGAGAATTCGGAAGCAGCGGCATGCGGTCAAAACACTTCGTCGCGGCATCGGACGTCTTGCGCCAGATCATGCTGTTCATCGGATCGTTGGGTTTGACCCTGACCACGTTCGGGGCTGCGGCATTGCAGTCCGGAGATGTCGGCTGATTGACGAGTCTTGCGACCGTTCCCGGGGCGGCGAGGCTCAGGCCGCCCTGGGGATTGACAGGAGAGTGACATCCTCCTGACGCGCAACGAGCCGTGAAGATCGGCTGAACGTCCCGACTGAAGAGGACCATCGTGGTGTCACAGACGCCGCCGTCGCTCGTCGAAACGGCCTGGTCGGCAGGTACGCAGACTCCTGTCGTTCCGTGCGCCACGCAAACAAAGGGCGCTGGACAATCGAGCGCTCGCTCACAGCTCAGCGTGGCGTAGTCGAGGTTCGAGACCGAGCAGCCCGAGCCAAGGGCGAGCAGCGCGGGCAGTGTCGCCAGTCGAGCGATGGCGCGGGCACCCAGAGGAATGGATCGATTGGAGATCATCGATGCCTGCATCTAGAAGTGGAAGGTGAGGCTCGCCTTTTCAGCGTCCGGTCGCGGAAGGAATTCGAGCACCAGCGCGTAGACCAGCGTCACACCCGCCAGCGCATACAGCACATTGGCGGTCGCCGCCGATTGGCGCGCGTCTTCTATCGTCCTCCCCGCCTCGCCGGCGGACGAAAGGGTTTTCGCTCGCTCCTGCTGGCCATGGGCGATGAAGCTGAAGACCAGGCCGCCCGCCCCCAGCGCTCCGGCGCCGAGGAATGCATATCGATGATAGTTCGGGGCTTCCTCCTCCTTGGGCTTGTCCGCGATGAGCCGAGGAGAGCTCTTGGACCGATCGCCGGCTTTCGGCCCGCTTTTGGCTTTGTCCGGGGCTGCCGGGGTCGAGTCGGACGCTTCACCAGCCCGGACGGGATGGGGACCGAGCAGCAGAACGAGGAAGCTGAGCTGGGCCACGACTGCGGTGACACTGCGCAACCTGCGATTCAATTGAACCTCCGCCGCGCCATCCGAAGGGCGTTGAGCGCCGTTATACCGCGCGGACGCGTTGACAGGGAGAGGTGCTGCCGATATCCCAAACCTTGACATTCGATGAGGTAGACACCCCGTGAAGCTGACCGTTGTCGTCAACGGCGAAAAACGCGAAATCGACTCAGGTACGACCGTCCGCGACCTATTGGAAGCGATGCGGATCGGCCCAGGGGTGATCGCCGTCGAGGTGAATTCGAAGGTGGTGCGGCGGGCGCAGCACGCTGAACACCGATTGTCCGCCGAAGACAAGATAGAAATCGTCACCCTGGTCGGCGGTGGTTGAGCCGGAGGAAAACCTATGCAGGACAAGCCCTTTCAAATCGCCGGCCGAACGTTCAGCTCTCGCCTGATCATCGGCACCGGCAAGTATCCGAGCTTTGAAGTGATGCAGCAGTGCCACGCGGCGTCGGGGGCGGAGATCGCCACCCTGGCGGTCCGGCGGCTGGACCTCTCGGCGAAGGGTGAAGCATCGCTGATGCACTGGATTGATCGGAACCGCATCACCGTGCTGCCCAATACCGCGGGATGCTACACCGCCGAGGACGCCATCCGAACCTGCCACCTGGCCGAAGAGCTCGGGATGAGCAAGTGGGTGAAACTGGAGGTGTTGGGGGATGAGAAGACCCTTTTTCCCGACGTCGAGGAGACGGTTCGGGCCGCCAGGCAACTGGTGAACGAGGGCTTCACCGTCTTTCCGTACACCAGCGACGATCTGATTGTCGCCCGCAAGCTGCAAGACTCCGGCTGCGCGGCGATCATGCCGCTGGCGGCGCCGATCGGATCCGGGCTAGGGATCCGGAATCCGCACAACATCCGCCTGATCATCGAAGCGGCCACCGTTCCGGTCATCGTGGATGCCGGGGTGGGCACTGCCTCGGATGCCGCGATTGCCATGGAGCTCGGCTGCGACGCGGTGTTGATGAACACCGCGATCGCCGGCGCGAAGGATCCGGTGAGGATGGCAACCGCGATGAGGAAGGCGATCGAAGCAGGCCGTGACGCGTACCTGGCCGGACGCATTCCCCGCAAGGCCTATGGATCCGCTTCCAGCCCGATCGAGGGGTTGATCGCGTAGTGCCTTCCGAGCTTCCGCTGCTCATCGTCATCACCGACTGGCAAATTCCCGCACCGAAGTTGATGGAATCGCTCGAGTTGGTGCTCTCGCTCGGGCCCGAGGTCGGGCTGCAGCACCGCCACCCCGGGGCGTCCGACCGGTTGTTCTTCGAGCAGGGTGAACGCCTGGCAAAGCTCTGCCAACGGCTGGGCAATCCACTGTTCGTGAACGGACGGCTGGACATGGCCCTGCTGCTCGGCGCCCATCTCCACCTTCCCGCCCGCGGAATCGATGTCGACGATGTTCGGCAACATCTGCTCCCTGGGACCTGGATCAGCGCCGCGGTGCATGATCGGGGGGAAGCCCTCGAAGCGGTCGATGCGGATCTGGTCTTGGTCAGCCCCGTCTTCGCGCCGGGCTCGAAGCCTACCGATCCCCGAACGCCGCTCGGCCCGGAGGGGTTCGCGCGATTGGCGAAGGCAACGCCGTGCCCGGCGTTCGCGCTCGGAGGTATCGGACCGGCCAATGCCTCCGAGGTGGTAGGGGCTTCGGGGTTTTCGGCCATTTCCTCGGTGCTCAAAAGCAGCAATCCAATTCTTGCCGCCAAGGCTCTCCTTTCCGCCGCGCGAACGAGCCGTCGGCGACGCCATCCCACCTCGACATCCGAATAGCGGCGGGCAGTTACCCACCAGGTAACTCCAGTATGATTCGCGGCTGTGAGTACTTCCGCGCCGGCGTTTTCGGAGTTTCGCCCACTGTCCACGGGCGAGCTGATGGACCGCGCGGTTGGGTTTTGGCGATCTCACTGGAAGCCCTTGTTTCAGCTCTACCTTGGATTCCAACTGGCCGGGTATGCGCTGCTCAAGCTTCTGCTCTGGGCGATGAGAGCATGGTTCCCTCTTCTTCAGGACGCTCTGGCGTTCTCCGCTGCCGCGCGAAGCGACCCGACCGAGGTCGTCCGGCAGTCCGCGGTTGGGGTCGGGACGACCGTCGCCATCTTCACCGTCTATGCGTGGGTGATCTGGTTCGCCTCCATTGCCGGCGCGCGGTACGTGGTGGGTGCGTGCCTGAATCAAAAGCCGTCCCCTGCAGGATCGATTCGCTACGCCTTTACCCGCCTCGGTGCGGCAACCTGGTCGCTGCTCCTCTTGGCTCTGATCAGCGCCGCGGCGTGCCTCGTCCTGGGCACCGCGATGTCGGTGGCCATATTCGTCGGTGTGATGCTCACCAGCAAAGGGTTCATCGCGTTCATCGGCACCGCGGCCGGGTT
>WNFF01001694.1_pt1 | contig 36408 bp, 27 predicted proteins | sample 5400441 | NCBI WGS metagenome assembly WNFF01 (sample SAMN13153345, study PRJNA577476) | soil metagenome | isolation source: 120 cm saprolite under Douglas fir tree site 2 hole 3 replicate 1 | place: USA:California | collected 2015-04-18
TCAGTGGCCCGGGGAACCGGGTAGTCATCGACCACTTCCAGGTCGGAAAGTCCGCCGTGGCGGCGCAACACCAGCGCTCTCATCGTGGTCCCGTTCACGCACGTTCTCCTTCTGCGATCCGATGTTCTTATCATCGCGGAGGGTGCACGCCACCGCAATTCTGCCGGCTTCGCTGGATTGCGCCCATGCACAAACCGGAGACCTAGTACAGCGTTTCCGGGGTACGAATCACGTCGATTTCATCCTTCAGCCTCGTCCTGAGGAGCGCGCTCTTGCGCGCGTCTCGAAGGACGGCCGCAAGCGAGTTCGTGCCGGCGGCCATCCTTCGAGACGGCCGCGCAAAGAGCGCGACCTCCTCAGGATGAGGTCTGACGGTTTGAATTCGATCGTACGATACGATGGGTTTCAAGGAATCGATCCACTAGTTGCCGCAAGGCCGCATTGCCCTAATCTCAGGCGCTGGATAACGTATTCTTAGAGAGTAGCCACGTCGTTCATCGTCAATTGGAGCCCTTGATGCAGGAGAATTTCCGTCAGTTCCTCGACCGTTTGCGCCAGGCGGGCGAACTCGTTGACCTGCATCAGCCGGTGGATATCCGGCATATCTCAACGCTGGTCGATCAGGCCAAGACCGCGTTGTTCTTCCATAACGTGATCGGCTACGACATGCCGGTGGTATCCGGCATTATCCGTTCGCGGGAGCGCGCCACCATGGCGCTCGGCTGCGACACCTATGCGGAGATCGAGCACAAGCTGAAGGCCGCGATCGACAAGCCGATCCCGCCCGAATACGTGAAATCATCGCCGACCCGCGAGATCACCTTGGTGGATGACGAGGTCGATCTCTACCGGCTGCCGATCCCGATGTCGTCGATCTATGACGGCGGACCGATGATCACGGCCGGCGTGGTGATCGCGCGCGACCCCGAACTTGGGGTCAACAGCGGCATCTACCGCTTCATCGTCAAGGAGAAGAGCCTCACCGGCATCGACATCGTGACGCCCAACAACATGCGCCTGTTCGCGCAGCGGGCGCTGGAGCGCAAGGAAGCGCTGCCGATCTCGATCAGCATCGGCACCCATCCGATCGAGATCACCGGCTCGGGCTATCGGGCGCCGCTCGGCGTCGACGAGATGGGAATCGCAGGCGGTTTGCGCGGCGTGCCGGTCGAGCTTGCGCCGTGCCAGACCATCGACATGCCCTATATCGCGGATGCCGAAATCGTGCTCGAGGCCGAGATCCTGCCGACCGGCTGGACGTGGCCGGAGGGCCGCTTCGGTGAGTTCACCCGCCTGATGGGCGGCCTGCACTGGAATCCGCTGGTGCGCATCAAGGCGATTTCGATGCGCCGGGATGCCATCTACTACAACCTGCACATGCCGTGGGAAAACACGTGGCTCGCAGCGCCGACCCGCTATACGGCGATCCGGCAGGCCCTCAAGACCGCCGGCGTGCAGGTCAAAGACATCAACGTCACGCTCGGCGGCTGCGCATTCTGGCACGCCGTGATCTCCATCAGGAAGCAACCCGGCGAGGCCAAGAATGCGCTGCTCGCAGCGCTCTCGGTGATGGACGTCAAACACGTGGTCGTGGTCGACGACGATATCGACGTGTTCGATCCGACCGAGGTCGAATGGGCGATCGCGACGCGCGTTCAGGGCGACCGGGACATCATGATCGTCAACAATGCGCGGGCAAAGCCGCTCGATCCGAGCCTGCCGCAGGGATCGGGCGTGGTGCCCACCGGCGCCAAGGTCGGGATCGACGCCACCATCCCGGAAGGCATTCCGAAGGAGCACTACGAGCGCATCACCTATGCGTATGCGGAAACCGCCAGGATCGCCGACTATGCGGACGGCAAGGCGGACGCGGCGGGGGCAGCCGGCGATGAAGCCGCGGTTCGGCAGCTCGCCGAAAAAATTCTTGCCGCCATCGACCAAGCGCCGCTCTATTACACCGATATCGCCGAGCGGTTCGCGCACTTTGATTTCCGCACCATCGCGCAAGCGATCGGGCACCTGCACGCGACCGAAAAGCTCTGGCAAGACCCGCGCGGCCGCATGTGCGTTCGCGGCTCGCCGTTTGCGGCCAAGCCGCCGGCGAAGTAGGTGGTGACCTCCCACGCCAATCGAGGCGGCTGGGTCGGCCGCTCGCTGCGCCGGGTCGAAGACCCGGCGCTCCTGACCGGACAGGGCCGCTTCACCGGCGACCTGCCGGCCGCCAAGTGGGTGCGGTTCGTGCGCAGTCCGATTGCGGCGGGCCGCAATGTGCGCGTGCTGGCGCCGGAGGGCGCGATGGTGGTGACAGCCGCTGAAATCACCGCGCTGCGCCCGATCGTCCCAATGCTCCACAAGTTCAAATATGCGCCGATCGCCCAACCGATCCTGGCGCGTGAAGTGGTGCGCTTTGTCGGCGAACCGGTCGCCGCTGTGGTGGCCGATAGCCGCGAGGCCGCCGAGGACTTGGCCGAGTGCACCACCGTCGAGATCGAGGAAACGACGCCGCTGGTGAATACGACGGCGGCGCTAGCGCCGGGTGCGCCCGCGGTTCACGCCGACGCGGGAGGGAACGTCATTGTCGAGGGCCGCATCAAGACCGCGAATTTCGACGCCGCTGCCGCCATTGCGCACCGCCGCGTGAAAATCGAAATTCGCTCGCGGCGACAGAACGCATCTCCGATGGAGCCGCGCGCCGCCCACGCCACCTATGATGCTGCGAGCGGACGTGTCACGCTGACTTGCGCAACCCAGATGCCGCACATCATCCGCACCGCAATCGCGGACGTGATCGGCATGCCGGAATCCGATCTGCGCGTGATTGCGCCGGATGTCGGCGGCGGCTTCGGACAGAAGATGTCGCTCGGGCCGGAATTCGTTCTCGTCACCTGGCTTGCCCGCACGCTACGCACGTCGGTGGCGTGGACCGAGGACCGCCGCGAAAATCTCACGTCCTGCTATCACGGCCGCGACCTCTCTATCGTGTTGGAAGGATCGTTCGATGCCGACGCCCGGCTGCTGGCGCTTGATGCGGACGTCGTTTCCAACATCGGCGCCTATTCGTGCTATCCGACCACCTGTGGCGTCGAACCCCTGATGGCGATGGCGGAACTGCCCGGCCCGTACGACGTGCAGGAATATGCGTGCCGCGCCCGCGGCGTCGCCACCAATACCTGTCCGATGGCGCCGTATCGCGGCGTGGCGCGGCCGGTCATCACCGTGGCGATGGAACGGCTGATGGACAAGGCCGCTGCGGCATTCGCAATCGAGCCTTTAGAGATTCGCCGCCGCAACCTGATCAGGCGCTTTCCCTACGTATCGGCGACCGGCCTCACGTTCGACGAGGCGAGCTATGTGGAGGCGATGGAGATGGCGGCCGCCGCGGCCGGCTTGCCGGCTTTCCGCCAGCGCCAGATGAAGGCGCGCGCCGCAGGCGACTATCTCGGTCTCGGCGTCGCCACTTTCTCGGAGCGCACCGGATATGGCACGCCGGCCTTCGCGGCGCGCGGCATGGAGGTTGCGCCGGGCTGGGAAACCGTCGAGCTCGCCATGGACCCGTCGGGCTTCGTGGAAGCGCGCATCGGCGCCTCGCCGCACGGACAGGGCCTGCGCACGACGCTCGCCCAGATCATCGGCGATGAACTCGGCGTCGCGCCCGACCGCATCACGATCACCCACGGCGACACCGACCGCACGCCTTACGGCTTCGGCACCTTTGCAAGCCGCTCGCTGGTGATTGCGGGCGGCGCAAGCCTCATGGCGGCGCGCAAGGTCGGCAGCAAGTTGCGCGTCATGGCCGGGCACCTGCTCGAAGCTGCGGCCAACGACATCGTGCTGGCGGACGGCGTGGCGCGCGTTGCCGGTACGGATCGGGAAATCCCCATCGCCGCGCTGGCGCGCGCGGCCTACCATCAGGCCCATCGGTTCAGAAGCGAGTTGACGCCGGGCCTGCGCGAAAGCGCCACTTACGACCCTCCGGGGACTTTCTCGAACGCGTGCCATATCGCGGTGGTGGCAATCGATATCGAGACCGGGAAGGTCACGCTGGAAAAGCTGCTCGTCGCCGAGGATGCCGGCCGCCTCATCAACCCGATGATCGCCGAGGGCCAGATCCACGGCGGCGTCGCCCAGGGCATCGCCAATGCGCTGCTCGAAGAAATCGTTTACGACAACAGCGGCAACGTCCTGACCGCCACCTTCGCAGACTATCTTCTGCCCACAGCCCGGGACGTACCGACGATCGAAATCCATCATCTGGAGACCCAGTCGGAGGCGTTTTCGATCACCAGGGCGAAAGGTCTCGGCGAAGGCGGGGCGATCGGGGCGCCGGCCGCGATTCTCAATGCCATCAACGATGCGCTCGCGCCCTTCGGCGTTTCGATCGACGAACTTCCCGCCACCCCGCAGCGGATTCGCGCCGCCTTGCGGGGGGTCGGCGCGGCGTGATCGCCTGCGATATGCCCTTCGTCGGAAAATCGGTTCCGCGCCTTGAAGATCGCCCGCTGGTCACTGGGCGCGGCGCCTATGCGGCGGACATTTCCTTCCCGCATCAGCTTCACATGCGCCTGGTGCGCTCAGCCGTCGCGCACGGCCGCATCGTGTCGATCGAGGCCGGCGACGCGCAGGCATTGCCGGGCGTCGTCGCGGTCTGGACGTCTGCCGATGTCGCCGGCATTCCGCCGATCGACTTCCGCCTGTCGCGCATCGAGGGGCTGGCGGCCTATCGGCAGCCGATTTTGGCGCGCGACCGGGTGCGCTATGTGGGTGAGCCGGTAGCGGCCGTGTTCGCAGCCGATCCCTACGTGGCGGAGGATGCCGCCGATCTGGTCGCGGTCGAGACCCAAGAGTTACGCCCTGTGCTTGCGGCCGACGGGCCGCCTGGCGAGTTTGAGCCTGGCCACTCCACGGAGGCCGCAATCGTTGAGAAACACTACGGCGAGGTCGAGCAAGCATTTCGCGAAGCGGACGCCATCATCGCGCTTACGCTCGACATTGGCCGCCATTCCGGGGTGCCGATCGAGGCCCGAGGCGCCATCGCGCGTTACGACGCTTCCCGCGATATCCTGGAAATGTACGGCGCCGCCAAGGTGCCGCACTGGAACCGCGACAGCATCGCGCGCATGCTGGGGCGCGCCCCGTCCTCGGTGCATCTTCATGAGGGCCATGTGGGCGGAGGCTTCGGCATCCGGGGTGAGCTTTACCCCGAGGACGTGCTCGTATGCTTGGCGGCGCTGCGGCTCGACCGGCCCGTCAAATGGATCGAGGATCGCCGCGAGCATCTCATCGCGGCGAATCACTCGCGCCAGCAGTCCCATTGCATCCGCGCCGCGGTCGATCGCGCCGGCCGCATCCTGGCGTTCGACGATGCGTTTTTTCACGATCAGGGCGCCTACGTGCGCACCCATGCGGCTACGGTGCCGGACCTTGCAGCCACCATGCTGCCCGGGCCCTATCGGGTCCCCGCCTATCGGGCGACCGGGCGTATCCGCCTCACCAACAAGACGCCCGGTGGCACCTACCGGGCGCCCGGCCGCTTTGAGAGCACCTTTGCGCGCGAGCGCATCATGGACGCCATTGCGGCTCGGCTCGGCCTCGATGCCGTCGAGCTGCGCCGCCGCAACCTCATCGACAGATCCGAATTTCCCTATCCGCGGCCGTTCGCGACGCTCGGCACCGATGTGGTGCTTGACTCAGGCGACTACGGGGGCCTGCTCGACAAGGCGCTGGCCGCGATCAGCTGGGAGCGCCTGCAGACGGACTTGCAGCGCCGCCGCGCTGCCGGCGAAGCGGTCGGCGCCGGGCTCGCGATGTTCGTGGAAAAGAGCGGTCTTGGGCCGTTCGAGTGCGTTCACCTCAGCGTTGATGAGGCAGGGGCCGTCGAAGTGATCAGCGGGGCGGCGTCGGTCGGGCAGGGCGTCGAGACCGTGGTGGCGCAGATCTGCGCCGATGCGCTCGGCGTCGATTACCAACGCGTGCGCGTCGTCCACGGCCAGACGGATCGCATTGCCTTCGGGGTCGGTGCGTTCGCGTCGCGCGTCACCGTGATGACCGGCGAGGCGACCCGCCGGGCAGCAGCGGAAGTGAAGAGGAAGGCGATCGAACTCGCCGCCGTGTTGCTCCAGCGGAACATGGATGAGCTGGACATTGTGAACGGCACGGTCGTGACGCGGGACAGCGATGCCGGTCCCTCCATCACGCTCGCCGAGATCGCCCGGGCCCTGGCGCCGACCTCGAAGCTGCGGGGCGAGCGCGAGCCCGGCCTCGCGGCGGACGGCTGGTTCTACTGCGACCATATGAACTACCCCTACGGGGTGCACATTGCGGTGGTGCGGGTCGACCGCGAGACCGGCGGCGTGACGGTCGAGCGCTATCTGGTGGCTTACGACATCGGCAAGGCCGTCAATCCGATGCTTGTCGAGGGCCAGATCGCCGGCGGGTTCGCGCAAGGACTCGGCGGCGCCCTGCTGGAGGAGTTCTGCTACGACGATCGCGGCGAACCGCTGAGCGTCACCTTCGCGGACTACACGATGCCGACCGCGCGCGAAATCCCGGCGCTCCAAGTCGTCATCACGGAGGACGCCCCGAGCCCGCTCAATGCGCTGGGGCTCAAGGGCGCCGGCGAGGCCGGAGTCAATGCGGTCGGCGCCGCAATCGCAGGCGCGATCGACGCCGCGATCGGGATTCCGGGCGCCGTGACCAGGCTTCCCGTGACCCCGCAGCGGATGCGAGAGATTTTGAGGGGCGGCTGATCGGTCTTCGGCGCATGGCGGGTGGCCAACGCCGCATACCTGCATCCGTAGCTTCACGGGAACCCGTGTGCCATAGAAGACGGCCGCTCCGCCCATCACGTCGGACCTTCGCGAGGCGATTTGCTGTTTCATGCTTTAGCCCAGCCCATGTTTCCTGAGCGCCGTTCCCGAGGCTGAGGAGGGTCTAGCCGGCTTCTCCAAGAGGGACTATCTTTGGGTTTGGGGTGCGATGAAGCTGCTTGATAAAATGCGAAACAATCCGTCCGGTTGGCGGATTGAAGATGTCCAGAGGCTATGTCGAGAGCATGATATTCATTGTGAGCCCCCCAGCCGCGGGTCACATTGGAAGATTTCTGATCCGACGCAACGCGAAATCTTGACCATTGCTTACAAGCGACCAATCAAGCCCGGTTACATTCGACGGCTTGTCCGCTTCGTTGATCTAGTCCTAGGAGCCAGGAATGTCTGACTACTCCATCCTGATTGAACCGGCCGAAGGGGGGGGGTTCATTGCCTTGGTGCCTGATCTTCCAGGTTGCATGTCCGATGGCGAGACGGAAGAAGAAGCGTTGCACTCAGTGAAGGATGCAATCGCTGAATGGATCGATGAAGCTAAGCGCCTTGGGCGTCCAATTCCGTCGCCGTCTCGCCACGTGATGGCAGCCTGAGGGGATGACACTAGCTAGGTTAGTATCCCCCCACGGGGCGACGCACAACGTCAACGCCTAGCCCACCTCGTCACACTGCGCTCGTCACATCGAGAGCAGCGCACGTTGCGTCGCCGTGTCCCCGGCAAGCTCCGCCATGGCGCCTTGCCACTGCACCTGACCCTTTTCCAGCACATAGGCGCGGTCGCACACCAGCTCGGCGAAATGAATATTCTGCTCGGACAGCAGCACCGACAATCCCGCCTTCTTCAGCTCCGAAATAGTGTTCGCCATCCGCTTCACGATCACGGGCGCGACGCCCTCCGACGGCTCATCGAGCAGCACCAGCAGCGGATTGCCCATGAGGGTCCGCGCCACCGCCAGCATCTGCTGCTCGCCGCCGCTCATCTGACGGCCGAGGCGATTGGCCATAGCGGCCAGGTTGGGAAACAGATCGTATAGCTTCTCCTTGGTCCACACCGGCGCCGGTTTTCCGTCCGGAAACCGGCGCCGCGGCTGGCGGCCGACGTCGAGGTTCTCCGCCACGGTGAGATCGGAGAACACCCGGCGGTCCTCCGGGACGAAGCCAATCCCAAGGCGGGCGATCTCGTAGGGGCGTAAACGCGAGATATCGCGGCCGCAGAAGCGCACCGTGCCGCTGCGCCGCGCCATCAGGGCCATTACGGACTTGATGGTCGTCGACTTCCCGGCGCCGTTGCGGCCCATCAGGGCGACCGCTTCGCCGCGGCCAACCCGCAGCGTGAGGTCGAACAGCACCCGCGCCGCCCCATACCAGGCATTGAGGTTTTCGACCTCCAAGACGGTGTCCGCATCGCTCGTGGCGGCACTGCGCTGCTCCCCTCCCCCAATCGAAATCGGCTGTTGCCGATTTCGATCGCTTAATTGCGTGACCGAAACCCGCGTATACGCGGTTTCGGCTGGGGAGGGGTCGGGGGTGGGGGTCGAGGAGTAGGACACGACTGTGCCCCGCGGGCACCACCCCCCACCCCGGCCCTCCCCCACAAGGGGGGAGGGAGAAGAGGCCGCATAGGTCGTCCCGCCGCCGAGATAGACCTCCTGCACCTGGGCATTGTTCCGGATGGCCGCGGCATCGCCCTCCGCAATGAGCGCTCCGCGCGCCATCACGATGATGCGATCCGCGAAGGCGAACACCACGTCCATGGAGTGCTCGGTGAACAGCACTGTAACGCCGCGCCGCGCCACAAGCCGCTTGACCAGCGCCATCATGTCGAGCCGCTCGCGCGGTCCCATGCCGGCGGTGGGCTCGTCCATCAGCAGCAGCCGCGGATCGTTGGCGAGCGCGATCGCAAGCTCGACCCGCTTGACGTCCCCATAGGCAAGCTCCCGGCAGGCGCGGTGCGCCGCATCCGTCATGCCGACCTGGTCGAGCAGCTCCTCGGCCTCCTGGCGACGGCAGGCGCCGAGCGAGCCGACCATGTCGTGAAGCCGGCCGTGATGGCTGGCGAGGGCGAGCTGGACGTTCTCGATGACCGTCATCGACGCGAAGGTGGCGGCGACCTGGAAGGTGCGTCCAACCCCGAGCCGCCAGATTTGGCGCGGCTGCAGTCCGGCGATGCTGCGGCCTTCGAACAGGATATGGCCGGCATCGGGCCGCAACTGACCGCCGATCATGTTGAAGCAGGTGGACTTGCCGGCCCCGTTCGGTCCGATCAGCGCCAGCAGCTCGCCGCGGCCGATCTCGAAGCTGACACCGGCTACGGCCCGTACACCGCCGAACGACTTGTACAGGTCCCGGACCGCGAGCACCGTCATGGCGTCTTTCCCGGCGCAGCGCCGTGACGCGCGATTGCTTTCGCTAGAGAGCCGACGATGCCGCCCGGAAATACCAGGACGAGCACAAGGATGATTGCGCCCAGCAGCGCGCGCCAGTATTCGGCCTGGCGCATGACGGTGTCCTGCAAGGTTGCGAAAATCGCCGCGCCGGCGATCGGGCCGCTCAGGGATTCGAGGCCGCCCAAGAGCACCATCACGATGGCGTCGATGGAGCGGCCCACATTGATGGTCTCGGGCGAGATCGACCCCTTGGCAAACGCGAACAGGCCGCCCGCAAGTCCGGCGGCAGCGCCCGCCATCGCGAAGGCGATCCAGTGGACGCGCTTGACATCGATGCCGATGGCCTCGGCTCGCAACGGCGAATCGCGTCCCGCCCGCATGGCGTAGCCGAACGGCGAAAACACGATCGTTCGCAATGCCACGACGACAACCACGGCCACCGCGAGCGTGAGGAGATAGAAGCGCCACGGCTCATCGAACGGCGGCGACGGCCAAATGCCAAGTACGCCGTTGGAGCCGCCGGTGAAATCCTGCCACTGGAACACGATCGACCACACGATCTGGGCGAAGGCCAGCGTCAGCATGGCGAGATAGATTCCCGACAGGCGCACCGCGAACCAGCCGAACAGCATGGCCCCGAGGCCCGCCACTGCCGGGGCGGCAAGGAGCGCCGCCAACATCGGGGCTTGCAGGAACTTCACCAACAGGGCGGCCCCATAGGTGCCGAGGCCGAAATAAGCGGCATGGCCGAACGAATGCATGCCGCCAGGCCCCATGATGAAATGCAGGCTGGCGGCAAAAATAACGGCGATGAGCACGTCGGTGCCGAGCACCAGTGCGTAGGGCGAATTTGCGTGCGCGGCCGCAAGGGAAATGAGGGGGACCAGCAACACCGCTGCGCCGGTCTTGAGCCATTTCGATGCCGGGCGCAGCGGCGAGTCCGTTGCGCTGACGGCGCGCAGCGCGACAATAGTGCCGAACAGCCCGTGCGGGCGCAGGATCAGCACGGCCGCCATGACGATGAATTCCGCCACCAGCGTCAGCTTGGAGAAATTGACGTCCAGGCCTCCAAGGTGAACCACCCCGACCCCGATGCACAGCGCCTTGACCTCAGCAATGATGACGGCCGCGAGATATGCGCCCGGGATCGACCCCATGCCGCCAACCACCACCACCACGAAGGCGTCGCCGATGACGGTGAGGTCGATCGCGAGATTCGCCGGCTCTCGGGCGAGCTGCAGCGCCCCGCCGAGGCCCGACAGCAATGATCCAGCGGTGAATACCGCGGTGAACAGCAGCGCCTGGTTGACGCCGAGTGCCCCAACCATTTCTCGATCCTGGGTGGCGGCGCGCACCAGCCGGCCGAGCCGCGTGCGCGTCAGCGCAAGGTGCAGGATCAGGAGTACGATTGGCCCCATGGCGATCATGAACAGGTCATAGGCCGGGAAACGCCGGCCGAGCACGTCCACTGCGCCGCGCAGGCCCGGCGCGCGCGGGCCGAGGAGATCCTCAGGCCCCCACAGCCACAACGTCGCATCGTTGAGGACCAGCACGACCGCGAAGGTCGCCAGCAGCTGAAACAGCTCCGGGACATGATAGATGCGCCGCAGCAGCGCGATCTCGATGAGCGCGCCCAGCGCCGCGACGAGCAGCGCCGCCACCACCACGCCCGCCCAATAGCCCCATCCGCCCCCGATCGCCGTGGCGATTGAATAGGCGAGATAGAGACCCACCATATAGAGCGAACCGTGGGCCATGTTGACGATGCGGGTGACGCCGAAGATCAGCGACAGTCCGGCGCCGACGACAAAGAACAGGCTGGACGCTGCCGCCAGGCCGTTGAGCGCCTGGAACGCGACTGCGTCGAGGGTCATGGGCGCGAAGCCCGAGCCTGCTCCCTCTCTCCTTCCGGTGAGGGCAATCGCTTTCGATCACCCTCCCCTGGAGGGGGAGGGTCGGACTGCCGAAGGCAGTCCGGGGTGGGGTGACGGCGGTGCCGCAGATGACAACGACGCAGCATTTGCTGAAGCGCTGTCACCCCCTCCCGGCCCGCTTGCGCGGGCCGACCTCCCCCCTCCAGGGGGAGGTGCGCGGTTCGCAGGCAATCAGCACGCCTCACGATTGGATCACGTGGCCCTCACTCCGCCGGGCGCAGCTTCTTCACGTCCTCGTCCGAAGGCAGCACGGCGGCGCCATCGACATATTCGAAATCCACCATGACGGGCTTGCCGTCCTTCCGCGCGAGCTTGCCCACATAGGCTCCCATGGTGGCCTGGTGGTCGCTGCCGCGGAAGACGAACGGCCCGAATGGACTATCGACCTTGAGGCCGTTGAACGCTGCTGCGACTTTCGCGGTGTCGGTCGAGCCCGCCTTGGCGATGCCGGCTGCCATCGATTTGACCGTGACGTAACCGACCACCGAGCCCAGCCGCGGATAGTCGTTGAATTTCTTCCGATACGCGTCGAGGAATTTCTTGTGCTCCGGCCTGTCGATCGCGTACCACGGATAGCCGGTAACGACCCAGCCAACCGGCGCTTCGTCCTTGAGCGGATCGAGATATTCAGGCTCGCCCGACAACAGGCTCGCCACGAAGCGGTTCTTGAACACGTCGCGCGTGTTGCCCTCGCGCACGAACTTCGCGAGATCCGGACCGAACAGGACGTTGAAGATGGCGTCCGGCTTGGCGTCGTCGATCGCTTGCGCGATGGCGCCCGCATCGACCTTGCCGAGCGGCGGCGCCTGTTCGGCGACGATCTCGGCGTCGGGCTGCTGCTTCTTCAGCATCGCCTTGAAATTTTCCACCGCCGACTGGCCGTATTCGAAATTTGGATAGACCAGCGCCCAACGCTTCTTCTTCGCCGCCACGACGTCGGGCATCAGCATGGCGACCTGCATGTAGGTCGAGGAGCGCAGGCGATAAGTGTATTTGTTGCCGTTCTGCCAAGTGATCTTGTCGGTGAGCGGTTCGGCGGCGAGGAAGAACACCTGCTTCTTGCCGGCGAACTCCGTCACGGCAAGTCCGACATTGGACAAGAATGTGCCGGCGATCAGATTGGTGCCCTCGCGCGTTACCAACTCTTCAGCGACCCGCACCGCATCGCCCGGATTGCCGCCGTCATCGCGGATGATGAATTCCAATTTCCTGCCGAGGACGCCGCCGGCCGCATTGACCTCCTCAAGCGCAAGTTCGATGCCTCGTTTGTAGGGATCGAGGAAAGCCGGCGCCGCCTTGTAGCTGTTGAGCTCGCCGATCTTGATGGTGTTCTGCGCCAACGAAGGTGTGGCGACGGCCGCGGTTGCCGCTGCGGCGAGCGGAATCAGGCTTTTCCAGGTTTTCATGACGGGTCTCCGTGATGGAGGTCGCCGAGACGGCCAGTGGGTTCCGGCGCAATTCGTGATTTGAAAGTGTCCGCGTAGCCGCAACCTTGTCAAGCACGTAGGATGGGCACTACCTGTCGCGCAGGCGGTCCATCAACGACTTTTCCTGGCCGCCGTCGATCTCGATCATGGTGCCGTTGACCATGTGCATCAGCGGCGACGCCAGCATCGCCACCAGCGCCGCGACTTCGTCCACCTCGGCGATGCGGCCGAGCGGGATCGACGCCGGCGCGAGCCCGTTGGCCTCGTGGTAGGGAAGCTTCATGTCGCGTGCCATGGCTTTGACGAGGCCGTCCCAGCGCTCGGTGCGCACCGGCCCCGGATTGACGGCGCAGAAGCTGATGCCGTGCCGGCCATATTGGCCGGCGAGCGACAGCGTGAGATTCTGTCCGGCCGCATTAGCGGCGCCCGGCGCGATCTCCCAGTAGGACGGCTTGACGCCGTCATTGCCGATGAGGTTGACCACCCGGCCGCCGCCCTGCCGGACCATGATGGGCAGCACGTAGCGCAGGCAGCGCACATAGCCCATGAATTTCAATTGCAGCGACTGCGCCCAATCGGCTTCCGAGAGATGCTCCAGCACGCCGCCCGGCGACGAGCCGGCATTATTGACCATGATATCGACGCGACCCAGCGCCTCGTGACCTTTAGCAACGAAGTTCCTGGCGTCTTCGTCCTTGGTGAGATCGGCCGGGATGCCGACAATCTTGCGGCCGGTCTCCTTGGCGATTTCGGCCGCCGCCGCCGCGATCGCATCCGGGCGCCGTGAGCAGATCGCCACGTCGACGCCTTCGCGCGCCAGCATGCGGGCGATCCCCTTGCCGATCCCTGCGCTGCCGCCGGTCACCAGCGCGGTCTTGTTCTTAAGCTGAAGGTCCATCGTGTGCTCCTTTCGCATGAGGATCGCGAACATCGTAGGGTGGGCAAGGTCGCCTGCCGCGGCTAATGATATTTCGCACTGACTTCGCGCGACTTTGCCCACGCGGTCAGACCGAGGTGGGACGGCGTGGGCAAAGGCGCACGACGGTCGGTGCCAACAAACCCGCTCTGCGCGACGCGCCTTTGCCCACCCTACAAGTGATCGCAATCGGTCGAAATCCGCGCTAGGATTCTTCCAGGTCTCCAAGCCACGTACAGATGATTCACATAAAATCACAAGAGGAGGATTCCCCATGAAAGATGACACGCCCATCACCCGACGTGGTGCGTTGCAGGTTGGCGCCACTTTAGCGGCCGGAGTGGCGGCCGGCGGCGGTCTCTCGGCTGCGGACGCGGCAGAAAACCTGCGCCGCTTCGAGCGGCAGGCAGCTGTCGACCCAAGAGACCGTATTCTGCTCAAGGGCGGCACCATCATCAGCATGGATGCCAAAGTCGGCGACCTATTGCAGGGCGATGTGCTGATCGAGGGCAAGAAGATCGCCGCCATTGCGCCGACGCTCAGTGCCGCGGACGCCCAGGTGATCGAGGCCCACGACACCATCATCGTGCCGGGCTTTGTCGATTGCCACCGCCATTCCTGGGAAGCGCCGCTGCGCCGCATCAATCCCAATTCGCCGACGATAGCCGACTATAGCAATGCGACCCATCTTTCGTTCGCCAAGGCTTACCGGCCGCAGGACCACTACTCCTCCCACTATTTGACGGCCGTCGGCTGCATCGACGCGGGCATTACCTGCGTGATCGACAATTCGCATAATTCGCGCAGCGCCGACCACTCCGATGCGGCGGTGGAGGCGCTGATCGACAGCGGCATGCGCGCTGTCCATGCCTCCGGCCCGCCCAATGCCGGCGATTGGGCCCATCAGTGGCCGCAGGATCTCGAGCGCCTGCAAAAGAAATATTTCTCCTCCACCGACCAGCTCGTCACACTGCGTATGTTCTCGGGCGTCAATCGCGACAACTGGGCCCTGGCGCGCAAGCTCGGACTGCGCATCACAACCGAGTTCCAGGGCCCGCAGGCGGCGGCGCTGCTCGACCCCTTGGCCCAGGACAAGCTTGTCGGTCCCGACAACACCTTCAACCACTGCGGCGCGCTGCCGGAGAAGACGTGGAAAATCTTCGTCGATGGCGGCGCCAACATCAACGTATGCCCGCGATCGGACGCCCAATATGCGTTGGGCGAGGGCCTATGCGCCTTGCAGACGGCATGGAACCACGGCATCAAGCCGGGCTTCAGCGTCGATAACGAGACCTCCTACAGCACGGACATGTTCATGGAGATGCGGGTGGCGTTCTACCTGCAGCGCGCCGTGGCGCAGAACCGAAGGTTCTCGGGCGACCAGAATCCGCCGAAGCCGCTTACGGTGCGAGACATGCTCTTTTGCGCCACCATGGGCGGAGCACATTGTGCCGGCCTCGACGACAAGATCGGCTCGCTCGCGCCCGGCAAGGAGGCGGATCTCCTCCTGATTCGCGCGGATGACATCAACCTCTATCCGTCGAACAACGCGGTCGGCACCGTGGTGCAGGCGGCCGAACGCAGCAATATCGACACCGTCATCATCGGCGGCCGCGTGCGCAAGTATCGCGGCCAGGTGGTGGGCCTCGACATGGTGCGCCTGAAGGCGATGGTCGAGGAATCGCGCAGTCACCTGTTCGCGGCGGTGGGCTATCGCCCGGATGTCTTCGCCGAGCTGCTGCCGAAGCTGGGCTAGTGGATCGAGTCCATGAAACCAATCGCATGGAACGGCCGAAATCACCCCTCGGACCTCATCCTGAGGAGGCCGCGCTCTTCGCGCGGCCGTCTCGAAGGATGGCCGCGGGGGCACGAACTCGCTTGTGGCCGTCCTTCGAGACGCGCGCATCCTTCGACAAGCTCAGGAGCGCGCTCCTCAGGACGAGGCTGACCGATGAAATCGACATGATTTGTACTATGGAAATGCTGTACTAAGGTGCCTCCAATGGGCCGGATCGCCGCAGCGACCTGTGTCGCATTTGCGGCCGCCGCTTGCGGTGCAAGCGCGGCCGACTATCCGGTTCGACCGATCCGGCTGGTGGTTGGCTTCGCCGCGGGCGGCCCCACCGACATTCCGGCCCGTTTCGTCGCGGAAAAACTAGGCGACAGGCTTGGCCAGCGCGTGGTGGTCGAGAATAAACCGGCGGCGGCCGGCATGCTCGCCACCAGGGACGTCCTGTCCCAGCCGAAAGACGGATACAGCCTCCTGCTCTGCACACATTTCGACGCGATCAATACCGCCGTCTACAAAGACGTCGGATACCGGCTGGGCGACATCGCGCCCATATCCCTGATTGCAAAATATTACTACGCCCTCGCGTTGTCTCCTGCGATCCCGGCACAAGACTTTGCGTCTTTCGTGCGTTACGCCGAAGCCCGGCCGGGCGAAGTCAGCTATGCGGTCATCGGCGCAGGATCGGCCCAGGAAATCCTGGCGCGGCAACTGGAGAAGCTTGCCGGCATCACCATGAACAGGATTCCGTTCCGGGGCGGACCACAGGTCGTGCAGGAACTTGTGGCCGGACGCGTCCATTTCTACGTGGCGCCGACGCTCGCCATCATGCCGCAATATGAAAGCGGACAGCTCAAGGTGCTCGCCGTCACCGCACCGGCGCGGCTGCGGAACGCGCCGCAGATCCCGACCCTGAAGGAAGTCGGGATCGACTATGTGCGATTCGGCTGGCTCGGCGTCTGTGCCGCCGAAGGAACTCCGCAGCCGATCATCGATCGGCTCAATCACGAAATCGCTTCAGTGGTCGCGGCGGCCGATTACAAAAACATGATCGAGAATGCAGGATCGATTGCCGCATCGTCGACGCCCAAGCAACTCAAAGACGTGATCGCGCAGACTCTCGATGAAGTCGCTGCCGCGATGCAGGAGTTCGACCCGCAGCCGAAGCCATAAGGCCTTTCCCGCTCTCCCGTGTCATTGGCCTCCCCGGACTTGATCCGGGGATTGGCTGGGCAACCCCCTCCCTACGGCCCTTGAGCCCGTCCCGCTGGTAATTCCCCACTCAGACGACATGGGCCGCCAACGGCGCGGAAACATCCGGATTGGCCGCTTCTGAGGAAAGCTGCCGTCGCCGCGGACATGCTGAGTCGTCTGCCGGTGACCCGAAGCGTCCTTTGGTCGAGTGCCGGCTTGCAGGCCTCAAAGCCGCTCGGTCAGAAAGGGCGTATAGGCAAACAGCTCAGTGAACCGTCATGGGAAAATGACGTTCCAAGCCTTTTGTAGGCGTGGGACAATTTCAACGCTGAGAGCAAAGCCTGCGGTAAGTGCTCCAGACAAGCATCCCAATCCGAGGTGCAGTCGAAATTTCTGCACATTTCCAAGCCACTTGTCATCCATCGCAGCCATCATGAGAATGCCGGCAGCGCACGTGAGAAGAGCTGCGGTTGTTGTGATACAGGCCAGAATGCTCGGCAAGATAAGGCCGATGTCTCGCGAGCCCAAAGTGAGCATCGCGACGAAATAGGTAGCAGTGACCAGGAAGCTGGTTATGAAAATAAATCGACTAAGCCAACGGTCGAAAAAGATTGCAAGCCTGGCCACCCTACCCCCCCCTGCGGAAGAGAGATCGAAGTGTAGGCTCTCGGGCAACATCTAACACGAACCCGACAAGCGCCCCAACGATCCCACCGATGACTTGCGGCAAAAGATCAGCACCGTAGAGCCACGAGGCGAAGTAAATGCCGGCAATCAAGAACGCCAGCGTCATAGCTAATTGCCACTTACGAGGGGGCGTTCGGACGTTGTTAGGAGGAGTTACGGTCATGACTAGCCTTGCCTCAGCGCGGACAACAAATGAAAGGTATCACGCGCGGCGCTGTTTTCGATAGCATACATTTTGAGGGGCCGGATAACCATGCCTATTCGCCTGCGTGGGGGCCGGCTTTTGTGGAAACGAACTAATTTTGGAATTCCCAACGAAATCAATGCCGTCTGGTCTCCGTACCGCCCGCGGTCCCTGGATCATTGGTATCGAAACCAATCGATGCTCCCTACCCCTATCCCTCCCTACCCTCCCCCCGCTCGCGGGGGAGGGTAGGGAGGAGGGGCGGTGCTTACTTGATCGCCCGGTCAAGCCGGGCGATGACAGCGTGGAGTCATACTCAACGGAGGACCATAATGTCCCGGCTCGACGAGCGTCACCGGCGAATCCTGACGACGCATACCGGCAGCCTGCCCCGTCCCGACGCGCTCTCCGCGCTGCTGTTCGCGCGGATGACGGGGCAGCCTTATGACGCCGGCAAGCTCGCGCACCTGACCGCCGGGGCGGTTGCGGCCAGCGTGAAGACGCAGGCCGATCTCGGCATCGATATTGTCAGCGACGGCGAACAGTCGAAGACGAGCTTTCAAGCCTACGCGGCCGATCGCCTGGCCGGCATCGAGCCGATCACGCCGGCGGCGGGCGAGCGGCGCACCCGCGAGAACATCGCGTTCCCGACCTTCTACCGCGATGGCGCGCATTCGGGCTCGGCACGTCCGCGATGGGCATGCACAGGCCCGATCAGATACGTCGGGCACGAGGCGCTCGCTGCCGATCTGCAAAATCTCAAGCGCGCGCTGCAGGACGCGTCGGCGGTCGACGCCTTTGTGCCGTCGGTTTCGCCATCGAGCTGCGCCGGGTTCATGCAGAACCGCTACTACAAGAGCGACGAGGAGCATGTCCTCGCAGTGGCGGAGGCGATGCGCGAGGAATACGAAGCGATCGCCGCCGCCGGTTTCCAGGTGCAGATCGACGACCCCCGCCTCGCCATGCATTACATGCTCAGCCCCGATGAGGACGTCGACGCGGCGCGCGCCTGGGCGCGGCGACGGGTCGAAGTGCTCAATCACGCGCTGCGCAACATCGCGCCGGAGCGCGTGCGCCACCACACTTGTTACGGCATCAACATGGGTCCGCGCGTGAGCGACATGGAGATGAAGCACCTCGCGGATATCATCGTCACGATCCGGGCCGGCTTCTATTCGTTTGAGATGGCGAATCCGCGCCACGAACACGAATGGCGCATCTGGGAGCACATCAAGCTGCCCGACGACAAGGTGCTGATTCCAGGGTGCATCACCCACGCGTCCGTCATCGTCGAGCATCCGGAGTTGGTCGCCGAGCGCATTGTGCGGTTGGCCAAGGTGGTTGGACGCGAACGCGTGATCGCCGGAACCGACTGCGGCTTCGCCTCGACGCTCGTCCCGGGACAGCGCCCGGAAATCGAAGCCGAGATTGTGTGGGCGAAGTTCAAAAGCCTCGCCGAGGGTGCACGAATCGCGTCCGAAGCGCTGTGGGCATAACGATCAGCCATCGGTTCGGTCGTCGCGCAATTGCGATCGGCCGCGAAATCAGAGCTGTAGCCCGGGTTGAGCGCCAGCGAAACCCGGGGTGGCAGTGCCGCTTCGGCAGCCGGTCCCGGATTTCGCTGCGCTCAATCCGGGCTACGGTTGCTGCCGCGCGCAGCGTGGATCATCTAGGCCTGCAGGGTTCGCGGCGCCGCCGCGACAGCCTTCGCGAATGGCTCGGATCGCCTCCGCGGAGCGGTTCGAGCCGCCCCCGCTGAATACCAGCGATTGCTGGAAGCGAAGCATGTCGAGGGGATTTCCACCACGAAGCGCTTTGCCTTCGATCTGGTAGAGGCGTCCATTGAAGTCGAACAGGGCGACCATCGAGCGGCTGCCGTCCGCCCCAAGAATGCTGAGTTGACGGCCGTAGACCTGGTATACGCGGTGGGGAATGTTGATCTTCACCTCGCTGCCCTCGGACAGCGTCTTGGCCGCGTGGTCGATGACGGCTCTTTCGTCCAGGCCGGTATTGCCGAGTTCCGCGACCGTCACCGTGAACACGCTGTCGTTCTGCCGAACCGAATAGACGTGCGCTTCGACCGTGCGTCCGTCCGCGAGCCGGTAGGTCGTGGTTTCGATCTGTGGATCGGCCGGAAAGGCAACCGTGAAGGAATAAGCCGGATAGCTGTATTCCTGCCAGTTCTGTGCGGCCGCAGGGCCGCCGGCGACAAATGCCGCGAGGGCGAAGGCGATCAGGCGCATGTTTGGTTCCTCTCAGCTGGGCGATGGTCTCCGATGACCATTGGATGCATCGGCCCGTCATCATCAGAAGTCGGGAGTCTTCGCCTCCGGCATCGGATATTCTTTGAGCTTGAAAAATATCTCGTAGTTCAGGTTGTTCTCCGCGCATATCGATTCGATCATCGGGCGGTTTACTTTCTGCCACCGCGCCATTCCCGACCAGGGCGCATTGAACGCGCCAGGATCTTCAACCGTCACGGTCGCCTCGACCGCGTTGCCGCCGTCGACGATCTTCCAGCGTTCCACTACGTGAAGGTCCTTGGTGTGGGGCGTGCGGTAATTGTCGACAAAACTATACGGGTGCTCGACGAAGCCGACGGTGTCGACGACAAGCTCGCCGTTCTCGTAACGGCCTATGGACTCGCCGAACCAACTCGGCTTTGGATTTTCGCTGTGCTCGCGGTTGAGATAGACGCGGCGCACCTGTTGGTTCCGCTGCCAGATGATCCAGATCTCTTGCGGCGTTTGAATGAAATAGACGGGCTCGGCAACGAAGAGCAATTGGCCCGGACCGCCTCCCGGCCAGCAGCGGGATTGCGCGTTGAAGGCGCGATGGCCGTTGCGCACCAGGTCGTTGTGCATTCTCATCTGCGCGGCGGCCCACGGCTTCAGATTGGGGTTCTCGGCATCGGACAGGCGCTCGATGCCCCTGCCAGGCGTGTAGGTTGGATCGGGGCCGATGGGCGCCACCTTCCCGGCGATTGGCTCGAAGTCGAGAAAAGTGATGGGCTGCCAACCGAAAGCGGCGGCGGAGAAGTTCGGAATGGCGCTTTCCGGCGTTCCGGCTCCCGCCGCGAGACCCACCGAGGCGATCAGCGCCGCGCCGCACAGCAATGACGTTTTGAACATCGCACGCTCCTCTGTTGTAGCCATCAGAGGTCCGGCTTGTCGGGCGTCATGACGCCCGTATCCGGGATACATGCCCTTTATATCACACGGCAGTCGTGGTGCGAACGGCGCCTTTACGTCAGACTCGGCAATTCACGGGGTAAAACGGTATGCGCGCACTACCCCGGAAAGGGCGTGGCTCGGACGTGCCGCGACGCCACAAAAATTTTGATTTCGCCGCCTTTCGTTGTCCGCCTCGACTGCCAAGACCGGCTGATCATCGAAAAGAGATTTCCAGTGTGCGGTTTTCATCGGTGATTTGGTTCCGGCGCAGGTCCGATCGCAAGGTCGGTGTTGCGGTCGCGCAGTTCGGCTTGCATAGCAGGCTCGCAGCATCATAAGGACGAGAGTTCTTGCCAGCGTCGGCCTACCGTGACAAATGACCATCCTTTGTATTGTTCATGAGCCATATTTGCGTATCAGGAGGCGGGATCCATGGGGCGTTTGCCCTCGCTTGACACACTTCGGGTTTTCTCGATTGCTGCACGTCATATGAGTTTCACCAAAGCCGCAGACGAATTGCGTCTGACGCAGAGTGCGATTAGCCATCGCGTGCGAGCACTGGAGGAGGAACTTGGCGTCCCTTTGTTCGATCGCCTCCCGCGCCGTCTCGAATTGACGCGCGCCGGTCAGGTGTTGGCGCAGGGGGTGGACCAGGCTGTCGCGGACATTACGCGCACAATCGCAAACCTCGACCTGGGGGACGACGCGCGGCGGCTGTCGGTCACCCTGTTGCCATCGGTCGCGTCCCGGTGGCTGGTCCCGCGCCTGGCGCGTTTTCATGCTCTGCATCCGGACATCGCGTTGCAAGTGATCGCCGACCCGCGCCTCCTTGATCTCCGCGCTGCGCGTATCGACCTCGCGATTCGCTTCGGCCGCGGAACATATCCGGGCTACGCCGTGACGAAATTGATGCCCGATCGCGTCTTTCCGGTGTGCAGCCCGCGCCTCCTCGCGCAACGCGGGCCGGTGGACACCGTTGAGGCACTGCTGGGTCTGCCGCTGCTTCACGATTCGGCGACAGAGGGCGACGGCAGCGGCTCGGATTGGCGCAGCTGGCTCAACCACGTCGGCTGGCACGACGCGCCTTGCGACGAAGGTCAGCGTTTCAGCGATGCCGGTCTGTTGATCGATGCGGCAGTCCTTGGTCTGGGGGTCGCCCTCGCCCGCGCCAGCCTGGTTTTCGATCATGTTGCGAACGAAACGTTGATCTGTCCGCTCAGTCGGGCAGCGCCGACTGCGTTCGCCTATTACCTTCTTTGCCTGCCCGAAGCCGATGCGTTCCAAAAGATCGTTTGCTTTCGCGACTGGTTGCGGGCCGAAGCTGCCGCTTTCACGAAATCATGACGAGCGCCGTGTAAAGCGCCTCCTGCCGAAGGGCTCGTGCCATCAGCGACTGCTCACGATTACGAGCCAGCAAAAGGCTCGTGCGCCCGTCCCTCCTGCTATGGCCGTTCCCGATGGATTTGAGTCAGCGCTCGCCCATCCACCGCCGTCACCCGCGGGCTTGACCCGCGGGTCCATCTTCTTCGCATAGCTTTTGCAAAGATGATGGATGCGCGGGTCAAGCCCGCGCATGACGAGTGGATCAAATCGACCGAGCGCGGCTGCAGCTCCTCGAAAGAGCAGCCCCAAAGACCCACGCTTCATGGTTGCTCGACGCAGTGGACAACTGCGAGGGCAACCGCGCTGTCTCTCCCGATGGACGAATTTGGCTAATGGAGACCATGAAGAATACTCGTTTGTCAGCGGGCGTGATGCGGATAAAACCCCGCCTCCACCCACTATTCTGAAAAGGAGATTGAACATGAAAGCGATTTTATTGGTTGCGGGCATAGCCGCATTGTTGGCCTCTCCGGCGATGGCGCAACAAGGGCGCCCCCACAACACCCCGCAGCCGAACATCCCGAAAGACGCACGCGCTTCCGTTGCCGCCCCTTCCGGGGCTAACGAAGGCGGCCCCTACACGCCGTCCATCGCGACGCCGCCGCACGGCACGAATCGCGATTTCCAAAACGGCAGCACAAACTAGCTCCTTCGCACAGTCGCGCGCGGGTCCGGTTCCCCCACGCGCGCAACCCCGGTCCCTCACACCCCAATCCCCGAGGGACCGGGGCTTTGAATGTCGAATTGCCGGGCCGGCGTCTTGCCGTGATGTATGAAGAGATTCGTGTTCTTGGGCTTGAGATAAAGAATTCCTCTTGTTCTTGTCCGGTGAATTGCCGTACATTTAAATACAAGGCGAGAGTTCTACATGTCCCAAGCACCGGTCCGCACCGCCCGCATTGAGGCGCGCATTGCCCCTGATGCGCTGGCGATCGTTAAGCGAGCGGCGGAGATTCAAGGGCGCAGCGTCAGCGATTTCGTTGTCGCGGCGGCCCAAGAGGCTGCCGAGCGCACGATCGAGAAAACCGAGATCATCCGTCTCTCGGTCGAAGGTCAACGTGCCTTCGCTGAGGCTATTCTCAATCCGCCGGCGCCCTCTGCCGGTCTTCGCAAGGCCGCCAAGGCGCATCGCCGGTTGATCCGCGAAGTCCGGTGACGCCGTTCGTCACCGAGGCCTTGAGCCGCGAGCACGACCGCACCGCGTTTCGCTCCGGCGTCGATGTGCTCGACCGCTATCTACGAGAATTTGCGTTGCAAGACATGCGGCGACGCGTTGCCGGATGCTTCGTGGCGCTCAACGATGCACGGGCCATCACGGGCTTCTACACCCTCGCGGCGACAAGCGTTGCCGTCGATGCTCTGCCACCCGATTTGACCAAGCGGCTGCCGCGCTATCCGCTCATGCCCGCCGTGCTCATGGGCCGCCTCGCGGTTGCCGCGGAATATCAAGGGCGGGGGTTGGGCAGAGCCCTCATCTTCGATGCGGCAATCCGCACCGATCGCCTCGGTATCGGCGCTTTCGCCATCATTGTCGATGCTAAGGACGATCGCGCGGTGGGATTCTATCGAGCCAACGGCTTTGCGCTGATACCCGGCGAATCCCGCCGTTTGTTTGTGCCGGTCGCCACAGCGTTGCGAGGGGACAGGGGCTAAGATCACGCGTCAGTGCGATCTCCGATCCCCGCAATTGCTGTATTTTATAACGAGGTCCGCGTTGGGCCACACTCAACCCCGCCCAGCATATAGCCGGCAGGTCCTGGTTGCGGATGCGCACCTTCGGCGTCTTCTCGCGTTACGCTATCGCTATATCCACACGTAGCGAACGCACCGAATGGGAGGTCACAAGTACTGCATCAGCGCTGCGAATCAGTGGCGTGTTTTGAGCATGGCAGGCCTGTGCTGCAGCAATGAACTTTTCTGGGTCGCTGGACGACTTAGGGGCTCGGTCACGGTTGTGGTCGTGCAACGCGGGACATTGTGGTCAGGGGAATGCTCCCAATTTTTCTAAAGGAGATTAAACGATGAAGGCAAATCTCAAGGTGATTTTATCAGTTGTGGGCATAGCCGCGGTGCTGGCCTCTCCGGCGATGGCGCAGCAAGCGCGCCCCCAAAAGACCGCGCTGCCGAACATCCCGAAAGACGCGCGCGCTTCCGTCGCCCCCTCTGGGGCTAACGAAGGCGGCCCCTACACGCCGTCCATCGCGACGCCGCCGCACGGCACGAATCGCGATTTCCAAAACGGCAGCACAAACTAGCTCCTTCGCACAGTCGCGCGCGGGTCCGGTTCCCCCGTGCGCGCAACCCCGGTCCCTCACACCCCAATCTCCGAGGGACCGGGGCCTTGATTGTCGCATTGCATATTGGTGCATCCATTTTGCGCAACAGCGATCGCGAATATCAGACCCGCGATCGCTCTTCAGTTGCGAGCCTTTAGCGGGACCTGCCGAACTCCTGCGGACCTGCCGAACCCCTAGGAATTAACGACGGCGCATAAAGACGGAGGTTAAGATGTCACTTCGAGGCCGTGTTGGCCGTCACACCCACGACGGAGGTCGCCATTGCCAGAATTGGCCTGATGATCAGCAGAGCGTAATCAGTCTGCTGAACCGTATTCCGGTTGCCGCCGGTGGTGCCGCAGGTAGCCTCTCCAAGCCCGTTATCTCAGGCATATGCGGTGACGAGCTCTATCGCGCCATTTCGACTTTCGAAGACAAGTACTTTCCCGGGCAACGCAGCGGCTACCTCGATCCCGCCGGCGCGATGCTCAAGCGCATGGAAGAATTGGTAGCGGTAGCGGCGGCGGGGCCGGTTGATTTCGTAACACCGATCGCGTGGTTGGGTCCACCGAACGGGCCGACCAAGGTCATTTCGAGAACCACCCTGCCGCTTGCCTCGAACGACGTATTGTCTGTCGGGATTGCCGGTGACAGCAATAAGGTCGTCAAGACAGTAAGCGCAGACGTCCCGAACGCCGTGACGATCGAGGACGCCGGCGTGGTAGGCTCCGGCATCCATTGGTTCCGCCTGTCGCGTCCGCGTGGGGACAAAGTCGCGATTCAAGCCAAGGACGCCAAGGGCACGGTTATCACCAACTTTTCGCTGGATATTATCAACCTGCCGAGGGCCTCTGGCCCGGCGGATTTGGTGGTCGATCCGGCCGATCCCAAACGTCCAAACACAATCAACCTCCGCGTCTATGCGCCGAAGGACGATGCCGACTACGTTGACACCCGGATGACCGGCATCGGCTATGGCATCTATCTGGGCGGCTTCCAGGTCTATTGCACCGGCATGAGTATGCGGATCGAGGTGCCGAACTCCCTGCTCGATCTCAACCCGACCAAATACGAACCGATCGATGCTAAGGTCTACGATACGCTTGCCCAGGCGAACGAAGCGATACGGCGGGCGCCGGCGAAGGCCAAAGGCGTCATGCCCTTTGCCTATTATCGCGGCGCCGGTGGCGCCGTGATCGCGCCAACGATCTTTTCTGCCGCGACAACGCCTCGCATCATCGCAACGCTCTGGGAGGCGCATCGCCTCCTTGCGGAGTCTGTGCAGCACGACTTGGCGAGTCTTGCGCTCGGCATTGTCGCAGGAATGATCTTTCGCGCGATCCCCGGCCGCTTCCTTCGCGCGGGCTCCGGGGACCCCGAGCCTCCACGGGCCGCGCTTCCGCGACTTCCCGAGCCGCCCGCCATGACGAGGTTGCGCAATACTGCCAGCGATGCGCTAAAAAAGAATCCGCTCAGGACAGCTGAAGTCCTGTCGTCGCCGAGGGTCTATCGGCATTCGTTGACCGCGCAAAACCCGCCCGCGAGCTATGCGCTCATCGAAAAGGAAGGCTCGATGAAGCTTTCCGACATACGAGGAAATGCGCATTATGGCGAAGGCGTTTATGCTTGGCCGGCCGGGTCGGGTGAGGCTGGCAAATATATCGATATCGAGGTCCCGCCCGGCACCGGTGTCGAGACACTAAAAGTCGGCAATGAGACTTGGGTGCGCATGGTGCCGCCCAACGGCAACAGGCTCCCCGTCAAGATCGTCGGATCCAACTTGTCGCCGGCGCAGATCGAATGGGGAAAAAAGCTCGCGAAGCCTCTATCGGGGGACTGAGCAGCGTTAAGCGAGACATGAGCGGCCCAAGTGCCGCCGTGCGGGGACGCATCGCCATAACGCTCAGTACCGCGCCGGATTGGCGACGATGTTGTCGACGCACCCATCGCACTCAGTCTGCCGCCAGTGCCCGAGCCGAGTTCTCAATCCGATTACTGCGCGATGGCGAGGGCCGCGGCCGCTATGCGCCGTCCATCCCGCCTCCGCCTCACGGCACGAATCGCGATTTCCAAAACGGGAGCAGAGGCTAGCCTCCTTCGCATTGCGCAGGGGTCCGGTTCCCCCGTGCGCGCAACCCCGGTCCCTCACAATCCCCGAGGGACCGGGGCCTTGAAGGTCGCATTGCGCATTGGTGTGGCCAAAACGCCGTTTGGCGTCCATTTCTTGCGCAACGGCGGGCCGCGAATGTCAGACACGCGATCGATTTGGAGCGAACACGCTCACACCCCCATCACCGCCCTTGCGGCATCCCCCACCGCCTCCACGTCCTCCCCGCAATCCAGAAATGCCACGATCCGGCACGGACACCCTTCCAGCCCCTCGTAGCGCCATGGGAAGGCGCCGATCAGGGCGCGGCGGTTGAGCATCAGCTCGATGTCGCCGCCGAGATTTTCGGCGTGCAGCAGGCCTTCCTGGAAGGCCCAGTTGTGGAACGGGAAGATGTCGGAGGTGACCTTGCGGCCCGATTTCTTGTGGACGTACGTGAAGGTGCCGAAGAACTCGGCCGGCGTCTTGCCGTGGAGCTTCGTGAACTGCGCCGCGAGGTCGGGGCGCATCAGGCGGATCGAGGTGTTCATGGCGTGGTCGCACGAGCCGGTGTCCATCGCCCACCACTTGATCTTCTTTTCAAACATCCAGTGCAGGGTGTCGAGGTTCGGGCCGGGGTGGTAGCAGAAGTACTTCACCAGGTCCTGTTGGGGCCGGCCCTCGTAGTGGCGGTGCCATCCGGTGTGCAGGACCAGGATGTCGCCCTCGCGGATATCGGCGCCGGCGCCCTCGATGATGTCAGGCGTGATCACCGACCAGTCCGCGACCCACGGGGAGATGTCCACCACGACGCCACGGTTGACGAGGTAATCCAGCGGTAGCGACGCCATGTCGCCTTTGCGGTTATCGGTCGCGTGCATGGCGCCGTCGAAATGGGTGCCGACATGCAGTGCAGTGTCGATGCGCTGCGCCACGATCATCTGGGTCTGGAGGTTCTGGGCGTAGTACATCTTGTTGCCCGCATAGCCGACCCAGCCGGGCGTGTGGACGTTCATCACATGGGTCATGTCGATGATTTTCATTCGCGCGTTCCTTGTGGCAGTGCCCCGTAGCCCGGATTGAGCGAAGCGAAATCCGGGACAGGACGTGCCGCCGGGCCCGGCTGTTCCCGCATTTCGCTCCGCTCAATGCGGGCTACATACTGGAAAACGGAATGCGCCGATGTAATGTGCCACCGTTGCAATAGACAGGAATTCAGTATGCAATTGACCGGAGGACAGGCGCTGGCGCGCCAGCTGGTGCGGGAAGGCATCACCGATGTGTTCGGCGTTCCCGGCGTACAGCTCGACTGGGCGGTCGACGGCCTGCGCGAGGTCTCGGACCGCGTCCGCTACCTGGTAACCCGCCACGAGCAGGCGGCGTCCTACATGGCGGACGGCTATGCGCGCACCACCGGGCGCATCGGCGCCTGCATGGTGGTGCCAGGACCGGGCCTGCTCAACGCCATGGCGGGGCTCGCCACTGCGTACGCGTGCAATTCGCGGGTGCTGGCGATCGTCGGCAACATTCATTCGCCGGCGATCGGCAAGGGGTACGGCCTCCTGCACGAAGTGCGCAATCAGTCGGCGATCCTCGGCTGCGTGACCAAGTGGCAGGCGCAGGCCGGAAAGCCGGCGGAGGTGTCGGCCCTGGTGCGTGCGGCCATCAAGGAACTCCACAGCGGCCGGCCGCAGCCGGTCGGGCTGGAGATCGCGCCGGACGTACTTTCGGCAAGCGGCGACGTAGCGCTCATCGATCCGCCGGCCCACGAGGATGGCCGCATGCGGCCCGATCCCGCGGCGATCGAGGAGGCGGCAGCATTGATGGCGACGAGTCGCTTTCCGGTGATTTACGCGGGCGGCGGCGTCCTGGCGGCGGGCGCCACGGCGGCGCTCCAGGCGCTGGCCGAGCGGCTGTCCGCCCCGGTGGTGCTGAGCGAGAACGGGCGCGGCGCCCTGTCGGATCGTCATCCGCTCGCCTTGAATGCGCTCGGCGGCCGCGCGGTGTTCGCCCATGCGGACGTGGTGCTGGTGGTCGGTAGCCGGTTTGCCGACACGATGCTCGGGCTGCCGTCATGGCAGGCGCCGGGCATCCAGTATGTCTGGCTCAATGTCGACCCCGCCGCGTGGAATGCGCCGCGCAGCGCCGCGGTCGGCATCGCGGGCGATGCGCGGCTCGGACTTGAGGCGCTGGCGGCGGCATTGCCGCGGCGCCAGCCCGGCCGCGACGTCGATCTCGACAAGGTCCGCGCGTGGGCGAGCGATCAGGCGCGCGTGGCGGAGCCACAAATGTCCTACATCCGCGCACTGCGCGCCGCCATCCCGGACGACGGCGTGCTGGTGAACGAACTCACCCAGATCGGCTACCTGGCGCGCTCCATGTACCCGGTCTATCAGCCCGGAACCTTCGTGAACCCCGGCTACCAGGGCACGCTCGGAACGAACTCACCCAGATCGGCTACCTGGCGCGCTCCATGTACCCGGTCTATCAGCCCGGAACCTTCGTGAACCCCGGCTACCAGGGCACGCTCGGCTACGGCTTCCCGACCGCACTCGGCGTCGCCGCCGGCAATCCGGGCCGTCCGGTCGTCAGCATCAATGGCGACGGCGGCTTCGGCTGGGCCATGCAAGAGCTGGCGACGATGCGCAAATACGAGCTCAACGTCGCGGTGGTGGTGTTCGCCGACGGCCAGTTCGGCAATGTGCGGCGCTTCCAGGAGGACCAGTTCGGCGCCACTTACGAGGTCGATCTACGCAATCCCGCATTCGATCGCCTGGCTGCCGCCTTCGACGTGCCGTTCGGGCGCGCCTCCTCGCCGGACGCGCTTGAGCACATGCTTGGCCGCGCCGTCCGCGACCGCGCCCCGATCCTCATCGAAGCGCCGGTCGGTCCGATGCCGAGCCCGTGGGGGCTGATGCGCCTGCAGGCACGCCCGGGGGCCGCCAATTCCGGGCCGCCGAACCCATTGGGCGAGCCGGCACGGTGACTGGGGCGGTCCCCGGTCGATTTGATCCACTCGGTCGTCATGCGCGGGCTTGACCCGCGCATCCATCAGCTCTGCAAAAATCTATGCGAAGCAGATGGACCCGCGGGTCAAGCCCGCGGGTGACGGTATCGGATGGGCGAGCGCCGAATCAAATCGACCGGGAACCGCTGTAGTTCTCACCACCGGCCCTGCAGGCGCAGAGTTTCGGCAAGGTCGCCGCGGAACAGGTGCTGGCCGAGGTGCATGAGCTTGCATTGCAGGTCGACGTGAACCTTGCCGCCGATGTCGCGCCAGCGGCGGCAAAACGCGTAATCCTCGGAGAGATAGCGTCCCGAATCGGGATCGACCATGCAGTCGAAGAAACGCCAGTAGAGGTGGCGCTGCGGATTGTTGGGCGGACCGTCGGGCACGTAGTTGAGCTCGGGATATTTCTTCATCATATGCGTCAATACGTGCCGCTTGATCACCATGAACCCGGTCGGCGCCTCCGCCACTTCGACGAGGCCGTCGGCGTCCGCATGGGCACTCACCCGGCTCGCGCCGTGGCCGATCGGGTTGAACGGATAATCCGTGTAGCGATCCTCGAATTGCTGTCGCGTCGTGCCTGCGGGCACGCCCTGCGCCGGCCAGTTGAAGCGCTTCATCGGATAGACGCCGGCGGCGATGTCGCGGTCCGCCAGCAGCAGGCGGAACACATCTTCCGACTTAAAGGCGATGTCGGAATCGATCCAGAACAGGTGGGTGAAGGACTCCTCCGACAGGAATTTGATCAGGATCACGTTGCGGCCGCGGGTGATCAGGCTCTCGCTATGGAGGTGGAGGATGCAGGGGAGCCCGACATGCTTGGAGTCGAGCGCGAGGCTGAACACGCTTGCGACGTAATTCATGGTGACCCCGGAGATGTAGCAGGGGGTCGCGAACATCACGTTCATGGAGTTAAGCGCGCTGAAGGGAAGCATGGTGTCATCCAAGGATCAGTAATCAGGGATCAGTAATCAGGGATCAGTAATCAGGGATCAGTAATCAGGGATCAGGTTGGTTCTCGTAGCCCGGGTTGAGCGCAGCGAAACCCGGGGATGGCGTCGCCGCATCGATAGGCCGATCCCGGATTTCGCTGACGCTTAATCCGGGCTACGAGCGGGTGGCGGTGAGGGGGCATCGCCGCCAGTCTGAGGTTGTGGAAACACCCCCTCACCCGCCCTCTCCCCACAAGCCGGGAGAAGGCTCAAAGCTAGCGGCTCGGCGCGATGATTCGATCGCACCGGCCCGCGTTCCGGGAGCATGGATCACTGTTTTGCCTGCTCGTTCGCCTTCGGCGCCGCCGCCTGAGGCGCGTTGCCTTTGGGCGGCGCAGCTTGGGCCTGCGGCGCCTTGCCCTTGGCTTCCGGCGGCGGCTCGGGGGACGGCGGGGCGACCGGTGAGGCCTGGCCGAACGAAACCGAGAGACCGAACAAGCGCCACTGCCGGTCCACCGGTGCGAAGGCCATCTCGAAGTTGACCTGGGTCGGCACCGACGGGAAGAAGCCCGCCATGTGCATCATGCCATTCGCCTCGATCTGCGGCAGCAGGGTGAGCTGCGGTTCGAGCACCACCACGCCGGAAAGGTCGATATTGTCCTTGCGCTGGGCCGCAAAGATCTCGGCGAGCCGCGCCGCAGTATTGCTATGGAAACCAGGCGAGCCAAGATCGCGCAGCACCGTGTAGTTGCCGGTCTTGTTGGCCTGGTCGAGCGCGAGCAGGGTGGAGCGGATCAGGATCAGCACGCCGTTGCGGTCGATGAGAGCAGGTGTCGGCGCGTGGGCGGCGGGCTTGGGCTCCGGCTTCGACTGCTGGGCCCGGACGGCGGACGCAATCGTGATCGCCAGCGCCGCAAACATCAAAGAACGCAAGATCAACCGAGAACTCGTCATCGTATTCCCCTCCCAAGATTTGTTGCCCGCATGGAGCGAAATGCGGGACCAACTCCTCGCCCCTTGCGGGGCGGCCCTCACCTCGCCCCGCTTGCGGGGAGAGGTCGGAATTTGCGCTCTTCGCGCAAATTCCGGGTGAGGGGGCCTCTCCGCAGGCTTTGAGTCGCAAGTTTGAGCTTGCGGAAACGCCCCCTCACCCCGACCCTCTCCATAGCCCGTCGAAGACGGGCGTAAACGCCCTTATGGCAAGCGGGGAGAGGGAGAAGCGTCGTCAAGTCACCACGCGAAGGTGAGTCCCGCCCGTCCGCCGACGCCGCCATGATTGAAGCCGGCGCCGACCCCGGCATTGAACACCCAGTTTGGGTTCAGGCGGACGAGAGCCGAGAACCCGGCGGCGTTCTCGTTCCTGAAGGTGCCCCAGTTCGCAGAAATCGCGAAGTTCTTGTCCCACGGCAGCGTCGCGCCGCCCAACGCGATCGCGATTGCGGTGCCCTCGAATCCCCGCCGCACGTCGTCCTGCAGAGCAGCGATCGTCTGCGGGCCGAAGGCCGAGAGGGCGAGATGGCCGGCGCCATCGCTGGTCACGAAGTTGGTCGGGCCGACCTGCGACGCAAGGCTTGCCGCTGAGGCGATGCCCGGCATCTGATAGGTGTTGGTCGTGGTGCCGAATACCATCGAGTTCGGCACGGTCGCCACTGCACCGGCGCCGATCGCGGATGCGTTGGTAGCGCCGGCTGCCACCGTGGCGCCCTGGCCAAGCGCGGTGCCATTGGTTGCGCCGATCGCCACGGTCGCGCCCTGGCCGACGGCGGTGGCGCCAGTGGCATTGGCGAGGCTGGCCGCGCCGAGTGCAGTCGCGGTTGCGCCGTTGGCGATGCTGCCCCGTCCGAGTGCGGTCGCGTTGATGCCGTTCGCGACGCTGGCCTCGCCGGTTGCGGTGGCGTTGGCGCCATTCGCCGTTCGCCAAGGCGAGCGAGCCGGTCGCGACGGCGTTGGCGCCGTTGGCGACGGCCAACTGGCCCGTCGCGGTCGCCTCGAAGCCGTTCGCGAAGCTGGATTCACCGGTCGCAGTGGCGAAGATGCCGTTCGCGACGCTGAGATGGCCGGTGGCGGTCGCGGAGAGGCCGTTCGCGAAGCTGGCCTGGCCGGTCGCGGTCGCGAAGAGGCCGTTGGCGATGCTGGCCTGGCCGGTCGCGGTGGCGTTGCCGCCGTTGGCGACGCTGCCCTGGCCGGTCGCGGTCGCGAGGGTGCCGTTCGCAAGGGCGCTGACGCCAGTCGCGGTCGCGAAGGTGCCGTTCGCATGGCTGAAATTGCCGGTCGCGGTTGCCTGGGAGCCGTTCGCGTTGGCGTTGACGCCGGTCGCGGTGGCGAAGTCGCCGTTCGCGATGCTGCTCGCGCCGAACGCGGTCGCCTCCAAGCCGTTCGCGATGCTGCTGTTGCCGACCGCGGTCGCGAACGTGCCGTTCGCGTTGGCCGCAGCGCCGCACGCTGTGGCGGAGGCACCGGTCGCGACCGCGCCGGCGCCAGTTTGCGCCTCGGCGCCGGTGGCGCTGACGCCGCAGACCTCTTGCGCGGCCGCCGGTGACGGTGCCAGCATCGGCGCGGCGGCAGCGAGCCCGGTTACGAGCGCCAAGCCGCGCAGCGTCCCGCCGGAGAGCGCGCTACTTCCCAGCAAGCCGGCGCGACCGCCCGCGCGCTTTCGCGTACCTTGCACGAGCGCTGGCTGCGCCGCCGTATTCCGTCGTGCCATTGCGTTATCGAATGCAGTCACTGGTCACCTCCATATTGCTCGCCCCGGTGCAAATTCATTGCGGCTGATGGTTTTGCTTCGTTGCGCCGCTCACCAATTCATTCGCGTTTTGCATTTCGCGTCGGAACATCACGACTCCGCGAAGCGGAGCCACTCAGAGGCTGTCTGCGATTCAAACTCTGTTCGCTGGCGGACACACCGGACAATTCTCTGCGAGTGCGGCAAATCGGCAACAAATTGCCTCAATTCACGCGGGCCTTTCGGCGGAAGCGTTTCGTGCTGGACGCGAGCGAGAATGATTGTGGTTAATGCTTCGGCGACCGGCGCCGCGCTGCCGCGGCAGGCGCGTGAGCCGTCGTGGGAACCCGCTTAACTGTGACGCTCAACACAGACAGGGCGGTTGGCGATCGGCATGATGTGGCGCACCGATATCGAGGTATCCCCGGAGCGATGACGATGCCCAAGACCCGAATGCGAATTGCCGCCATCTGCCAAATCATGTTGGCCTTGGCGGGTGCAACCGCGGCTCATGCGCAGGCGGCGGGGCCGTGCCGGGAGATCGTTGCGGCCTGCCGGGAGGCCGGATTTACGCAAGGTGGGGCGCGGGCCGGCGACGGCATTGTGGTCGATTGCGTCAGGCCGATCTTGCTCGGGACGGCGCAGCCGCGCCGCGCCGCCAAGCCGCTGCCGCAGCTCAACCCGCAAATCGTCGCCGCCTGCAAAGAGAGGAATCCCGATTTCGGGCAACAACGCAATCGCGCGCCAAACGACACCGCGCCGCGGAGCCCGCCTCCGCCTGCTGGCACCGAACCTGCGCCCCTCCCCGTCCCTCCCCCGCAAGCGGGGGAGGATAAATCGATTTACCCTCCCCAGCTTGCCGGGGAGGGTAGGGTGGGGGCCGCGCTGCCGGCCGGAGCCAAGCGTCCCAACATCGTCTTCGTGCTGACGGACGATCTCGCCACGAATCTCGTGCAGTACATGCCCAATGTGCGAAAGATGCAGCAGGACGGCGTGACCTTTGCGAATTATTTTGTGACCGATTCGCTATGCTGTCCATCGCGTTCCTCGATCTTCACCGGACGCTATCCGCACAACACCGGCATCTACCGCAATACCGGCGCCGACGGTGGGTATCTGGCGTTCGTCAATCGCGGCCACGAGCGCGTCACATTCGCGACCGCCTTGGCTGCCGCCGGCTATCACACCGCGATGCTCGGCAAGTATCTCAACGGCTATCAGCCGCAACGTAATCCCGCCGCGCCCGGATGGAGCGAATGGGACGTGGCCGGCAACGGCTATCGGGGCTTTGGCTACGATCTCAATCAGAACGGCAAGATCGTCCACTATGCGGACCGTCCGGAGGACTACATGACCGACGTCCTGTCCGCCGCGGCGGTGAATTTCATCAAGCAGCAGACGCCCGATACGCCGTTCATGATCGAGATCGCGACGTTCGCGCCCCATGCGCCGTACACGCCGGCGCCGCGCGACGCCGATGCATTTGGCGGGCTGCACGCCCCCCGCACGGCAGCCTTCAATGCCGCGCCCGACCCCGCAGCCCCCAAATGGCTCGCGGCGCGTCCGCCGGTTTCCGAAATCGACGTGGCGATGATCGACAATGATTTCCGCAAGCGCGCCCAGTCGGTGCAGGCGGTGGACGCCATGATCGGCAAGCTGCAGCAGGCGGTCGCGGCGATCGGCGCGGCCGACAAGACCTATTTCGTGTTCTCATCCGACAACGGCTATCACATGGGCGAGCACCGCTTGATGCCGGGGAAGATGACCGCCTACGACACCGACATCCATGTGCCGCTCATCGTCACCGGGCCCGGCGTGCCGGCCGGACGCACGGTGGACGAGATCGTCGAGAATATCGATTTGTGCCCGACCTTCACGGAGCTCGGCTTCGCCGCGGCGCCCGCGAGCGTCGACGGCCGCAGCCTGGCGTCGCTCATGCGCGGCGACAAGGTCGAAGGGTGGCGGACCGTCGCCCTGGTGGAGCATCGCGGCCCGATCCGCAATCTGGCGGACCCCGACCTGCCCGACCTGCGTTACGCCCCGAGGATCGCCGAAGCGGTCCGGCGTGGCGGCAACCCGACGACCTACGAGGCGATCCGCTCGGCGACCGCGCTCTATGTCGAGTACGCCGATGGCGAGAAGGAATACCACGACCTCGTCGCGGATCCGGACGAGCTGCGCAACACCTACGCGTCGCTCCCCGACGACCGCAAGGCAGCGCTGCACGCGGCACTCGACGCGGTGCAGACCTGCCGTGGCGCCGCGGGTTGCCAGGCCGCCGAGCACGTGGAACGGACGGCGCAGCGGAATTGAAGTCCGTAGGATGGGTTGAGCGCAGCGAAACCCATCAACGCTCGTGGCGGGTTTCGCTTCGCTCAACCCACCCTACGATTCAGCGTTGCAGCTCACAGCCCGAACACATACAGCACGGTCGCGTGGCGCTGGTCCTTGAGTTCAGGCGTATTCATGAGCTTGGCTCTGGCGGGCCCGCTCGGTCCCGAGGCAATCGCCACATATTGCTTGCCGTTGACCTCGAACGTCATCGGCGGCGCCGCAAAGCCCGAGCCGACATTGATCTTCCACAGCTCGTCGAGCGTGGTGTCGTCATACGCCGCAACGGTGCCGTCCATCAGGGCGATGAAGACCAGCCCGCCGGCCGTGGCGAGCGTGCCTGCGTAGTTGGGGTAACGCAGATGCACGTTCTTCCTGATCTCGAACGTCACGGGATCGAGTGCGGTCAGGTTGCTTTCGTAGCGATCCTCCACATGGAACGACCCGCCCGACCGCGGGATCCAGCCCTTCTCGGTCTTGGGCTTGTCGCGGTCGATCGACACGAATTCGCAGGCCGTCATCGCCGGGACGTAGAGGAGCTGCGTCTTCGGGCTGTAGGATGACGGATAGTAGTTGTTGCCGCCGTTGCGATTGGGACAGACCTGCTTGACCGGCGCGTCCGCGGTAGGGTTCGCAAGGCCCGAATAGGTCTGCACGTCCTTGCTGGGGTCGTAGTCGAGCGGCTTGCCGGTCTTCTGGTCGATGCCGGCGGTCCAATTGACGTTGGTGTAGGGCTTGGCGCCCACCATGGCGCCGTTGTGGCGGTCCATGGTGTAGACGAAGCCGTTGCGCGCCGAATGCGTGACGAGCTTGCGCAGCTGCCCATCGACCACGCGTTCGAACATGATGTGGGTGCCGACCTCGTCGTAGTCCCACATGTCGCCGGGCGTATACTGGAAATACCAGTTCATCTTGCCGCTGTCGGGGTCCCAGGACGTGACGCTGTTGGTGAACAGGTTGTCGCCGGGCCGCACCCGCGCGTCCAACTGCGGTACAGGATTACCTACTCCCCACAGCGTTTGGTCGGTTTCCGGATCGTAGGTTCCCGTCACCCACAGGGCGCCGCCGCCGGTTTGCCAGGCATTGCTTTTCCAGGTTTCGCTGCCGGGCTCGCCCGGCGCCGGGACCGTGAATTTACGCCACAGCACCCGTCCGG
>WNFF01000714.1_pt1 | contig 36405 bp, 29 predicted proteins | sample 5400441 | NCBI WGS metagenome assembly WNFF01 (sample SAMN13153345, study PRJNA577476) | soil metagenome | isolation source: 120 cm saprolite under Douglas fir tree site 2 hole 3 replicate 1 | place: USA:California | collected 2015-04-18
CCGCGTTTAAGTAAAGCGGCCTATCGAAAGGCGACCTCGGTAAAGCTTCTCAGCTTGCGCGAATGCAGCCGGTCCCGTTCCTGCGACTTGAGCTTGTCCAGCGCCCGCAGCCCGATCTCGAGGTGCTGGCCGACCCGCTGGCGATAGAACTCGCCGGCCATGCCAGCCAGCTTGATCTCTCCGTGAAGCGGCTTGTCCGAAACGCAGAGCAGGGTGCCGTAGGGCACGCGGAAGCGGAAACCGTTGGCGGCGATCGCCGCCGATTCCATGTCCAGCGCCACGGCGCGGGATCGCGACAACCGGCGGATGATCCCCTCCGGGCCGCTGAGCTCCCAGTTACGATTGTCGACGCTGGCGACGGTGCCGGTCCTCATCACGCGCTTCAGCTCGAAGCCGGCGAGGCCGGTCACTTCGCCCACCGCTTGCTCGAGCGCCACCTGCAGCTCAGCGAGCGCCGGAATCGGCACCCAGGGCGGAAGCTCCTCGTCGAGCACGTGGTCCTCCCGCACGTAGGCATGCGCGAGCACATAGTCTCCCAGCCTTTGGGTGTTCCTCAGTCCCGCACAATGACCGAGCATCAGCCAGGCGTGGGGCCGCATCACCGCGACGTGGTCGGTGATGTTGCGTGCGTTGGAGGGGCCGGTTCCAATGTTGATCATCGTGATGCCTCGTCGACCGGACTCGACGAGATGAAGCGCCGGCATTTGCGGCATGCGATCGGGAGGGGCGCCGAACGGCCCGGAGCTTCCCACGCGGGTGATGATGTTGCCTGGCTCGACCAGGGCCTCGCAGCCCGCATGGGCCCCGGCGATGCGCTCGCGGCAGATCCGAGCGAAGGCGTCGAGATAGAATTGGTAGTTGGTGAAGATGGTGAAGTTCTGGAAGTGCTCCGGATCCGTGCCCGTGTAGTGGTAGAGCCGGTGAAGCGAGTAGTCGACCCTCGCCGCGCGGAACAGGGCCAGGGGGGCGGGGCTGCCGGGCGACAGCTCCACCGTCCCGTTGACGATGTCGTCGTCCATCGCGGCCAGATCAGGCACGTCGAACAGGTCGCGCAGCGGACGGTCGGCGGAGGAGCGGTCGGCGAACGCCGAGGCGATGTTGATGTCCGTTCGGTAGGCGAAGTGGATCGGGATCGGTTCGTCCGACTCGCCGACCTCGACCGGGACACCGTGGTTCTGGATGAGCAGCCCGATCTGCTCGGTGAAGTAGCCTCGGAACAGGTCAGGCCGAGTGACCGTGGTCTGGTAAACGCCGGGGCCGGATACAAAGCCATAGGAGAAACGCGAGTCGAGCCGGGCGTGGGTTTCGGTGTGAATCCGGACGAAGGGATAGGTGGCGCGAGCTCGCGCTTCGAGCCGCTCGCCCCGAGCGTAGGCTTCGAAGCGGTCTCGTAGAAAGCGGGTGTTGCGCTCGTAGATGTTCTCGAGCCGGTCGACCGCGGCGCCGGGATCGGTGAGCTCCTCGGAGGCGATAGGCTTTGGAGATAGGATGTTCAGCGCGGTTGGCATTCGGCGATCTGGTTATCACGAATCCGGCCACGCCAGTCGCCGTTATGGGCGCGCCGCAGCGTTTGGGAGACACCCGATGCGATACTTTCTACCCTTGAACATCATCGGCGCGCTCCTCGCGCTGGGCGTGGCGGCGAGAGCTGAGTCTCAGGCCTCCACCGCGGCGCTGCCCTCTGTGACACTACCGCCGGCTCTCGACCGCGTTCTGCGCGACTACGAGCAAGCGTGGCGGGCGCGCGATCCGGCCGCTCTGGCCGTGCTCTTTGCCGAAGCCGGCTTCGTGCTGGCGAATGGGCGGCCGCCGGTTCGGGGCCGACAGGCGATTCGCATCGCCTACGCCCAGGGCGGCGGTCCGCTCGTCTTGCGTGCCCTGGCGTACGCGACCGAGGGCTCCACTGGCTACATTATCGGCGCGTATGGCGCCGGCGAGGGCGACACCGGGAAGTTCGTGCTCGCCCTTCAGCGCGGAAGCGATGGCCGATGGCTTATCGCCGCGGACATCGACAACGGGAATCAGCGACCGAAGCCGTCGCCATAGACCCCGAAGTCTTGAATTCATCCGATTCAAAAAACCTGCCGCAGGGAAAGCGAGGGCGCATACTCCACCGCGCCCCCCGTGGTGACTCCCGCGCCGAAGTAGAAGTCGCATTGGAACTCGTCAGCCACGAGCAGATGCAGCGCCAATCCGCCCGAGGCAGCGAATTTCAGTGACTGGGTGCCTGCCAAACGATCGAGGGCCCCATAGACGACCTGGTCATAGAAGATGCCGAGCTTGAACAGGTCGCGCACGATGGAGTAGCGGAATTCAACTCCGGTGCTGCCGAGGCGAGTCGCGAACTCCGAGGCTCCGAAGGGTCCATGCATGTGTCGTCCGATGGGTTCTTCGTCCATGAACAGGACCTGGCCCCCGAGCAGAGTTCCGTGCGCCTGGATCCACAGCTCGTGCCATCCGATCGGGAAGTATCGCTGATACCCCGCCCGCAGCCAGTACGAGCTCGAGCTCGACGTCGAGCCTAGATAGTACCGCGCTTCTACGTTTAGCCGGTGCTTCCGGTCGGTGCGCAGCTCGGTGGGATTGAAGATTGCCTCGCCCAGCGCCTCGAGGTAGGGGCGCGTCTGCCCCTTCGGGGTTTCGTCGATCAGCGGGCTGGAATTGATTGCCTTCTGGATATCGTAGAGAAAACGTCGCTCCAGCCCCAGACCCACCGTCAGCGACAGCCCGGGCCGAAAGGTCGTATTGGCAGCCAACGAAGAGGAGAATGTCGACAGGCTGTAGTTATTCAAGCGCAGGTCCGAGCGCTGCAGCTGCCATAAATTTGCGCGGATGGTCAGCTCGGGTCGAACGACCCGACCCAGCACCGGCGAGGCGAACCAGCGCGCCTGCCCGAGCAAACGGCTGAGCACGGGTTGCGACGAGCCGGTGTCCAGATTGGACCGAATCGCCCCTGCCACGCGGCCGATCAGCTCCAATCGATCGTCCTTGAGGAGAAGCCCCCCCGCACCGTAGCTGGCGCCCACGCCGAGGCCTTCCGGCGAGCCAATCTCCAGCTCTGGCGACACCCCTTGCCTTCCGGAGACGGACGAGATGAAGACATGCAGCTCGTAGCGTTGCCCAGGCCGGTCGGTGGGAAGGCCCAGCAGGGGCCGCAGGTTGTAGAATCCGAACTCGTCGGTTTCCTCGGCTGTCGGGGGCACCACGACCGGTGCCAATTCATAAGAATAAAGATTGAGCTTGTAGCGCTTGCCCAGCTCGCGAAGGCGCTGTTCCAGGAACGGTCGATTGAACACGTTTGAAGGCAAGGAGATCTCGAGCCTGGAGCGGATCGTCTCGACGAACCCCTGGCCGATCACCACCATCTTGTCGAGTTGACCTTCATCGATCTCGACGACGATCTGGTCCCCCTCTACCCGGGCGTGCACCGTCGCCAGCTCGTAGCCCGCCCGGCGAAGGAATTCCTCCAGCTTGTTGGCGACCTCATGCGCCTCAGCCACCGTGGCTGTCGCGTACTTCGGAACGTCGAGCAGGCTGAGGTAGACGAAATCATGAAAAAGAACGTTGCCGTGAAACACCACCAGGGGGCGCGGGACCCAAGCGTCCTTCTCCACTTCGACCCGGGCCCGCGGGGGCTCGGGCGCGGGGACCGGTTGACCCCCCGACGAGGCGCCACCGACCAGCATTGCCCATGTAAAGAAAATCTCCGCTCTCAAGCTCACCTGCGGCCACATTATCCTGGCAAATCGGGAATTGGTGACAAAGACGAATTGATTCCCGCCTTTGGATTGGATCCTCTGGAGGTCAGGCCAGCGCTCGTCGATCTCGCCGAGGTCGTGCGCGATGTCGTCGAGAGGCGAGAATCTTCGGGCAATTCGAGCGGGCGGCGCGCGATTCGGGCATCGCCGGGACCGGGCTCGGCTTGTGGATCGTGCGCCGCATCGTCGAAGCACATCGGGGCCGCGTCGAGGTGGAAAGCGAGCTGGGCAAGGGATCCGTCTTCACCGTGCAATTGCCTCTGTAGAGAGGGCGAGCAGGGGCACCAGCGCTCTCCGAAAAGCAGCGCGCCGCTTCTCCTCCGCCCGGAAAGGCACTGGCCCGAGGACCGCGACCCGATGCCGCCGCTGGATCCATTCCGCGTTGTCTCCGTAGGATTCATCCGGGCCGGGAGCTGACTTCGAGAGCAGCACGGCAAGGACCGGAATCTTGCGCGCCGAGAGCGCCTCCAGGGACAGCGCGGTGTGATTGAGGGTTCCCAGGCCCGCGCGCGCGACGAGCAGGACGGGAAGGCCGAGCAACTCGACGAGGTCGATCACCTCGCGGCGCGCGTCGAGTGGAACGCGCAGCCCTCCGGCGCCTTCGACCACCAGCGGCCGGCCGGCGAAGGAGCGATAGGCCTTCATCGTCGCGCGAAAAGATGGGTGCTTTCCCAGGCGTGCCGCCGCCACCCCCGGCGCCACCGCGGCGCGGAATCGGTGAGGGCAGATCAACCCCAGATCGTCGTCGCTGCGCGCGGCCGCCTTCATCGCGGAAGCGTCGTCGGGATGCGACAGGCGATGGCAGCCGCTCTCGTACGGTTTGAATGCCGCCGGTCTGAGGCCTGAGTCGGCGAGCAACGACAGCAATGCGCACGACGCTTCGGTTTTGCCGACGCTGGTGTCGGTACCCACCACGAACACGCGCAGCGGCCGCATCAGTGGCTCGTCACCTCGGAAATCGATTCGCGGACGGCGTCGCCCAGCATCCGGGCCTCGGCGGTGGTCATCGACAGCGGCGGCATCAGGACGATCACGTTCCCCAGCGGTCGCAGGATGACGCCGCGCCGGCGCGCCGCCAGGCAGACGCGATGCCCGATTCGATCGCCGTAGGGGTACTCCTCCTTGGTCGCGCGGGCGCGCACCAACTCGATCCCGATCATCAGCCCGCGGCGGCGCACTTCGCCCACGTGATCGAGATCCGAGATCCGCTCGAGCCTTTCCGTCAACGCCCCGATCGCCGGCTTCATTTTTTCCAGCGTCTGCTCCTGCTCGAACAGCTCGAGATTGGCGAGCGCCGCGGCGCAGGCGAGCGGATTGCCGGTATAGGTGTGGCCATGAAAGAACGCCCGTTTCTCGGCGACCGGACCGAGAAAGGCGGAGTAGACATCCTCCGTGGTCAGCGTCGCCGCGAGCGGGAGGTATCCTCCGGTCAGGCCTTTCGCGACGCACATCAGATCGGGCTTTACGTTCTCCTGCTCGACCGCGAACATCGTTCCGGTGCGCCCAAATCCGGTCGCCACCTCATCGCAGATCAATAAGATCTCATGCTCCCGGCAGAGCGCGGCGAGGCGGGCGAGAAATCCTCTCGGCTGCGAAATCATTCCCGCGGCGCCCTGAATCAGCGGCTCGATCACCAGCGCCGCCAGCTCGCGTCCTTCGCGCGCGAACAACGCTTCGGCCGCTTTCAAACAGGCAGCGCCGCAGTTGCCTTCGCCTTGCCATCGGTAACTGTACGGCGTGGGGATGCGTTCCACGTCGAACAAGAGGCGTCGGAAGATGTCGTGGAAAAGCTGGATGCCGCCGACGGACACCGAGCCAATCGTGTCGCCGTGGTAGGCCTCGTCGAGGGCGACGAACTTCCGCTTCTCCGGCCGGTCGCGCTGCCGCCAATACTGGTAGGCCATCTTCAGCGCGATCTCCACCGAGGTCGACCCCGAATCGGAGTAGAAGACGCGGGTGAGCCCTGCCGGCGCGATCTCCACCAGCTTGGTCGCAAGCTCGATGGACGGGACCGAGGCCAGCCCGAGCAAGGTGGAGTGGGCCACCTTATCGAGCTGCGCCCGAACCGCTTCGTCGATGGCGCGCTTTCGATGCCCGTGAAGGAGGACCCAGAGGGAGGAGACGCCGTCGAAATAGCGGTTGTTCTGATCGTCGATCAGGTAATTGCCCTCGGCGCGCTCGATGATCAGCGGCTCGTCCTCGGGCCAGGCCTGCATCTGGGTGAACGGATGCCAGACATGGCGCCGGTCCAGCTCGAGCAGGCGGCGGTGGCTCTCAGCGGACAAGCGACTTCTCCAGCGCGGCGAGCGTCCCGATGGCGAGATCGATGTGCTCCGGCCGATGCGAGGCGCTGAGCGAAAATCGCAAGCGGCTGGTGCCGGGCGGGACGGTGGGCGGGCGGATCGCCTTGGCGAGGATGCCTCGGTTTCGCAGCCGCTGTGCCGCCTGGAGCGCCTGGTCAGGCTCGCCGAGCAGAACCGGGAAGATTGCCGAGTCGGGCCGGGCGGGAATCCCGAGCGAGCGCAGGCCATCGCAGAATCGCTGAACGTGGCGCCAGAGTCGCGACCGCAGCAGCTGCTCGTCCGCCGCGATGTCGACCGCGCAACCGGCGGCGGAGCAGATCGCCGGTGGCAGCGAGGTGGAGAAGATCAACGGCCGGACGCGGTTCACCAGCAGATCTGTCACCGCTCGAGAGGTTGCCGCGAAGGCCCCGAATACGCCCAGCGCCTTGCCCAACGTTCCCACCCGGAGGTCCACCTCGCCGCTCAGTCCGAGCTCCTCGCACAGGCCGGCGCCGTGGGCGCCCAGCACCCCAAGCGCGTGTGCTTCGTCCACCAGCAGCGCCGCGCCGTGGCGTCGGCACAGATCGACCATCTCCGCCAGCGGCGCGCGATCGCCATCCATCGAGAAGACGGCTTCGGTGCAAACCAACCGTCGCCGCCCCGGCGTCGAGCGCAGTAGACGATCCAGCGCCGCCAGATCGAGGTGGGGATACACCGCGGTAGTGGCTCGAGAGAGTCTGCACCCGTCGACCCAGGAGGCGTGGTTGAGCGCGTCAGAGAAGATCGCGTCGCCGGCGCCGCAGAGCGCGGGCAGAATTCCAGAGGCGGCGGCGTAGCCGGTGTTGAAGAGCAGCGCCGACTCGCTGTTCATCCAGCCGGCGATCTTTTGCTCCAGAGAATGGTGCGCGTCGCTGTCGCCGACGAGCAGCCGCGACGCGCCGGCGCCGACGCCCCGCTCTCGCAGCCCCACCACCGCGGCCTGCGCCAGGCGAACGTCGCTTGCCAGCCCGAGGTAGTCGTTGGAGGAGAAGTTGACCAGCTCCTTGCCCGCGATGCGAATCACCGCGCCTTGCGCGGACTGAAGCGGCTCCAGCTGCCGGCGCAAGCCGAGCTCCGAAAGTCGCCTCAGCTCCTCGGCCGCCCAACGCTCCGTGGGGTGACCGGAAGGATCGAGCCTCGCCGTCGCGACGTTCATCGCTTTCATTGCGGCGCCGCGCCTGGCTCCAGCGCCCGAAGGCCGGCCCGGGAGAGCAGGGAGATGTCCTCGCGGTAGTCGGGGTTGCCGGTGGTGAGCAGCTTGTCGCCGAAGAAGATCGAGTTCGCCCCGGCCAGCATGCAGAGCAACTGCGCCTCCTGATTCATCGAGAGGCGCCCCGCCGAGAGGCGGACCATCGCGCGCGGCATCAGGATTCGCGCCGTCGCAATCATCCGCACCAGCTCCAACGGATCGACCGGCGCCTGATTCTCGAGCGGCGTTCCGGCCACCGGCACCAGAGCGTTGATCGGCACCGACTCGGGATGGGTCTCCTGGTTGGCGAGGGTGAGCAGGAGCTCGCAACGATCGTCGATCGATTCCCCCATCCCGATGATCCCACCCGAACAGACGAAAATGCCCGCCCGGCGGACCCGGCCAAGCGTGTCCAGACGGTCCCGATAGCGACGGGTGGTGATGATTTCGCGATAAAAATCCTCGGAGGTATCGAGGTTGTGGTTGTACGCGGTCAGGCCGGCGTCTTTGAGGCGGCGCGCCTGATCGTCGCTGAGCATCCCCAGCGTGCAGCAGGCCTCCATACCCATCGCGCGCACCGCGCGGACCATCTCCAAGATAGTGTCAAACTGCGGCCCGTCCTTCACCTCGCGCCACGCCGCGCCCATGCAGAAGCGAGTGGCCCCGGCCTCGCGCGCGCTGCGCGCCGAGGCGGTCACCTCCTCGAGCGAGAGCAGCTTGTCGGCCTGGACTCCCGTCTGGTAGCGCGCGGATTGCGGACAGTACGCGCAGTCTTCCGGGCACCCGCCGGTCTTGATCGAAAGCAGCGAGCACAGCTGTATCTGGTGGCCGCCGAACTGGGCCCGATGCACCGTCTGCGCCCGGTAGATCAGCTCAGGCAAGGGCAGGTCATGCAGGGCGCGAATCTCCGCCAGCGTCCAGTCATGGCGCAATTTCGCCTCCCGCTCACCGCTTGCCTGCTCTTCCCCGAGACCCCTGCGCGCTGCTTCGGCTGCGAGCTGCTCCATCCGTCCTCTCCGTCCCCCGACGAGGCGCGAGCGTTAATCAGTCCCGGAACCTATTGTCAACCTGCTTTGTTGGGATAGGTCGACAAAGCTCCCCGTCCTCCCAAGCCCCTTAAATGCCCCGGCTAATCACCGATGATGAGGAGCGCTGCCGTCCGTGAAGAGCGGTCTAGACGTCGGCCGACGCTTCCGAGCACGTCGAACCGTCCGAGCAATCCGGCATTGAGGAACACGTTCACTTTCCGGCCCTGGATGTCCGAGAATGAGGTCTCCGACGACAGCTGCTGGATGAGGAAGAGCGTGGCCGTTGCGCCGACGAAGGGGGAAATCGTGATTCCCGCCGCAACCGGGACATCCACTCCCACCTGCACGCGAGCGAGGTCAATCCCGTGTCGAGAATCCCTGCCTTCGGGGCGGTTCACCCAGTATCCCCGCCAGCCGGAACCGACGCCGACCCAGGGGTCCAGGCTCTCGCCGGGCAGGAAGTGGTAGTTGCCTTGAACGCCCGCCGTCGCGCTCCAGATGTTGTATGCATCTCCCGACGCGTCGCCGGTCGAGAACCATGCGCTGTTCCCGTAGACGCCGACGAGGAAGTGTGGGTCGATGCGCCAACCGAGATCCAATTCCAGCGCCGCTCCTGCGCCGCCGGTGTCGGTCAACGAAGGCATGCCCCTGCCCACGTCTCCCACTCCCTGGCTCAAGCCGGCGCCGATGCCCAACTCGAACGCGTTGTTCAGCCCACCTGCCTTCTCGGCTGAGGCCCCCGAGACGGTCACTGCCTCTTCGGCCAGCGCCAGCGTTCCAAGTGCGAATGCCAATCCCGCGACCGCGAAAGTAACGTTTTTCACTGTCTTTCTTCCTTGTCGCCGGCGATGCTCGGTCGGTTCTGATTCGAATTCACCAGCCGTGACTTCTATTCAGGCCGGCCGTCGGCAATGCAAGGAGTGGTGCGCGAACTAACCGTTGCTCAAGCCGCAACGAAGTCGACAAAACCGTGCTCGACATCGGTGCGTGTCAACTTGACCCGGACCCGGTCGCCGACGTCGAGGCCTTCAAGTCCCCGCACCAGCTTCCCTTCCGCGGCTGGTTGAGAGATGCGAACCCAGGTTCCTTTGGGGGATGCGCCGGTCACGAGGGCGTCGAATCGGTCGCCGATCCGGCTCGCCAGCAGAAGCGCCGCCGCGGACTTGCGCACCTGGCGCTCGACCTTGGCCGCGTTGTCTTCCTGTTCGGTGCAATGTTGGGCAAGCTTGAGCAGTTCCCCGTCGTTGTAGGGCACCGAGCCCCCGGCGAGCGCCGCCTTGAGCAGGCGCTGCGAGAGCAAATCCGGGAAGCGCCGGTTGGGCGCCGTCGAGTGGGTGTAGTTCTTCACCGCGAGCCCGAAGTGACCCTGGGTTTGGCGGCCCGCCGGCTGGAGCACGTACTCGCCCCGGCCAAGCAGCTTCACGACGGAGAGCGAAACGTCGGGGAACCGGGCTGGATCTTTGTCGCGCTGGTGGGCGAGGAAGCCCTCCAGCGCCGGGGCATTGGCCTCTGGCGGCAGGGGTTCACCCAGATCGGCGGCGAGCGCAGCGATCCGGCTCCAGCGCTCGGGGGATTTGAGGACCCGCCGCAGCGATGGATAGCCTTTCTTGTCGAGGTAGGTCGCGGTGGTGGTATTGGCCGCGATCATGAAGTCCTCGATCAGCTCCTTGGCTCGATTCTTCTCCTCCCTTTGCAGATCGGCCACCGCGTCGCCCTCGAACACCGCCCGCACTTCGATTGTCTCCAAAGTCAGGGCGCCGTGCTGGTGGCGCAGCGCTCTCATCGACTGCGCGACCCGGTCCTGGATTTTGAGCTGCTCGTCCATTCCCGGGACCGCCGCGAGCCGCGCCGGCGGGGGCGCCGTACCGTCGAGCCAGGCGGCCACACTGCGGTAGGCGAGCTTGGCGCGATTGACGACCAGCGCGCGATAGATGTCCGACCCGGTCACGCTCCCGTCGGCCGCCACGGTCATCTCGATCGCCATCGCCAGACGCTCCTGCCCCTCGGTGAGCGACGTCAGATCCGTCGAGAGCCTCTCCGGCAGCATGGGGAAGATTTCCGCCGCGGTGTAGACCGACGTCGTGTTCGCCCCGGCGTGGGTGTCGATCGCCGAGCCCTGCTTGACGCAGGCGTCGACGTCCGCGATCGCCACGAGGATCTTCACGCTCCCGGCGGCAAGCGGCGCCGCCACCGAGATTTGATCCAGATCGCGCGAGTCGTCGTTGTCGATCGAGCACCAGAGCAGGCTACGAAGATCGCGGATCGAAGCCCCGGTTTCCGCCCTGGCCGGGGCGAGGGCCTTGGTTTCCGCAAGGGCCGCGGTCGAGAATTCCGGCTCGAGGCCATGTTCCCGCATCGCTCGTCGGGCGATGCTCCTCAGCTCGTTCCTCCCCTCGCCGGGACCCGCCTTCGCCTTGGGGTTCATCTGGCCAGGGCGGATTCGAGGACGCGTCCTCAGCTCGTTCCTCCCCTCGCCGGGACCCGCCTTCGCCTTGGGGTTCATCTGGCCAGGGCGGATTCGAGGACGCGGGCCACGTGAACCGCCCCGCGCTTGGCGCCGTGCTCGATCTGGTGGCGGCAACTGGTGCCATCGGCGACGATCAACGCATCCGGCGGGGCGCTGCGCACCGCGGGGAGCAGGCTGAGCTCGGCCATGCGCATTGACACATCGTAGTGCTCGGTTTCGTATCCGAAAGCCCCGGCCATCCCGCAGCAGCTCGACTCGATCGTTTTCACCGAGAGCCCGGGAACCAACTGCAGCGCGGCGACCACGTCGGGCATCGTTCCGAGCGCTTTCTGATGGCAATGTCCGTGCAGATACACTTCCCGCTTGCCGTTGTCCTGGAAGGCTACCTTTAGATTCTTGCTTCGCGATTCGCGGGCGAGGAATTCCTCGAGGAGGACCGACTGTTTTGCCACCGCCGAAACCGCCTCGTCGCGCACCACCACCGAAAGCTCGTCGCGCAGCGTGAGCAGGCAAGACGGCTCGATCCCCACGATCGGCGCCCCGCGCTGGGCAGCGGGACCCAAGGCATGCACCAGGCGGGTCATCTCTTCGCGCGCCTCGTCCACGAGACCGGTGCTGAGGAAAGTACGCCCGCAGCAGAGCGGGCGAGGCGATTCATCCTCGATCACCGTGTATCCCCCCGCTTCCAGCACCGCCCGAGCGGCACGAGCATTTTCCGGCTCGAAGTATCGCGAGAAGCAATCGACGAGGAGGAGAACTTCCTTGCCTGCCTTTTTCGCCGGCGCAGGCCGGTAGATGTCCCTGCGCCAGGTGGGCAGCTTGCGTTTTCTGCTCATCCCGGTGACTTTTTCGGCCAGGAAGGCCAGGCCCGGCACCGAGTTTCTCAGATTCAACAAGGGAGCAAAACGGCTCGCCGCCCTGGCGAAACGAGGCAGATAGGCGGTCATTTTGTCCTGGGTCGAGACCCCGTGCCGCTCATGCCACTGGTGCAGGAACTCGATCTTCATCCGCGCCAGGTCAACGCCGGTCGGACACTCGCGCCGGCAGGCCTTGCAGCCCACGCAGAGGTCCATCGTCTCTTTCATCCCCTCGGCCGACAAGGCATCCGTTCCCAGCTGCCCGCTGAGCGCCAACCGCAGGCTGTTCGCCCGCCCCCGGGTAACGTCTTTTTCGTCGCCGGTCGCCTGATAGCTCGGGCACATCACCGCCTCGAACTTGCGACAATTGCCGTTGTTGTTGCACATCTCCGTCGCGGCGAGGAAACCGCCCCACTCGGACCAGTCGAGCGCGGTGTCGATCTTCTGCTCCGCGTAACCCGGCTTGTAGCGGAAAAGATTGCGATCATTCATCTTCGGCGCGCGGACGATCTTCCCCGGGTTGAACAGTCCCTTCGGGTCGAAGGTGTCCTTCACCGTTTCAAACGCCCGCACCATCCGCTCGCCAAACATCATCTCGTGGAATTCGGAGCGGCTGATTCCGTCGCCGTGCTCGCCGGAATGCGAGCCTTTGTATTCCTTCACGATCGCGAAGGCTTCCTCGGCGATGGCGCGCATCTTCTTCGCCCCGGCCTCGTCTTTCATGTTCAGGATCGGGCGGACGTGGAGGCAGCCGACCGACGCGTGGGCGTACCAGGTTCCCTCGGTCCCGTGCTGATGGAAGAGCTTGGTCAACCGGTCGGTGAACTCGGCCAGGTCGTTCAAGGGCACCGCGCAGTCCTCGATGAAGGAGATCGGCTTTCCGTCGCCCTTCATCGACATCATGATGTTCAAGCCCGCCTTGCGCACCGCGGTGATGTCCGCCTGCGATTTCGCATCCAGCGTTCGCACCACCGATCCGGGGAAGCCGTGATCGGCGAGCAACTGCTCGAGCCGCTCAAGGGATTCGATCAGAGGAGCCTGCTCGTCCCCGGCAAACTCGACCAGGAGCAGTGCCTCGGGCGAGCCTTTGACGAGGCGATCCAGGGTGGCGCGGAAGACGGGCAGCCGGCGGGCGAGGTCCATCATGGTGCGGTCCACCAGCTCCACCGCGGTTGGGCGCAGCTCGACGATGAAACGGGTGATCGCCATCGAGTCATAGAACCGATCGAAATGGCAGATCGCGCCCACCTTGTGCTTGGGAATGCGGTGCAGCTTCAGCTTGATGCGGGTAAAGAATCCGAGGGTTCCTTCAGAGCCCACCATCAGCTTGGCCAGGTTCTGCCGCGGCTCGCCGAGGGTGTCGATGTTGTAGCCCCCGACTTTGCGCAAAAGCTTGGGAATTCGGAGCGCTATTTCCTCGGCATTGTTCGCGTACAGGGCGCGCATCGCCTGCGCCAGCTCGGCCAGGCGTCGAGGAGAGCTGCCCAGATCCGCCGGGACTTCGCCAAAAGTCAGGCGCGATCCGTCGGCGAGGACCGATTCAACCTCGAGCACGTTGTGGACCATGATCCCGTACTTGATCGATCGCGTTCCCGCGGAATTGTTGCCGGTCATCCCGCCGATGGTGGCGTTGGCGGAAGTGGAAACGTCCACCGGAAAGGTCCATCCGCTGGATTTCAACTGGCGGTTCAGCTCGTCGAGGACGATCCCGGGTTGGACCACCGCGGTGCCACCCACCGCGTCCACTTCCAGGACCTTGTTCATGTACCGGCTGGTGTCCATCACCACCGCTCGACCGAGGGTCTGGCCATTTTGAGAGCTGCCGCCGCCCCGGGGAATGACCGGGAAGCCCTCTTCGCGCGCGAGCGCGACCGCTGCCTCTACGTCCTCGGTGCCGCGCGGCCGGGCCACGCCGATCGGCTCGATTTGATAAATCGATGCATCGGTGGAATAGCGCCCGCGGCTGAATGCGTCGAAGAGGACATCGCCGCGCAAGATCTGACGAAGGCGCGCGGCCAGTGCCGGGTCTCCAATTCGATTGTCCATGCCGCTGCTCACCCGTTTGCCCGTTTTGATGTCGAGCGGCGAAACTCAGCGGAACACAAGCCCTGTGTCAACCGCAAAACAAGGCGGTGCCGAGCTCCGCTCTATAATTCGCGGAGCACTTGCTCGGCCGAGAGGCGATCTTCTGGGCGGCGCGCGGGAGCTCGAGCTAGTTGTTCCGCGCGCCTTGGGCGATCCACGCCTCGATCAAGGCGAACTCGACCGGTGCAATGACGCCCAGGCCATCGCTTCCAAAAGGCATCGGGCGTCCGCAGCGGGCGTCATCGGGCCTGAGCTTCAACCAGAGCATGCTCGCGGCAGGATTGCACGGCACCACGCGGACGCTGTCCGGGGCGGTCATCATGCACGTGGGGGAGGTCGGTTGATTCACCAGATACGCGTAGGAGTTTCCGGCGGTCAGGTCGAGGCCTCTCGTTAACATGTTGGGGTTGTGACAATTCACACAGCGGTTGTCGAAGATGGGCTGAATGTCGCGGCACAAGCTGACGCACCGGCGATGGCCTTCACCGTCACCGTCGCATTGGTGGTGGTCGCCGTCCTCCTGACAGACTTCCTCTTCCCCCTGGCTCTCTTGATCGTTGCAGATATTCTCGCCTTCGTTCCTCGGGGCGGCAGTGGCGTTGGAACCGACTCGCGCAAGCAACACGACTGCGCTCAGAACGCCCAACAAACCAAGAACCAGCCTGCGATGACGTAACATTGGCAACCCCCAAAGATGAAACAACCTTGTTTGGAACTTCCCCGTCTCGGACTCAATTCGCCTGAGGGCGCAAAGTCAAGGCGATTGTTTCGGGCACGGATAACAAATGGCTGGAAAGCTAGGGGAGTGGCGTGGGCCCGGCGAAGTAGTTGCTCACTGCTTGCCCGAATTGATCGCCGTCGGTCGTGATGTATGTCTGATTTCCCGCCCCGGTGCCAAACGCTGCTCCCAGGCCCCCCGCTATAACGAACTCGTCGACGTGATTGAAAAGATACCGGACCCGGTTGTCGCGATAATGGCCTGGCGTTCCTCCTGGGGTTTCGCTCGGTTGGCCGAAGGGCATCTGCCACCAAAGCAGGGGTTTCCCGATTCCCCGGTAAATCGCGCTAGCCCAGTCCAGGTGTTCGCGGAAATTGGGGCTGGTTTGATTTGTCTCGTCCCCACCACCGCTGGCTGATTGAAAAGGCTGAGTCGATCGAAGAGGAGGGCGGCGCCATTCCAGAAACGCCGCATGAAATCATCATTCGTCAGCACCCCTAGATCTCCTTCGCCCCACGAGGCCATCGTGTAGAAGGTGAACATTGGAACGACGCCGTGCCTGGCCGCGCTGTCGGTCATGATGTTCACGAAGGATCCGCCCGGATTCCAGTCGGGCCAGCCGCCCTGTCCCATCAGTCCGACGAGATAGCAGTAATGAAGATCCAGCGGGGAATCGAGCGTGTAGATGCCGTCGCGGTCGTGATCGTACCCTTGCGCCGCCCCGGCCAGGTCGTTGCCCATCCCGATCAGAAAATGCGGATCGAGGCCGAGCTGAATCGCAAGTTGCGCCGCCGGCCCGGTCGCAATCGCGCCCGATCCGCGATCGTTGCTCGCCTGGGCGACACGCACCTGCGTCGAGGAGCCTTTCGGGGCGGAGGCTGCAGAGCCACCCGCCAGTATCAGGCACATTCCGGCCGCGGTTCCAAGCTTTGCCTTCATCGTGAGTGCTCGAGCGAGAAGCGATCCAGCTTCATCACCACCGATTGCACTCCTTCCGCGAAAGTGGGGTGCACGAATTCGGCGTCGACGATCGCGCGCGCGGACGCGCCGGCTTGGATCAATGTGATAAAAACATGGATCAGCTCGCCGGCTTCAGCTCCGACGATCGCGGCGCCGAGGACCCTCTCCGTTTTCGGATCGAGCAGGACTTTGAGGATGCCCGCCGTTTCATCCACCTCGATCGCGCGCGCGATCGATCCGAAGGGCATCGTGGCTACCTCGTAGGCGATTCCCTTCTTTTTCGCCTCGCGTTCGGTCAGGCCAACGCCGGCCAGCGGCGGGTCGGTAAACGCGGTGTACGGATACGCGCGTCCGCTTCGTCCGCGGCTCGAACGCCCGAGCAGGATCTCGAAGAGGATGCGGTGATCGTCCCAGGAAACGTGTGTGAATTGAGGCTCTCCGGTGACATCCCCGACCGCGTAGATACCCGGAGCGCTGGTGAGGTAGTGGTCGTCGATGGTGATGAATCCATGCTCGTCCAACCGGATGCCGGCTCGTTCGCAGCCCAGGTCGTCGGTGTTCGGACGCCGTCCGACCGCGATCAGCAAATGGCTGCCGCGAATCTCGTCGCCGCTCTCGACGCGAACGATGATCTCCTCCCCAACCTTGCTCAAGGTCGCGGCCGGGGATCCGAGGTGAAGGCGGATGCCCTCCTTTTGAAACACGGTTTGAATCTCCGCGGAGACGTCTGGATCCTCGCGGCTGAGAAGCTGGTTCATCGGGTCTACCAGGGTGACCTCGGAGCCGAAACGGCGAAACATCTGGCCGAGCTCGCATCCGATATAGCCGCCGCCCAGCACCACCAGATGGCGCGGCAAGTCGCGCAGCTCCATGATGCCCCGGTTGTCGAGCCAGGGAACGCTCTCGATTCCGCGAATCGCCGGAACCGCCGGGCGGGCGCCGACATTGATCACCACGATCTCCGCTCGGTGTTGTTCGCCGTTTATCTCGACCTGGCGTTCCCCGGTGAATCGCGCCGTCCCGTGAACGAGCTTGACGCGCTCCCCACCGACGCTGAGACGCTTTTTCACGCTTTCTCGCCAGCGGCCGACGATCGCATTTTTTCGGTCGACGATTGCGGACAAATCGACTCTCACACTTCCGGTCTTCACCCCCAGGCGTTCGGACGTCCGCGCGACGTGCGCCGCGCGTGCGCTGGCGATCATCGTTTTGGTCGGGGTGCATCCCGAATTGGTGCACGTCCCGCCCAGCTCCGCCCGCTCGGCGATCAGCACCCGTTTTCCCGCCGCGGCCAGCCGCGCCGCAAGCGGAACGCCGGCCTGGCCAGTTCCGATGATGATCACGTCGACGTCCATGAATGGTCTCCCGTCGATGGTCGGACAACGCACGGCCGCGGCGAGCATACGCTGAATCCGGGTTTCCAGGAGGGCCGATGAATGTCATACAACCAGACGGAGAGAATCTGTTCGCGGGAGGATTGCCAGTGAGTCTGCATTCAGAAAAGCTGCCGTCGAGCCTCTGGGAGAAGCTGCGAAAGGCGAACACCGGGCTTGCTGCACGCTACCCGGGCGAGTCTCCGGCGAGGCAACCGGTTCACACCGTGTATGGGGGCGCGCACCTTTTCAAAGCCAATACCATTCAGCGAATCGGCGAGGTGGCTCTCGCCAGCCTTCGCGACAACGCACTGGACGCCGGAGCCTTTGCCGAAGCGATTGGCCTGCCCGGCGCGGATCTCGCCCCGGTCGAGGGCCTGGCACAGGCGGTGTACAACCGGACGATCGACAAGTTGACCCGGGAGCCGGTCGAGGACTACCGGATCGACTTCGAGGACGGCTACGGCAGCCGACCAGACGCCGAGGAGGATGGACACGCGATTCAGGCCGCCACCGAGCTGGCGCGCGGATTTGCCGAGCGAGCCCTTTCTCCCTTCATCGGCATCCGGGTAAAGCCATTCACCGAAGAGATGCGGGCGAGGAGCGTTCGTACTCTCGATCTGTTTGTCACCACCCTGGCCCGGCATGCGGGTGGGAAGCTTCCCGAGCTCTTCATCACCCTCCCCAAGGTCACCATCCCCGAGCAGGTCGAAACCCTGACCGCAGTCCTGGAATTGCTGGAGAGCGGAATCGGCCTTCCCGCCGGCTCATTGAAAATGGAGCTGATGGTCGAAACGACGCAGTCGATTATCGGTCCAGACGGCGAGGCGGCGCTTCCAAGGCTCGTCGCCGCGGCGCGAGGGCGCTGCACCGGCGCGCACTTCGGAACCTACGACTACACCGCCGCGTGCAACATCACCGCCGCTCACCAGAACATGGCCCATCCGGCGTGCGACTTCGCCAAGCATGTGATGCAGGTCTGCCTCGCGGGGACCGGCGTTGCCCTTTCCGATGGCGCGACCAATGTGATGCCGGTCGGCCCTCACCGGACAACCAAGGGCGGGTCGGACCTGAGCGAAGAGCAACGCGAAGAAAACCGGACCGTGGTGCACCGCGCCTGGAGGATTGCCTACCAGGACATTCAACATTCACTGGTGAATGGCTTTTATCAGGGCTGGGATCTGCACCCGGCGCAACTGCCGATTCGTTACGCCGCGGTCTACACTTTTTTCCTGCAGGGGCTGGAGTCCGCCAGTCGAAGGCTCAAAAGCTTCCTCGACAAGGCGGCACAGGCGACTCTGCTCGGAGACGTCTTCGACGATGCCGCCACCGGGCAGGGCCTGCTCAATTACTTTCTGCGCGCGATCAATTGCGGGGCGATCACCGCGGAGGAAGCGCAGCGGATGAGCGGGCTGACCCACGAAGAGCTTCGCACCCGATCGTTCGCGAATATTCTCGCCGGCCGCCGTTCGCGGTCAATCGCGTGACACCGCGGCCAGGTCAGCGAATCGGCCCTGACCCGATCGGCAAGCCGGGTGGAAGGTCATCGCCTCGAGGGGAAAGTCCCGCCAAGACGTAGACGCGAGACGCGCCGAATCGCTGAGGTCGTACATGTATACGATGACCCCGTCCGGGCTGAAAGGATACGCCGACGGGTACGAAATTCCTTCGCGGCGCACGCCGATCGCGTCGAGATAGTCAGTGATCCCGATCCGCGCCTGCCTCACAGGAAAGACGCTGGCGAGGATCACCCAGACCCGGGGCGCGCCTCTGAATTCGTCCATCTCGCGAAGATACGGCCGCAGCTCGTTACGGTAGCAGCCGCCGATCGTGTACTCGCTTTCCTTGAACCCAAAGCTCGGACCGTAGAACTGCATGCCGAGCGACGCCCAGGTAAACACGTAAATCTGGTCGCCGGGCAAGCGGTGGTCGCGCACGTATGCCAAGGCGCCTTTGTACTCCTCGCTCCGGTGCGGCGGTGGCATCCGCACGATGATCCAGGTCGGCGGAACGAGCAAAAGAACAACGGCTGCCCAAGCCAACGCCGGCTGGCGCGAAGCGATGCCTCGTCGCAACCAATCGATTCCCGCCGCCACGGCAATGAGCAAAACAGGCACGAGAAAGAGGATCAGCCGCCGACTGAACGGATACTGCTGCGCCGCCGCCGCGACCAGCGTCATCGCGATGGGGCCGATCAAGATGACCGTGAGCTCGCGCCCGCGCCGCCAGAGCGCGACGAAGCCTGCGAGCATGACCAGGACGTAGGCCGCTGGCCATGGATACTGCATCAGTTGCTCGCCAAATAAGCCGACCAGCCGGTTCCAGAGCCACAGGGCGTCGCTCAGGTGTGCCGGCGGCCAGGGCACAAACCCCTCCCGCCAGAAAACCTTCATGAACGCGGAGGTGGACGGCGTGAGATGGCGGATGGCAGTGAGCACTGATGCGGCCGCGGCAATGGCCCACATCGACAGGACGATGGCGTAGGGTAGGGTCCTGCTCCGGGGTCGGTCGCTGAGCCAGCAAATCGCGAGCGCGCCGCCGAGCCCGGCAAGCACAAGGGCAGAGGCGTGCGAAACCCAGACGACGACCAGGCCTGCGGCACCGGCTGCGACGGCCCGCGACACTGTCGGTGGACGATCGCGCAAGTGCAGCGCCAGCAGCGTCAACGCCAGCGCCGCCGCGGCGTCTACCTCGTACTGCTTGACTTCGCTCGCGTAGCGAAGCAGGCCGATGTTCCAAGCGAAAAGAGCAAGGGCGATCGGTAGACCGGCTCCATCAAGCGCGCGGCAAGCCAGGCGCCAGAAGAGGACAACCGAGGCGAGAGCGGCCAGGAAGGGAAGCAGACGAAGGGCGTACTCGGTCGATCCGAGTGCCAGAGTGGACCACTTCGTCAAGAGGAGAAATCCGGGGGGAGCCACCTGCGCGAAATCCAGTGGTCGCAACAACAAGTCGGGAATGGAGCGGGAGAGCACGTTGGAGGCAATCCAGAGCTCGTCGATCCACATCGACGTGCCCGCCGCGTATTGCCAGACGCGAAGAGCCACCGCGATGAAGACCAGCAATAGGACGAGAACGCGCGTGTTCAGCGCCGGCCGGTGAGTCGTCACATCAAGCTAAACGAGAACAGCGTGCAAAAACTGGCATGCCCCCAAAATTTTTTCCGGTGCTCGACGGGGCGGGCTGATTGCCGATATCGATCGGCCAATTTCGAAACCTGAACCGCACTGAGATGCGTTCCAGAGCCTTCAGCTTCCGCGGTAGGTGGAATACCCGAAAGGGCTCAGCAGCAAGGGGACGTGGAATCGCTCCGACGGATCCCGAACCGCGAAGACGATCGGGACGGTTGGGTAAAAACATTCCATCCCCGCGGTCCGATAGTAGGGGGCCAGCTCGAAAACCAATCGATAGACGCCGGCGGCCAGCTCATGGTTCGCCGGGAGCAGGCTGCGAAGTCGCCCATCCGCGTCTGTACTGCCCCGGCCGAGCGTCTGCCACTCGTCCTCTGCGACGCGCATTTCCAGGATTACCGCGATGCCTGCGGCCGGCTTGCCCAGCGCGAGGTCCAGCACATGGGTGGTGATCTGGCTCATGGGAAGAGCAGCCTCTCCAGTCGAATCCGGGTGATTTTTTCCTGTTCGGCGGCGGCGATGGCGAGCTCGACCTCCGGCTCGTTCTTCAGGCGCATCCGGAGCAGGCCCAACATCTCCTCGCCGCTTTTTCCGGTGGCGCAGACGATGAACACATACCCGAATCTGGCTTCGTACTGGCCGTTTCCCTCGGCCAAATCGGTGCGCACCGGGCCGCCTGCCGCCGCCGCCCCGGATTGCTCCTTCTCCGCCCAGCCCCGCTCGGCCGCATCCAGCGCGCGCTTTCCGGGAGCCTCGCCGATGCGGGGGTGGCGCGAGAATGCTTCCAGCCAGTCGTCGCGGCGCAGCGTCCGCCAGCAATCGCTCGCGCAATCATAGAGATGCTTCGAGCTTCCAAACGGACGCTGGGCGATCATCGCTTCGACCCAGCGGGCACTTCCGCAGCAATGGATCAAATGCCGCCGCGCGATTTGCGAGTCGCCATTGAAAGCATCGAGCTGCGGGACGCGCTGCTCGTTCATGGGGCGGCCAAAGGTTCGCCGAACAGCCGCAGGCGGGCAATGCCTCCGTCTGGGTAGATGTTCAGCCGCGCGTGAGAGATGGGACCCACTCCAACGAGCTGCCGGTCGAACCGATGTTGCGCGTGCGCTTCGAGCTTGGTTCGGGGCAGAATCTCTTTCCAGGTTTCCTGCGAGCCGAGGCTCTCGCCCATCGCCGGGCAGCCCTCCAGAGAGCAACTCTCCGGAAAATTGCCCTTGAAGTGGGTGGTGTCCAACTCGATGCGGGTGATTGTTCCGGACCGTCCGAGCTTGAGCACAACCCAATCATTGCCCAGCCCCCGCCGCCGTCGGGTTTCCCAGCCATCGCCCATGTTCTGCGAGCGGCCGGGGAGGATGAGGTTGCGCCGATCGGAGAAGAACTCGTCGCTCGCGGACAACACCGTCCCGCCGTTTTCAACCGCGGCGAGGTCGATCACTCGAGAGTCGGCGAGGATCTGCTCCCAATCGGGCATCACCTGGCCGTAGGCGCGAAAACGCGCGACGCCGCCGTCGGGATAGATGTGCAGGCGAACGTGAGACCAGGTTGCCGGGCTGGAGATGGGGATCAGATTCTGGCTGCCCGGCTTCAGCGGCGAGGAGGGGAGGATCTCTGTCCAGGAGACATCGTTTCCCAGAAGGCTCTGCGCGGGGTGGTAGCCCTTCAACCGGCACGCTTCCAATGAAGATGCTTGAGGCGCATTCCCGATAAAATGATTGGTGTCGATGTCCACGCCCCGGATCACCCCCGCCAGTCCGAGGCGAATGACGCAAAAGTCGTGACCCGGCGTGCGCCGCCGACGCGATTCCCAGCCGTCCATCCATTTGCCACGTTCGGTGTACTTGTCCGGGACGAATGTCCCCCGGCCGGGCATCAAGAGATTTTCCTTGGGGGCGAAGAAGTCGTCGGTTGCCCAGAGGACCGCGCCCCCAAGCCGCTCCGTCGCGAGGTCCACCGCCTGCTCGAAATCACCCACCGGTTTTCTCCGCGAGGCGACCCTGCCCTCGAAGCAGGGGCTGTCCGGACGGCGCCCCCTGGTACTCGCCGCGATCGTAGATCATCCGTCCGCGAAGAAACGTCATTTCCACCACGCCTCGCAGCGACCTTCCCAGGTAGGGGGTGATCGGATGGCGATGGTGAATCATTTGCGGCGAAAGAGTGAACTGCGCTTCCGGATTCCAGACGACCAGGTCCGCATCCTGGCCGGGCGCGATGGTTCCCTTGCATCCTTCAAACCCCGCCAATCTGGCTGGGGCGGCGGACATCCACCGGGAGAGTTGCTCCGGCGCGAAGCCGCGACTTTGGGCGGCGGTCCAGACGAGCGGCAAGGCGAATTGCAGCGACGAGACGCCGCCCCATGCCTTGACGAAATCACCCGCTTCCGGAAGCTTGAGCGCGGGAAGGCAGGGCGAGTGATCGCTCACCACGGAGTCGATTCTCCCATCGGCCAGGCCCTCCCAGAGCTTCTCCTGGTTCGATTTTTCCCGGATCGGCGGAGCGCACTTGAACTCCGTCCGGCCATCGGGAACGTCCTCCGCGGCCAGGGTCAGATAGTGCGGGCAGGTTTCCACCGAGAAGGCGAGCCCCTCGTTGCGGGCACGCGAGGTGGCTTCGAGCGCGCCGGCGGCGGAAAGATGGACCACGTGGACCGGGCAGCCGAGCTCGCGACACAGGCGCACCATCTGGTCCACCGCCTCGAGCTCCATCTGGGGTGGCCGGGATGCCAGGTAGGTCGCGTACCGTCGGGGCTCGCCGAGAGGGCTCGGCGCACTCTCGGGGAGGGCGATCTCGGCGTGCACCAGAAGCGGCAGCCGGCGTCGCGCCAGGATCGGCATGCCCCGGCGAAGGTCCGCCTCGGTGGCCATGGGGAAATCGTCGATTCCCGAATGGATCAGAAAGGCTTTAACTCCGGCAACGCCGGCATCGAGGAGGCCGCCGAGCGACTCGGCATTGGAGGGAACGAGGCCGCCCCAAAATCCGCAGTCCACCCAGAGCTTGCCGCTCGTCGCATGAATCTTCGTCTCCAACGCGGCCGCGGTGGTGGTGACCGGATGACTGTTGAGCGGCATGTCGACAATCGTGGTGATCCCGCCCGCCGCCGCGGCGCGGGTCGCCGTTTCGAACCCCTCCCAGTCGGTGCGGCCCGGCTCGTTGACGTGCACGTGGGTGTCGATCAGGCCGGGCGAGACCACCGAGGTGCCCACATCGATCAGCGGGCACCCGGACGGAATCTGGCCTGCAGCGACGACGGCGGCGATCGTCTCGCCCTTGATCGCCACCCCGCCATCGAGCTTCCCTTGCGGTGTCACCACCCTTCGGCTGCGCAGGATCCAATCCACGCCCCTGAGCGCCGTCATCGGCGAGCCCTTGCGGAACGGATTCTGGAGTGGGGTCGCATCGCGTGCGCCGTCGATTAGCCTCTGAGCACTTTGGCGGCTCCCCAGCCTACCAACACCAGGAACCCGAGAATCGCCCAATTGTACTCGTTGCCGTAGGTGGCGCTCGGGAAGTGATTGCTGATCATGATGAAGACCAGGGGCACGACCATATAGGTGTTGTGTTTCGACCGCGCTTTCGACCTGGCCGCGAGCGCGCTGTCGGGGGCGATTCGCTGGCTGATCGCGGCGACCATCTGCCGCTGGGCGGGCAGGATTCTCAGCCAGACATTGGCCGCCATCAGGGTGCCCATCACGGCTCCCACGTGGATATAGGCGGCGCGACCGCTGAGCAGATGGGTCAGCCCGAAGGCCAGAGCGAGCAGGAGAAGGAACGAAACCGACGCGGCGGCGACCGGATACCGGCTCAAGGGAGAGCGCCAGAGGAAGTCATACGCCACCCAAGCCAGAGGGAGCAGGGCAAGCCCGAGCGCGATGGCCGGACCTGTGCCGATCTGCGAAACGGCATCGTCCACCATCAGGCCGCCCGCGTAGTAGACCAGGATGAGCAGCAACATTCCGCTGAGCCAGGTCGAGGCGGCCTCCCATTTGAACCAGTGCAGCTTCTGCGGCAGAAGCTCCGGCATTTTCTGCTTTCCAACCAGATAGAAGCCGCCGCTGTGGACCATCCAGACCTGAGCCGAGGGATTGGTCCGGGTCATTTCTTCCAGGCGCTTGTCGAGCCAACTGAACAGGAAGGTCTGGCCGATCCAGAGGATCCCGGCAAAGACATGGAACCAGCGGACCAGGAGATTGAGCCATTCGTGGACGCTCGCCTCCATCTCATTCCAATCCGGCCAGTCCTCGCAGAAGCCGCTCGAGGACGTTGGCGCTGGCTCGGCGGCGGTATTCAGCCGAACCCCGGACATCGCCGATCGGCTGGATGTCCGCGTTCAGAGCGTCTCTCGCGGCGGCGACCCGCCCATCGTCGAGCTGGTTTCCCTCGAGGACCGACTCGGTCATCCGGCAGCGGATCGGAATCGGCGCCACGCAACCGGCCGCCACCCGAACATCGGAAAGGACCCCGCGATTGGAGCTCGCCCGAACGGCGAGAATCGTCCGGGAGATCGATTGCGCCCGCCGCGTTCCGACCTTGCGATAGACGAGCGTCGACCGGGTTTGGCTGGAAGGGATGGGAAGCTCGGCGCGCAAGAACAGCTCGTCTTTCGCCAGCGCCGTTTTCCGGTAGCCGACGAAGAATTCGGACGCGGGGACCACGCGCTCCCCCCGCGGTCCACCGAGGATGAACTGCGCGTCGGCCGCGAGGAGCAGCGGCAGGGTGTCGCCCGCGGGCGAGGCATTGCACACGTTGCCTCCCAGCGTTCCTCGGTTCTGAATCGCCCAGGCCCCCACCTCGCGAGAGACCTCGCAAAGCGCGGGAAAGAGCTCGCGAACGAGCGGGGATTGGATGAGATCCGAGTAAGTGGTCAGGGCGCCGATCAGCAGCTTGTCCGTGCGCGCGATGCCGCGGAGCTCTCCAAGGTTCCAGATGTCGAGGACGTGGCCGATCGAATCGATCCCCACGCGCGCATTGAGCTGCACCATGAAGTCCGTTCCGCCTGCGAGGACGCGCAGGCCGGCCGGACTCCTTGCCAGCAACGCATAGGCCTCGGACAGCGTGGAGGCGGTGGTCACTTCCAGCTGGGAAATCATCGCTCGGGCACCTTTGCGGCGAGTTGCACCGCATCGATGATTTTTTGATATCCGGTGCAGCGACAGAGATTGCCCGCCAGCGCTTCGCGAACGCGATGCTCGCTCGGGGATCGATCGGTTTTCAGGAAGCAATGCGCCGCGACGATCATTCCCGGCGTGCAGATCCCGCACTGGGCGGCGCCGCATTCGAGGAACGTCTGTTGTAGCAAGCTCGGTTGCCCGTCGCGATCGCAAAGGCCCTCGATGGTGGTCACCTCCGCCTGCGCCGCTTGGCAGGCGGGCACCAGGCAGGAATTGACGAGCTCTTCGTTGAGCAGCACCGAGCACGCCCCGCACTCTCCTTCGCCGCAACCCTCCTTGGTCCCGGTGAGGGCAAGATCTTCGCGCAACACGTCGAGAAGCCGTTTGAGCGGTGGAACCTCGGCGCTGCGCGGCTGGCCGTTCACCGTCAAGAAGAGTTTCACTTCCGACCCTCGAGCATGCTCAGAAGTCGGTCCGGGGTGATTGGCAGCTGGGGGACGAGAACGCCCGTCGCATGGAAGATTGCCGCGGCAACCGCCGGCGCCGGTCCGTCCATCGGGAGCTCTCCCAGCCCTTTCGCGCCCTGGGGGCCATGGGGGTAGGGGTTTTCGATCAGGATGGCCTCGATCGGCGGCGCATCGAGGGAGGTTGGGATGACGTAGTTCTGCATCCGTGAGTTCTGCACCCGGCCGTCTTTGAGCACCAATTCCTCGAGCAGCGCATAGCCCAGTGCCTGGACGACGCCGCCTTCGATTTGCCCGGCGCAGAGGACGGGGTGAATCGCCTTTCCCACGTCGCACGCCTGTACCACCCGATCGACTTGAGCTTCGCCGGTATCGAGATCGACGGTGACCTCCACCGCGGTGGCGGACCAGCCAAAACAGACATAGGCATCGCCCCGATAGTTTTGTTCATCCCATTCGATTCCGGGTGGCTGCGCGTACTGCTCGATCACTTTCAGCTCCCCGCGTTCGCGCAGATAGCGCTCGGCGATCGTCGCGAAGGGAGCCAGCGCGCGGCTGCCGTCGAAAAAGACTCCGCGGCGGCAGGTCACGTTCTTTTCGGAAACCCCGTACCAGCCGGCGGCGTAGGCGCAGAGGATGCGCGCCATTTCCCGAGCCGCTTTCTCGATCGTTCCGCCGACCACCATGCAGGTGCGGCTCGCCACCGTGGGACCGCTGTCCGGCAACCGAGAGCTGTCGGGGTCGACGACTTCCACATCGTCCATCGACACCCCGAGCGCGTCGGCGGCCATCTGGGCGAAGATGGTGATCGTCCCCTGGCCGATGTCGGTGGAGATCGAAAGAACTCTCGCGCCGCGCGCGGTGAGCTCCACGCCCGCGCGCGATTTGAGCTTGACCTCGCCCGCCCCGGTGAAGCCGGCTCCATGCAGCGCCAACGAGAGGCCGATGCCGCGGCGTTTGCGGCCGTCCTTCTGCTGCGAGAAGCGCGCGCGTTTCTCGGCGAATTGGCTGCGGGTTGCCGCTGCCTCGAGCGCCTCCTGCGCCGCCACCGACCAATTCAACGTCTGTCCAGTGGGAGTTTGATCTCCGAGGACGTAGGCGTTCTTTCGCCGCAGCTGGAGGGGATCCACTCCCAGCTCGGCGGCGATCTTCTCAATATGGGCTTCCATCGCGAAGATGGTTTGGGGGACGCCGAACCCCCGAAATGCCCCGTTGGGCGGCGTATGGGTCGCGACCACTCGGCCGGCGATCCGGCATGCAGGCCAACGGTAGGCGCCCCCGGCGTGCAGCACCCCGCGCGAGGCCACCACCGGCGACAAGGTGCAGTAGGCGCCCCCGTCCATCACGATGTCGATCTCGCAGCCGAGCAGCGTGCCATCCCTGGCGACGGCGGTCCGGTGTTTCACGATCGCCGGGTGTCGCTTGGTCGTGGCGGCGACGTCTTCGTCTCGCCGATACACCATTTTCACCGGGCGACCTGCCTTGCGCGCCAGCAAGGCCGCATGGCAAGCGATCATCGACGGATACTCCTCCTTGCCACCGAAGCCACCGCCGGTGACCGTCTGGATCACCGCTATTTTTCGTTCATCGAGGTTCAGCACCCGCTGCAGTGCGCGGTGGATGTAGAACGGGCACTGCATCGAGCCATGGATCGTCATTGCGCCATCTTCGTGAGGCGTGGCGCAAACGGCGTTGGGCTCGATGTACATCTGCTCCTGGTGCCCGACGAGATACGTTCCTTCGATCACGCGATCGGCGCTGGCAAAGGCCGCGGGGAGCGCTTCCACATTGCGCTCGATCAAGAGCTCCTTGAATACCTGCGACGATTTCAAAGGGTCGAGCACCGGCTCGAGCGGATCGATCTCCACCCAGACGTGCTGAACCGCTTCGTCGAGGCGCTCGCGGTCTCCCGAGGCGAGAAGAGCAATCGGCTCTTCGCAATGCCGGACCTTCCCGTCGGCGAGGCAGGGCTGATCGTCCTCGATGAGATGGACCACGTTCTCGCCGGGAATATCCCGCGCGGTGACACAGGTGATTCCGGTCCAGTCGAAGGCGGGATCGAGCCGGACGCTCTTGATCACGCCGCGGGCGACGCTCGAGCGCACGGTGCGCCCCCACCATTGACCCGGGAACTGAATGTCATCCAGATAGAGGGCCCGGCCGGTGACCTTTTCGGAGCCGTCTCTGCGCGCCGGTGATCGGCCCACTTCTCCGGTTGAGGCGACTCCGTCGCGGCGCACCCCCCGAACCTACGATCCACGCCGGCAGGCGAGCAATAGAGTCGCTTCGCCGCTATGAGCCAATTGCGTTGGACCGCCCGGCCTGTCACTGTCGCGGTCACCGCCATGGAAAAGAGTATGAAAAACACCGCCCCAGTGAGACCCGCGATCGAGCGTTTGGAGATCGAGCTTCACGGCCAGCAATACAGCTATCTGATGGGCGGCAACGGCCCGCCGGTGGTGCTGCTCCATGGAATTGCGTCGAGCTCGGAGACCTGGGCAAAAATGATCCCGCGGCTGATCGGGCAACGCACCGTGATCGCGCCCGATCTGTTGGGTCACGGCGCCTCCGCCAAGCCGCCAGGCGACTACTCCCTCGGCGCGTACGCGAATCTGCTTCGCGATCTGCTCGAGGCGATCGGCCTGGAACGCTGTACCCTGGTGGGACATTCGCTCGGCGGCGGCGTGGCGTTGCAGTTCAGCTATCAATTTCCCGAGCGCGTGGAACGGCTCGTCCTCGTCTCCAGCGGCGGCCTGGGCCGGGAAGTCCACCCGATCCTGCGGGCCGCGGCGCTGCACGGCGCCGACGTGGTTTTGCCCTGGCTCAGCGTCGGCGGCGCCCGCAGCATCGGGACGCTGGTGAAGACGATGGGAAAGCTCGGTTTCCGGGCGAGCAACGACATCGGCGAGACCTGGCGCAGCTTCGTCGCGCTCGAAAATCCCGAGGCCCGCCGGGCTTTTCTCCAGACCGTGCGCGGGATCATCGACGTCGGCGGGCAGCGCGTCAGCGCCAACGACAGGTTGTACCTCGCCGCCGAGATCCCGACGATGATCGTCTGGGGCGAAAAAGATCCGCTCATCCCCGTCAGCCACGCCCACCGGGCGCATGAGCAAATGCCGGGAAGCCAGCTCGAAATCTTCCCCGGAGTGGGTCACTTCCCGCACCTGGATGACCCCGAACGGTTCGCCGCGATCCTCCTTGATTTCATTGTCACCGCGTTGCCCAAGCCATTTGACGCCGCCCGGTTGCGCAGCCGCCTGCGGGCGGGCCCCAAGTCCGCGTCAAGAGCCTGAAAACGGCGACCTGCACGATCCGGCAGGGCGCCAACTGCCAACGAATGCTCGCGCAGTGTATCGGGGCAGGCAAGCATGTCACACAAACGGGCTGAAATCTTGCTCATGCCCCACAGCGTGCCTATCTCCAACCGGTACGCTTCAGTAATTTACCGATAGGGCCGGAAGGGAAAATCAACGATGAAGAAGCTGACGCTGATTGCTGGGATTGCCGTGCTCTGCGTGCCTGCCATATCGCACGCGCAATTTGGAATCAGAGGCGGTCTCGAAACGCCGTTTTACACCCATTTCGACAACAACGGACTCAGTGGCTCCTACTGGCTCGGCGACACGTTTAAGCCTGCCATCAACGTCCTCGCGGAGTTCTATCCGATTGGAAATGTCGGCCTCGGACTCGAGTTTATAGAGGGGTTTACGGCGACGGGCACCGGCTACACGAGGACCGGTACTTTCCTGGGGCCAAACCTGACGATCGATTTCGGTCCTATCCCGCTCTTCGTGCGCGGTTCGTTTCCAATCCACCTGGAGCCCGACGTTCGCTATATGAACCTCCGGCTCGCTGGGGGTTTGAAGATCGGCATCCCTCTCGTCTCTCTCTATGCCGAGGTCACGACCGACTTTCCTTTGTTCGGGGATAACGTGAGTGCGTTCAAGACGCAGCAATTCGGTGTCGGCGCGGGTGTCTGGTTAAAATTGTAGCGGCCTTCGTTGCATAGCGGCTGATTTGGCTTGTCTGAAGATTCCGGCGCGGCGGCGATGCTGTCGCGCCGGATTTGATCCAGGCCCGGGATGCTCCTATGTTCGCCGGCTCTCAGACTCGAAGGGAGCAAAGGCGATGCCGGAGCCACGCAAAGCGAAGCTGCACCGATGGGAATCAATTCCCAAAGAGAAGATGTCCGAGAAGCTCGACCGGCGGATGATCACCGGCGACCGGATGATGATCGCCCACATCTATTTGAAGAAGGGCTGCGTCGTTCCACGGCACAAGCACCACAACGAGCAGATCACCTACGTGCTCGAGGGCGCGCTGCGCTTCACCCTGGGAGCCGACGGCGAGGAGCAGATCGACGTGCGGGCAGGGGAGGTCCTCCACATCCCCGGGAATCTGCCGCATGGGGCAGAGGCGCTCGAGGATACGCTCGATGTCGATGTCTTTGACCCGCCCCGGCAGGACTGGCTCGACGGAACGGACCAATACTTGAGGCAGAAGTAACCGGGCACGGTGGTGCGGAGTAATCACAGGCATGGAAACTCGCGTCTGGGGAAGCCCCGGACATCGGAGATTCGGTCATGTCCCTGAATGAAGAGCTCACCGCGCTGCGCTTGCGAGCGGAATCTCGCCGACCGGCCGACGTGGTGGAGAAGATGCACCGCGCGGTGGACGAGCTGCGCCGCTCCGGAGCTTTGGAGCGGGTGTTGAAGGCGGGCGATAAAGCCCCTGAATTCGTGCTCCCCAACGCGAGCGAGCAGCCCGTCGATTCAAAGGCATTGCTCGCGAAAGGGCCCCTGGTGATCACTTTCTACCGTGGGCGTTGGTGACCCTATTGCAACGCGGAGCTGGTAGCTCTGCAGAAAGTACTTCCCGAAATCAACGCCCTCGGCGCCAATCTGGTCGCGATTTCGCCCCAATTGCCGGAGCACAGTCGGGAGCTCATGCAACGCCGCAACCTGACTTTCGAGATCTTGACCGACCGGGGGAACAAAGTGGCCGCGCAATTCGGGATCCGCTGGCAACTCCCGGAATACTTGCGTGAAGTGTATCGAGCCTTTCCGCTCGATCTGCCGGGTTTCAACGGAGATGATTCCTGGACGGTACCGATTCCCTCGCGCTTCATCATCGATCGCAAAGGCATCATCCGCAGCGCCCAGAGCGATCCGGACTATACGACGCGACCCGAGCCGAGCGAAACGCTCGACGCGCTGGGGGCGCTGATTACCCACCCCTAGGCCTCCCCTAGGCCGGCGCAGTGCCATGCCGCGCTGGTTTGACATTGACAACGAGTCAGCGTACCCCGTCCGGACCCAAGGAGGGGGATTCCCATGCAACGCCGATCTTTGTTCGCGCTTCCGGGCGCGCTGTCATTTCTATTGCTGTCGAGTCTCGCTGGAGCGCAGGACGTTGACGTCCCGGCCAATCTAACGATGCTTGATACTACCGACAGCACGGTCGGAAGTGTTTTGAAAGGGGGAGCACCCTTCCTTCACAACTTCGGCACGGGCAATACCTTCCTCGGCAGCAACGCGGGCAATCTGACGATGGACGGCGCCAACAACACCGTCACCGGGTTCCAAGCTCTCCAAAGCAACACCACCGGCTTCAGCAACACCGCTAGTGGGTACCTGACGCTCTATAGCAACACCACCGGCAACTACAACACCGCCAGCGGGCGCAGTGCGCTCTTTAGCAACACTACCGGCTCCGAAAACACCGCCAACGGGCGGAATGCGCTCCTGAGCAACACCACGGGCGGCTTCAACACCGCCACCGGCTCCAGTGCGCTCTTTAGCAACACCACTGGCGGCTTCAACACCGCCAGCGGGAATAATGCGCTCGTTAGCAACACCACCGGCTCCGAAAACACCGCTAGCGGCTCCAGTGCGCTCGCTTTCAACACCATCGGCTCCGGAAACACCGCCAACGGGCGGAATGCGCTCCTGAACAACACCACCGGCAACGAGAACACCGCCAGCGGGTACGGTGTGCTCCAGAGCAACACCACCGGCGGCGGCAACACCGCCAGCGGGTACTGGGCGCTCCACAACAACAACATGGGCGTAAGCAACACCGCCAGCGGGTACTTGGCGCTCTTTTACAACACCACTGGCAGCGAGAACACCGCCATTGGGAACGAAGCGCTCTTTTACAACACCACCGGCAGCGAGAACACCGCCATTGGGTTTCGGGCCGATGCGAGCAATTTATTCAACGCCACGGCCATCGGTGCCAGGGCCGTCGTCAATGCCAGTAACAAAATCCGGTTGGGCAATGCCGCGGTCACGGTCATCGAAGGTCAGGTTCCATTCACTTACCCCTCTGATCGCAACCTGAAGGAGAGCTTCCAGCCGGTGGACGGCGAAGTGGTGCTCAGCAAGATCGGAGGGCTGAGTCTTACGAGCTGGAACTACATTGGCCAGGACGCCAAACAATTCCGGCATTACGGTCCGATGGCCCAGGACTTCTTCGCCGCTTTCGGCCACGATGCCATCGGGACGATTGGAACCGACACCACCATCACCTCCGGCGATTTGGATGGGATCTTGATGGTGGCGGCCCAGGCCTTGGAGAAGCGCACCGTGGAACAGACGAAAAAGATAGACACCCTGACCGCTGAGAACATCGAGCTCAAGGCGCGGCTGGAGGCCCTGGAGCGAATGTTCGCCGGCTACGCTCAGACCAAGGCTGAACAGCCCCAGGCTAAGAGCGCGCCGTGGGATCTAGGGCGGCTCTTTTTCCTCGATCGCGATTCCCATCAGCCGCAGCAGGCGCAAGGCATTGGTGGTGTCCAGGACTCCATCGCGCAGCCGGTAGTCGAAGGTCATTTTGCCGTCGACGAGCTGATCCTTGAAGTGGAAGTTCTTCACCCGGCCGCCCAGCTCCTGCTCCAGAGACGCCAACGAGAGGTCATGGGTGCTCACCGCCCCGGAAGCACCGGTCTTGAGCAGCAGGCGCAGCACCTCGCGGGAAGCGATTTGCCGCTCGCGCGTGTTCGTCCCCCAGAGGATTTCGTCGAGCAAGAACAGGGCGCGGCCGTTCGCCGCCGACGCCGCGTCGAGCACCGCCTTGATCCGTTGAACCTCGGCGTAAAAATGCGAGACCCCCAGCTCGAGCGAATCGCGCACCCGCATGCTGGTGAGCACCCGAAGCTCGGAGACCTCCAGGGATTGGGCGCAGACGGGAGCGCCGGTCAGCGCCAGAACCGCATTTGTCCCCATCGCGCGCAGCAACGTGCTTTTCCCAGACATGTTCGAGCCGGTGATGATCAGCGCATGCCGGGGACCGGGGATATCGACGTCGTTGCGAACCGGGTTGTCGAGGAGCGGGTGGCCGAGCCCTCTGGCGATGAATACTGGGCCGATGGGCGCCAGATCGGGAAAGGTGAACTGCGGGCGGTCGTGCGCCAGGGCGGCCAGGCTGGAGAGGGATTCGAGCTGCGCGAGCGAATCGAACCACCTTCGCACCCGACCGCCGAGCTCGATTCGCCAGGTCTCCAGCCGGAAAAACCAGTGGATGTCCCAGAGGAAGAGCACGTTGAACACCGCATGGAGCTGGGGGGACACCTCCGTGAAGCCGAAGAGCCGCGCAAAGCGGCGCAGGTGCAGCGAGACCCGTTCTCCACCCAGGTCGGTCGAGAGTTGCTGCAGCAGCGGATCGGCGAAGCGCTGCTCCGCGATTGCCTCGAAGACGCGCTCGAAGCGGGTGAATCCCATCTCTCCGACCACGAGGCGCCGGTAGAATTCGTCGAGCTGGCCTCGAACGAGACGGAGGATGCCCACCGAGAGGAGGATTCCCGCCAACCAGGCGTACCGTGCAATGAAGCCGAGCTGGCCGGCGACCAATGCCGCAAGCGTCGCCCCCGGGATCAGCCATCCCAACAATCTGGCCCAGCCGATCGACTTGAGATACGGACCTCCCTCGGCCCAGGCGATGAACGGGCTGGGATCCGCCTTCTCCAGGGACACCAGCCGGCACTCGAGCAAGAGTGTCTGCCGGAAGTCGATCGCCCCCGCCAGCTCGCGGACCGCGCCGTGGCGCTGCCGCACGACATCGGCCGGAGCGGGCGAGCCGAGCCACTGGGCGAGGACCGATTCGCCCAGCCGGGTGGCCGTCTCGTTGATCAGTTGGAACAGCGAGCCCTGGCCGAAGATGTCCAGATCGCCGGCGTAGAGGTGATCCGGTTGGGCGAACGGATCCCCACGGTCCTTGAACCGATGCCACTCTCCGGTGAGGCGGGCAATCCCGCGCTCGTTCAATTCCGCCAAAAGCTGCGTACGCCGTTTGCGCTGGAATACCCGCTCGTGCGCCACCGCCAGCGCCGCGTAGACCGCTATGCCGGCGCCGGCCGCGTACCATCCGCTGCTCGGAAGCTTGCCAAAAAAAGTGAATGCGGCGAGCGCTGCCGCGGAGATGAAAGCCAGGCTGCGAAGGTTGGCCAGGCGCGCGGAGCGCTTCTCGAGCTCCTCGATCTCTCGGAGGGCGTCGAGCAAACGCTTTGAATAGGCCGCCGCGGGGGTGCGGAGCGACTCCGCGACCTCGTCGGCCTTTGCCAGCGCCGCCCCGCCCGTGCTGATTCGCTCGTCCATCGTCATCCACGGCCGCAATTAGGAGCGCTGGCCGCTCCAGCAAATCGAACTGTCGAAAAAAACAGGCGGGTCAAAGGAGCGTTTGACGGGAGGACACAATTCTGTAAAGTTGCGCGCCTTTGCGCGATCAGAGCGCACCTTACTCGGTTCTAAAATTTCATGTTCGATGCCGTTCTCAACAAAAGCCAGGTCCCTCAGAGCAGAATAGGGACAGGGGCGTTGATTTCGATTGTGCTGCACGCCGGGCTGATCGCCTTTGCGATCTGGATCTCCGTGCGCCCGCCTCCTGTACATCGAGACAAGGACGTGTCGGTGAAGTTCATGCTTCCGCCGCCGCCTCCTCCACCGCCGCCGCCTCCACCGGCGCGGAAAAAGGTCGAGGTGGTGGAGCGCAAGCCGGTCCGCAAGCCCGATACCATCATCCAGCCGAGGGAGATTCCCAAAGAGAAGCCGCCCGAAGCAGATCCGTCAGAGCCCGATCTAGGCGTGGAGGGAGGCGTGGAAGGCGGGGTCGTGGGCGGAGTCGTCGGGGGAGTGGTGGGCGGAGTCGTCGGCGGGACGCTCGGCGGCGCCATTGGAGGCCCTCCGCCGCCGAAGCGGATCGAAATCGACGAGAGCAACATCAAGCTTCAGAAGGTTTCGGGACCGCAAATTCAGTACACCGACAAGGCGCTCGAAAAGGAAATCGAAGGCACGATGGTGGTGAAGTGCGTGGTCACCGCGGATGGATCGGTGAACAACTGCCGCGTGCTCAAGAGCCTGCCCTTCATGGACCGCGCGGCGATCGATGCGATCGAGCGCTGGAGATACAAGCCGTACACGGTGGACGGAAAGCCGGCCGAGGTCGAGTACACCTTCAAAATCAAGCTGATGCTGCCCAACTAGCGACGGCGTAGATAGATTTCTGGGAACCTGCCGGCGATCTGCATGTCACCGAATGTGACTCGATGCGCGGTAGATAGAAAAGGGGGCGGGACGTGACTCGGTACATCACTCTTCGAACGTGTGCGGTCGGGCTTACGCTGTCGATTCTCGCGGCCGGCTGCGCTGCGGTGATGGCGGCGCGGGGGTCTCCTGGAACGATCAAGGACGGTTCGCTCTCTCCAGGGCGGCCTCCGGCGGCGAGCTACGGGTCGGACGCAAGTCTGACGTGCCCGTCTCGTGTGGTTCCCATCGTTAGCCTGGATCTCGAGGACAAGGCCAAAACCAATCGCACTCCCGTCCCCAAACCCGACGGGCGCCTTTGCGCCGCCGCCGAGGTTTTCCTTGGCTGGGACAGGAAGGACATGCCGGACGAGACGGTGCTGCGGTTCGTCTCCTGGTATTTTGGGCTGACGTCGCCGGCTCCGGTGACGATCACCGTGGTCCCCACCGAGGACCCGAAAGTGATCTCCGGCATGGTGCTCGATGCGATTTCCAGCTTCGCCAAGAACGCCGCTCAGCCCAGCTTCGGTCTGGCAACGAGCCGGGTCGCCAAAGACAGCACGCGGCTGACTTTGATGATGGCCGACCAGTTCGTGGATTTGGAGCCGGTGCCCAAGCGCCTGGCGCTCAGCAGCCAGACCGCCCTCAAGGGTCGGCTGGCGGGGGGCTATGAAAATCCCACGATCTTCATTTCCGATGTGAAGGGCCAACTCGAGACGCCCAAGGTTCCTCCGGGCAAGGCCTTGCAGGCGGAGCTGCGCTGCGGCGATCTCGCGGGCCGCATTCAGGTGGAGATCCGCGCTGAGCAGCAGGGGGCGGAAAGGATCGTGGCGAACTTCCCGGTGATGTGTGGCGTTGACCCTCCCACGTCCGTCGCGGTCGCCCCGGCCGAGCCCGGTCCCGTCGACCCGGCGCGCGACGAAAAGAAGGCCTTCGATCTCATCAATGCCGAGCGCAAGTCGGCGGGTATCCAGGCGCTTGGCTGGGACGATGCGGTCGCGAAGGTCGCGCGCACCATGTCCGAGAGCCGGGGCAAGCAAGCGGAGAGCGACGTGGTGGCTCTTCTCAAGCAGGCCGGAGTGATCTCGCCGCTGGTGCTCTCGAATCCCGGACAGGCGCGCAGCCTCGATGAAGCCCACGCGCGGTTTTCATTCAGCCCCCCTCACCGCGCCAACTACATGAGCACGGCGGTCACTCAAGCTGGGGTTGGAGTGGCTCCGGGAGTCGATGCCAACGGCAAGCCCACGGTTTTTGTGACCGAGCTGTTCGTCAAGCAGTTGGCGGCGATCGATACCGAGGCCGTCCGCAAGGACCTTCGCGCCGCGATTGCGAAAAAGCGCCGTGATGCGCGAGACCCGGCGCTTGCCAGCGATCCGATTCTGGAGGATGTGGCGCAGAAGTACGCCAAGGCCCTCGCCGACGCGAAGGGGAGCT
>WNFF01000280.1_pt1 | contig 36329 bp, 33 predicted proteins | sample 5400441 | NCBI WGS metagenome assembly WNFF01 (sample SAMN13153345, study PRJNA577476) | soil metagenome | isolation source: 120 cm saprolite under Douglas fir tree site 2 hole 3 replicate 1 | place: USA:California | collected 2015-04-18
GACACCGAGGGCCCGCCCAGCACCACCGGCTTGCCGGCGCGATGGGCGCGCGCGATCGCGTCCTCGATGAACGGACGCTGCACGTGCATGCCGGAGAGGAAGACCGCGTCCGCCCACGCCAGGTCCTCCGCGGCGGCGGGCCGCGAGTTCTCGTCCACGAAGCGCACCTCCCACGACTCCGGCAGGTACGCCGCGACCACCAGCAGCCCCTGCGGCGGCATGAAGGCCCGGATGCGCCCGCCGAAGAGCGGGTAGGAATAGTGAAACGTCCCGAACGACGGCGCGTAGCGGGGCGAGATGCAGAGGATCCGGCGGCGGCTCCGGGGCTGGTAGGGCGTGCGCATCGAGCGGGCGGGGTCGCGGTCGGAAGGCGACGGGAGGGAGCCGGTCAGGCGCCGGTGGGGACGGCGGCCGGCTGCTCCACGTCGAGCGTGGTCACGCGGCGCAGCTCGCGCCGGTACCGGGCGTCGTCGAACCGCCGCGCGCGGTGCATGGTGGCCCGGTTGTCCCAGATCACGAGGTCGCCCACGCGCCACTGGTGGCGGTACACGAAGCGGGGCTGGGTCGCGTGCTCGATCAGCTCGCGGAGGAGCAGCCGGCCCTCCGGGACCGGCCAGTCGATGATCCGCGAGGCGTGCGAGGCCAGGTAGAGCGAGTGCCGCCCCGAGCGGGGGATCGCCCGCACCAGGGGATGAATCGCGCCCTTCAGCGCGTCCTGCTCGTTCTCCGAGAACTCGAAGCCGAGGGTCTGCCGCGAGTAGGCGATGGAGTGGTGCACGCGCAGGCCCTCGAGCCGCGCCTTCTCCTCGCCGGACAGGGCGTCGTAGGCCGCGCGCATGTCGGCGAACTCGGTGTCCGCGTCGACCGGCGGCACCACCTTGGCGGAGAGCATCGAGTAGCGACCGGGCGGGTCCTGGAACGAGGCGTCGGTGTGCCAGAGGCGGTTGCCGAGGCCGTACATGCGCTTGCGGTTGTCCGACTTCATGATCTCGCCGCTCTCGTCGAGGTTCGAGATGTCGCCGAGCGCCTCGTTGCCCAGGCGGTTCTTCTGCAGCGCGCTGATCCCGAGCTTGGTGTGGAGCCGGCCGTCGAGGCGCTGGGCGAAGTCGAGGTGCTCGGCGTCGCTCCAGATCTGGTCCCGGAACACGAGGACCGCGAACTCGTCCATGCCGGCCCGGATGCGCCCGAGGGTGGCCTCGTCATGGACCGTCTTGAGGTCGACCGGACCGACCTCGCCGGCGAAACACGGGTGAAGCTTGCGGAATGTCAGCGCCATTGGGCTCGCCTCCCGGGACAGAATCTAGGCCCGGCGGGCCGGGGAGTCAAGCAAACGGTCGGGCGCCTGTGCCAAGATGCCCGCCGGGAGGAACCTCGTCATGAGAGTCGGCTTCATCGGTCTCGGCATCATGGGCGCCAGCATGGCGTCCAATCTCCAGGCGGCCGGTCACGCGCTTGCGGTGCACGACGTGCGCCGGGCCGCGGCGGCCCCGCACCTGGCCGCGGGGGCGGTCTGGAAGGACAGCCCGCGGGCCCTCGCGGCGGACGTCGACGTGGTCTTCACCTCGCTCCCCGGGCCTCCCGAGGTCGAGCAGGTGGCTCTCGGGGCGGACGGGCTCATCCACGGCATGCGCGCGGGCACCGTGCTCTTCGATCTCACCACCAACGCCCCGGCCCTGGTGCGGCGCCTGCACGGGCTCTTCGCGGCGCGCGAGGTGCAGGTGCTCGACGCGCCGGTGAGCGGCGGCCCGGTCGGGGCGAAGACCCGGCGGCTCGCGATCTGGGTGGGCGGCGATCGCGCGGTGTTCGACCGCCTGCGGCCGGTGCTCGAGGCGATGGGTGATCAGCCCTACTACGTGGGCCCGATCGGGGCCGGCGCGGTGGCCAAGCTCGTGCACAACTGCGCGAGCTTCACCATCCGCACCGTGCTGGCCGAGGTGTTCAGCATGGGCGTCAAGGCGGGGGTGGCGCCCGAGCTGCTCTGGCAGGCGGTGCGGCAAGGCGCGACCGGCCGCCGCCGCACGTTCGACGTGCTGGTCGACAAGTTCCTGCCCGGCGAGTTCGAGCCGCCGTCCTTTGCCCTGCGCCTCGGCCACAAGGACGTCTCGCTCGCCACCGCGCTCGGACGCGAGCACGGGGTGCCGATGCGCCTCGCGAATCTCGCGCTGGAGGAGATCACCGAGGCGCTCAACCGCGGCTGGGGCGACCGCGACTCGAGCAGCTTCATGCTGCTCGAGGAGGAGCGGGCGGGGGTCCAGATCGCGGTGCCGCGCGAGCGGCTGCAGCAGATCCTGGAGCAGGACGGGCGGTGAGGCGTGGCCGCCGCTCGCGGGTCAGCCCTTGAGGCCGCTGAGGCGGACGCCCTCGACGATGCGGCGGTTGGCGACGATGAAGACGACCAGGAGGGGCAGCGCGCTCAGGGCGGCGCCGGCCATGATCGGCCCGTAGGACTCGGAGCTGTAGGCGCTGCGCAAGAGGGCCAGGGCCACCGGCAGCGGGAACATCTCCGGCTTGTTCACCGCGATCAGCGGCCACAGGAAGTCGTTCCACGCCGAGCGGAAGGCGAAGATGGCGAGCGCGGCCAGCACCGGCTGCGAGAGCGGCAAGATTATCCGAGAGAAGACTTGCCATGGACCCGCGCCATCGATCAAGGCCGCATCCTCCAGCTCGCGCGGCATGGTGAGGAAGAACTGGCGCAGCAGGAAGACCCCGAACGCGAAGAGCATCGCCGCCTCCGGCACGATCAGGCCCTGGTAGGTGCTGAGCCAGCCGAGCCGCTGGGTGAGCACGTACTGGGGGACGAGCAGCACCGCGTTCGGGATCATCAGGCTGCCCACCAGCACCACGAAGACCAGGTCGCGCCCGGGGAAGCGCATGCGGGCGAGCGGGTAGGCGGCCATCGCGCTGGTGGCGAGGACCACCAGCACGCTGCCGGTGGCCACCACCAGGCTGTTGGCGAAGGCCCGGCCGATGCGGGCGGTGCGGGAGGAGCCAAGCAGCACCTCGTGGTAGTGGGTCAAGGTGGGCGGCCACGGGATCCACTCGGGGGGCAGCCGGATGATGTCGGCGCTCGGCTTGAGCGAGGTCGCCACCACCCACGCGATCGGCGAGAGCCAGAGCACGGCCAGGGCGAGCAGGGCCGCGGTGAGGGCCCAGCGCTCCCGGTCCAGCGGGCGGCCCGCGCGCGCCATCGCTCAGTACTCGGTGTGGCCGCGCAGCAGGCGGAACTGCAGCAGGGAGAAAGCCAGGATGACCGCGAAGAGGACCCACGCCATCGCGGACGCGGAGCCGAACTGGAAGAAGTTCTGGAACGCGGTCTCGTAGAGGTGCTGGACCACGGTGCGGGTGGCGTCGCCGGGGCCGCCCCCGGTGAGGACGAAGACCTGGCCGAAGAGCTGGAACGAGCCGATCACGTGGGTCACCACCACGAAGAGGAGCACCGGGCGCAGCAGCGGCAGCGTGATCGCCCGGAACGCGCGGACGCCGGAGGCCCCGTCGAGCGCGGCCGCCTCGTACAGCTCGCGCGGGATGTCCTGGAGCCCGGCGAGGTACACCACCAGGTAGTAGCCGGTCACCCACCACACGGTGGTCAGGATGATCGCCCACATCGCGGTGTGCGGATCGGCGAGCCAGGAGCGGGCGGGGGCGCCGAGCGCGCGCAGGTAGTAGTTGAAGGGGCCCACCACCGGGTCGAGCAGCCAGAGCCAGGCGAGGCCGACCGTGACCACCGAGAGCGTGAACGGGAAGAAGAAGACGCTGCGCAGCAGGGTCTTCAGCCGCCCGCGGTTCAGCGCCAGGGCCAGCACGAGCGGTACCGCGAGGATCGGCAGCGTGCTGGCCACCGTGTAGAACGCGGTGTTCCAGAGGCTCACCTGGAAGCGGGTGTCCTCGAGCAGCCGCGCGTAGTTGGCGAGCCCGACCCACTGCTGGGTCGGGCGGCCGAGCCGCGCGTTGGTGAAGGAGAGGCGCAGACCCTCGAGGAGCGGGTAGAGGCGGTAGGTCGCGAAGAGCAGGAGGCCCGGCGCCAGGAAGGCGTAGGCGACGCGGGTCTGGCGCGACACGCTAGTCGGGCAGCGCGTTGATCTGGCGGGCCAGATCCTCCATCGCCGCCTTCGCGGGCTTCTGCCCGGTGTAGACCGCCTCGATCACCGGGCGGGTCAGGTTCTCGGCCGCCACCCACTTGGGAGTGGGCTGGCCGACCTGCCAGCTCGGGGCCTGGGAGAGCAGCGCGCGCAGCACCGGGTCGGCGGTGACGCGCGGGTCCGAGTGCGCCTTGCGGCTCGCCGAGACCTGGCCGGCCTTGAGCGTCCACTCCGCCACGTGATCGGTCATCCAGCGCACGTGGGCCCACGCCGCGTCGCGCTTGGCGCGATCGGCGGCCTTCGGCTTCGGGAAGGTGTACTGGTGCGGCATCGCCCAGACCACCGCCTGCTTGAACAGGCGCGGCACCGGCACCGCCACGAACTCCACCTTGGCCTCGCGGAGGCCGGTGAAGTTCCAGGAGCCCGCGATCCACATGCCGAGCTTGCCCGCGATGAAGGCGTCGCGGCAGTTGGCGTTGGCGGGCGGGGCGATCTTGTGCTGGCCCTCGAGCGCGGCCCAGAACTCGGCCACCTCGAGGGCGGCCGGATCGGTGACGCCGGCCTTCTTGAGATCCGGCGTGTAGACGTTGGCCCCGTTCTGCCAGAGCAGGTTGTGGAAGCCCCAGGTGTAGCGCCCGGGGCTCACGGTGCCGATCGCGAAGCCGAAGGTGTCGGCCTTGGCCGCGATGCGCTTGGCCATGGTCACCAGCTCGTCGCGGCCGGCCGGCACCCGCGGCCGCCCGTCCGAGCCCGTGAGGCCCGCGTCCTTCATCACCTTCACGTTGATGTAGAGGATGTGCTGGGGCACGTCGAGGGGCAGCGAGTAGCGCTTGCCCTGGAAGGTGCCGCCCTGCCACATGGCGGGCAGGTAGTCCTCGCCGCGGAAGCCCTTGCCGGTGGCGGTGGCATCGTCGATGACCTCGAGCACGCCGTCGCTCGCGAAGTGGGGAACCTCGACGGTGTGGATGAGGGCCAGATCGGGGCCCTCGCCGGCCGGGACCGCGACCTGCAGCTTGGCGTAGAGGTCGGCCCAGGGCAGGCGCTGCTGCTCGATGCGGACGCCGCTGTCGCGGGTGAACTGGTCGATCAGTTCGTCCATCACCTTGCCGTCGGCCCCGGTGAGACCGTTCCAGTAGGTGATGGTGGCCTTGGGCTGCGCGGCGGACCGACGGGCCCACGCGGCCACGGAGGCCGCGCCGGCTCCGACTACGAACGCGCGGCGGCTGACGCCTGGGCGCCGCGCTCCGCTCCGTGCGCCGGCCCCGCCATTCCGATCGCCGCCCGCGACTCCGTTGTCGTGCCCGCTCATCGGCGTATCCTCCGGGCGAGACTGTACGGCCCCGCGCCGCACACTGTCAAATTGACAGGCCCGGAGCCCGCTCCTAGACTCTGGCGCCATGACCACGCGCATCGCCATCGACCTGCGGCGGCGGCTCGGCACGGTGGACCCGCGCATCTTCGGCCAGTTCATCGAGCACCTAGGCCGCTGCATCTACGGCGGCATCTACGACGAGGGCTCCCCGCGCAGCGACGCGCGCGGTTTTCGTCTCGATGTGCTGGAGGCGGCGCGGCCGCTGCGGTTCCCGGTGCTCCGCTGGCCGGGCGGCAACTTCGTGAGCGGCTACCACTGGCTCGACGGGGTGGGCCCGAAGGACGCACGGCCCCGGCGGAGCGAGCTCGCGTGGTACGCGGAGGAGTCGAACCGCTTCGGGACCAACGAGTTCATCGAGTACTGCCGCGAGCTGGGGACCGAGCCGATCATCTGCGTCAACATGGGCTCCGGCACCATGGACGAGGCGCAGGCCTGGGTCGAGTACTGCAACGGCACCGGGGACACCTCGTGGGCCAACCTGCGCCGGAGCCACGGCTACCCGGAGCCGCACCGCGTCCGCTACTGGGGGCTCGGCAACGAGATGTACGGGGGCTGGCAGATCGGCAGCCTCGAGGCGCACGACTACGTGAAGAAGGCGCGCGCGTTCGGCATGGTGATGAAGCGCACCGATCCGTCCATCCAGCTGGTGGGCTGCGGCCTGAACGGCTGGAGCCAGTGGGACGAGGTGGTGCTGGACGGCCTCGCGGAGATGGTGGACTTCCACTCCATCCACCTCTACACCGGCGGCGTCGACCACTACACCACCGTCATGCAGTCGCACCAGGCGGAGCGGGCGGTGCGCATCTGCGCCGCCCTGATCGAGCGGGTGCGCCACATGCGGCAGATCGCGCACCCGATCCACATCGCCTTCGACGAGTGGAACGTGTGGTGGCGGACGCGGAGTCACGCGGACCGGGTGGGCGGGGTCGAGGAGCGCTACACCCTGACCGACGCGCTCGCGGTGGCGACCTATCTGCACGGCTTCATCCGTCACTGCCCGGTGGTGCGCATGGCCAACTTCGCCCAGCTCGTCAACGCGATCGCCCCGATCTTCACCAGCCGCCAGGGCCTCTTTCTACAGACGATCTACCATCCGCTCCGGCTCTACGCCGAGCACACGCGGCCGGTGGCGCTCGACGTGCACGTGGACGGGCCGCAGTACGCGCTGCCGCCCGAGCGCGAGACGGACGAGGGCGGCGGGCGGGTGCACCACGTCTCGGATCTCGGGCCGTTCGCGCTGATCGACGCGGTCGCGAGCTGCGACGAGGCGGGCCGCGAGATCACGGTGGCCCTGGTCAACCGCGACCGCGATCGGGACCTGTCCGCGACCATCGAGGTGGCGGGCGCCGACGTGGCGGGGGCGGTGAGCGGCTTCGAGGTGAACGGGCCGGAGGTGGGTGCCACCAACTCGTTCGAGCACCCGACCCGGGTGGACGTGCGGGAGCGGCAGGCCACCGCGCGGAGGGGCGGGCTCGACTACGTCTGCCCGGCCCACTCCATCACCCTGCTCCGCCTTCGCGCCCGCTGATCCCCCGCCCCTCACCCTGCCCTCGCCCCTGGGGGGAGAGGGTTAGGGTGAGGGGTCAGGCCTCCGCCGCGACCTGCCGGAACGCCCGCTCGCTCGCCTCGAGCGTCCGCGCCACGTCCTCCTCGGTGTGGGCGGCCGAGACGAACCAGTTGTGGGCCGGGTGCGCGTAGGCCCCGGCCTGGGTGACGAGCGAGCACCAGCGGCGGATGCGCCGCCGCTCCGGATCCTCCGCGAACCGGATCACCGGCATCGCGGGCTGGCCGGGCGGCAGGAGGGGGACTCCATGGCGCCGCGCCTGCTCGGCGAGCCCCTGCAGGAGCAGTCCCCGGATCCGCTGGATCTGCGCGATGGCGTCGGTGCGCTCGAGGACGGCGAGGGTGGCCAGCGCGGCCGCGAAGGCGCCGCTCGCGAAGAAGAAGGAGCCGGTGAAGTAGATGCGCTCGGCGGCGCCCCGGAGCGCCTCGCGCGCGAGCGCGGCGGACAGGGCGTGGCCGTTGGCGATGGCCTTGGAGTAGCAGATGAGGTCCGGGGCGGCGCCCCAGTGCTCGCACGAGCCGCCCAGGTGAAAGCGGAAGCCGGCGCGCACGTCGTCCATCGCGAAGAGCGCCCCGTGCTCGTCGCAGAGGGCGCGGAGGCCGGCGAAGAAGCCGGGGGCGGGCGCGGCCCCGGTCTGATGGTCGAACGGCGTCGTCATCACCACCGCGATCTCGCCGGGATGCGCGGCGAAGCACGCCCGCAGCTCGTCGAGGTCGTTCCACGCGAACTCGAGCAGATCGTCGCGGTGGTGGGCGGGCACGCCGGGCAGGTGGGGGAGGGCCCAGGGGCGCGCCGCGTGATAGGCGCCGCGCGCGCGGACGATGCGCGGCCGGCCGGTGTGGGCGCGGGCCACGTCCACCGCCCAGCTCGTCGCGTCGGCGCCGTTCTTGCCGAAGACCACCAGGTCGGCGCGCGGGGTGAGCGCGACCAGGCGCTCGGCCAGCTCGACCATGCGCGGGCCGGGCAGCGGCAGGCAGTCCCCCGCCGCGACCTGCTCGGCGACCGCCGACTCCACCGCGGGATGGCCGTAGCCCAGGATCATCGGGCCGTAGGCGCACATCCAGTCGACGTACTCGTTGCCGTCGACGTCCCACACCCGCGCGCGCTCGGCGCGGGCGAGGAAGCGCGGGTGGCCCTCGCCGAGGGCCGCGCCGTTCTGGTGGCCGTAGACGCCCCCCGGCATCACGCGGCGGGCGCGCTCCCACAGGGCATGGCTCGCGGCCTGACGTGGAGGCGGGGTTTTCCATGGCCGGGCATGATAGCACCCGGCCCGCCCCCCGCGGCGTCGGGCCGAAGCTACTGCTCGAGGCCCAGCGCGGTGAGGGTCGTCTGATCGGGGCGGCCGGTCACCGGCAGCCCCTGGCGGCGCTGGAAGGACCGCAGCGCCTCCGCGGTCGGCGGGCCCATGGCGGCGCCGGCCGGGCCCGCGTCGTAGCCGCGCTGCCGCAGCGCCACCCGCACCGCGTGCAGGCGGTCCTCGTACCGGCTCAGTATCACCGTGGGCTGATGGCTGCGGTAGTACTCCATGCGCGCCATCAGGCTGCGGTCCCAGCCATCGGCGAGCACGAGCCCGGTCTGGATGACGCCGTAGACGGAGAGCACGGCCACGCCGGCCAGGAGCGGGAAGAAGACCACCGGGCGCAGGATCCGATCTCGCAGCGAGTCGAGCCGCAGGTTGCTCATGGCCGGCGATAAATGCAACGGATGTGCCGCGAGCGCGCCGAGCTGATCTGGCGGAAAAACAGGATGCACCGGCTGCGAGCGAGGCCGGCGCGCGAAGAAGCTACCGGGTCGGAAGTTCCGGCCCGCTCATCGGCGGCTCAGAGATGCGGCAGCACCGCGGCGACGAAGAGCCAGGTGCCTTCCGGGCGTGGCACGTCGGCGAAGTTGACGGTGAGGCGGTCCGCGCCCTGCGCCACGATGCCCTGCAGCGCCTCGGTCACCTGGGCCGGCGTGCCCACGAGCTGGATGTCGCTGAGCGAGCGGGTCCCCGGGGCCGCCTTGAGGCGCTCGACCTCGCGCTCGCTCTCCGCGATCAGGATGCCGACGCGGACCACCTGCTGGATCAGGTCGTAGTCGCGGCCGGCCTCGCGGCAGTGGGCCTTGAGCACCTCCTGCTTGTGCGCGTAGGCCTCCGGGCCCTTCCACACGTAGTTCCACCAGTCGGCGTGCCGGGCGACGACCCGCAGCAGGAACTTCTCCCCGGACCCGCCCACCATCACCGGCGGGATCGGGGTCGGGCGCGGCTCGCAGTGGGCGCCCGCGACGGTGTAGTGCTCGCCCCGGTGATCGACCGGCCCGCCCGCCCACATGCGGCGGATCAGCTCGATGGCCTCCGCGAGCTGGGCGATGCGCACCTTCGCGGTCAGGTACGGCCAGCCGTAGGCCCGGTACTCCTCCTCGTTCCACCCGGCGCCGATGCCCAGGATCAGGCGGCCGCCCGAAAGGGCCTGGGCGGTGGCCGCCATCTTGGCCAGGTGCGCCGGGTTGCGGAAGCTGTTGCAGAGCACCTCGTGCCCGCAGAGCTTGTCCGGGTAGCGCGCCAGGGCCCACGTGAGCAGCGTCCAGCCCTCCGCCACCTTGTTGGCCCCGTACTGCACGTGATCGGGCAGCCAGAGCGAGTCGAAGGGGGCGACGGTCTGGTCGTAGTAGGGGAACGTGTCCTCCACGAGCCGCGACCAGATGTTGAGGCCGACCGGGATGCGATTGGGGGCGGGCATGGCCCGGCGATCCTACCGCGCGGGGCGCCCGTCGTCCAGGCGCTGGGCTATACTCGACGCCTCTCGCGAAAGGAGATCCGTCCCCATGCCGCCATGCCCGGTCGCCCGCCTCGCCCTGATCGCGCTCCTCGCCCTCGTCGCCTGGGTCGCCCCGGGCGGGCCGGTGCCGGCGGCGGCCCAGCCGCTCAAGAACGTGGGTGACGAGCGCGTCATCGGCAAGAACCGGACCGGCGAGGAGTGCCGCCTGCGCCTGCTCGATCGACGCACCGACCCGATCCCGTTCGAGCGTTACGGCCTCTTCTGCGAGGGATGGAACCAGCCGAGCGGTGAGGTGCGTCGCTTCGGCGTCGCGCGAGAGGCGACCCCGCAGACCGTGCTCGGCGAAGGCTGGTACCTCAAGTCGTACGAGACGCGGGTCGGGGACTGCAAGCCGGTCGAGGCGACCACCGTCTCCGCGGGCGGCGCCGCCGCGCTGCGGGAGTGCCGGCGGCTCGACGGGAGCTGGCGCGTCCTGGTGGTGAGCGCGGTGCTCGGGCGGCGGGGCTATGGGCTCGAGACCTTCCCGACCAATCTCCCGCTGCTCGAGGTGGCGGTCGAGGTGCTCGAGGGCAAGCGCAGCATCGATCAGCCGGGCGCCCCGCCGCTCTCGGCCGCGATCCGGCACGCCGAGACCATGGTCGGCGCCACCGGCAAGCTCATCGGCGTGCAGGACATCGGCGCGCGCGCGAGCCTCTACCGCCTGGGCCAGCTCCAGAACTGGTCGGCGCACTATCCCGAGTCGGAGGCGACCTTCCGGCGCCTGCTCGAGCTGGAGGAGCGCCTGCTCGGCAAGGACGACCCGGGGTCCGCCAACACGTTCAGCTGGCTCGCGCTGAACGTGGGCGACCAGCGACGCTTCGCGGAGGCGGACCAGATCTTCGCCCGGGCCGAGGCGCTGGTGAAGCGCTCCTCGTCCCAGGACGACAACATCCGCTACCTCGACCACCGCTCGCTCGTCGAGCGGCTGCGGCCCGACTACCCGAGGGCGATCGCGCTGGCCGAGGACGCGGTCCGCCTCAGCCAGGGCAACAATCCCGATTCCACCCGGATGGCCTGGAGCCTCCTGACGCTGTCGCTCGCCCAGCGTCCGGCCGGGCGGATCGACGAGGCGAAGCAGAGCGCGGAGCGGGCGCTGTCGATCCTGAACAAGCCGGGCCCCAATCCGGAGTTCCGCCTCTGGTGGGCGGGGGAGGCCTACGCGCAGCTCGGCACCATTCACCGGGAGCAGAAGGATTTCGCGGCGGCGCGCGCGTCGTACGAGAAGGGCCTCGAGCGTCGCCGGCTGCTCCTGGGCGACTCGGTGCGCGTCGCCGATTCCTATCTCCTGCTGGGGCGGCTCGGGCAGGTCGAGGGCAACCTCCCGGTCGCTCTCGCGGACTACCGGCGCGCGGCCGCGATCCAGGTCTCGGATCGCCCGACGCGGGAGCGCACCCGCCCCGACGGGGTGACCGGCTACCTCGACACCCTCATCGACCTGGCCGCCGCCTCGCAGGCGGAGCGGCCGGCGCTGCTCGCGGAGGCCTTCGCGGCGGCGCAGATCCCGCGCGGCGGCGAGACCGCGCGCGCCATCACCAACATGGCCGCGCGCCTGGACGTCGCCGACCCCGCGGTGCGGGCCGCGGCCCGCGAGTACCAGGAGGCGACCCGCGCGCGCGACCGCATCCGGCAGACGCTCGCGGTCGAGACGTTCAAGGAGCAGGAGAGCCGCAACCTGGCGCAGGAGGAGACGACGAAGGGCGAGCTGCGCGCGGCCGAGGAGAAGATCGCGAGCCTCGAGGGCCGGCTGCAGGCCGAGCTGCCCCGCTACGCGCAGATCACCGCCGCGCGACCGGTCCCGGTCTCGGAGCTGGCCCCGCTGCTGCGGCCCGGGGAGGCGGTGGTACAGCTCCTGCCGACCAGCGACGGCACGTACGTGCTCCTGGTGCGCGACGGGCAGGCCCACGCCCATCGCGCCGCGATCACCGCCGGCGAGCTGACCCGGCTCGTGCGCGCGATCCGATCGAGCCTCGAGGTCGCCGACGGCAAGCTCAAGCCGTTCGACACCGCGGCCGCCGCGCGCCTCTACGATCTCTTGCTGGCCCCGCTGGCCGAGCCGCTGCGCGGTGCCACGCATCTCGTCGCGGTGCCGAGCGGCGCGCTGCTGAGCCTGCCCCTGGGGCTGCTCGTGACCAGGCGGCCGGCCGCTGCGGCGGATTACGCCCAGACCGGCTGGCTGGCGCGCGACGTGGCGATCAGCGTGATCCCGTCCGTCTCCTCGCTCAAGTCGCTGCGCCAGGTCGCGGGGCGCTCCGCCGCGTCGCGCCCGTTCATCGGGTTCGGCGATCCCGACTTCGCGGGGGCGCCGGGCGCGACGCGTGGCCTCGACGCGCTCGGCGAGCTCTGCCGCCAGGGCGAGCCGGTGGACACCGCGCTGGTGCGCGAGCTGCCGCGACTGCGCGAGACCGCGCGCGAGCTGGAGCAGATCGCGACCGCGCTCGGCGCGGACCGGGCGAGCGTGATCACCGGGGCGGGCGCGACCGAGCCGGCGGTGCGGACCGCCAAGCTGTCCGACTACCGCGTGCTCGCCTTCGCCACCCATGGGCTGCTCCCGGGCGAGCTCAAGTGCAAGTCGGAGCCGGCCCTGGCCCTGACTCCGCCGGCCACCGCGACCGCGGCCGACGATGGGCTGCTGGACGCGAGCGAGGTGGCCCAGCTCAAGCTGGACGCGGACTGGGTGCTGCTGTCGGCGTGCAACACCGCGAGCCCGGACGGCAAGCTGGGCGGCGAGAGCCTGTCGGGGCTCGCGCGGGCCTTCTTCTACGCGGGCGCACGCTCGGTGCTGGCCTCGCACTGGGCGGTGGCCTCGCGCGCGACGGTGGCGCTCACCACCGGCGCGTTCGACGCGCTGGCCCGGGACCCGGCGCTCGGTCGCGCGGAGGCGCTGCGGCGCTCGGCGCTCAAGCTGGCCGGCGAGAAGGACACCGGGCACCCGTTCTTCTGGGCCCCGTTCGTGCTGGTCGGCGACGGAGGCGCGCCGCCCCGCCCCTGAGCGCGCGAGCGCGAGTTGACGCCCCGGCCGTCGGGGCGCACACTTTGGCCATCTTCGGCGGGTGGAGGGAGCCCATGGGCAGGAACGCGAGGGCGCGGGTCATCCTCACGATCGCGGCGGTCGCGCTGGCCGTCGCACCGACGCAGGCGCTCGCCCAGCGCATGGGCGGGGGAGGGCGCGCCGGTAGCGGCGCCGGCTCGCATCGTGGCGGCTTCCACAATACCTCGCCAGGCGGGCACGGCTTCCCGGGCGGGCGTGGGTTCGTCCACCGGCCCTTCGGCGGCATCGTGGTCTTCGCGCCGCCGTTCTGGTACGGATCGGATACCTTCTATGACCCCGGCTCGGGCTACGGGCCCGCGCCGGCGTACGGCGCGGCCCCCTACGGGCCCACCATGGGCGGGACGCTGGCGCTCGCGCCGGCCTCCCCGCCGATGCCCAGCGTGATTCAGTACCCGACCGGCCGGTGGGAGCTGCGCGGCGACGGGCTCACGATCCCGTACCGATGGGTCTGGATCCCCAATCCGCCGCCGGCGCCGCCTTCAGCGCCCCCGCCGGGCGGCGAGCCGGTGGCCCCCGCCCCGCCCGCCTCGAGCCGACCGGAGCCGCCGGGCAACACCAGGATCTATCGCTGGACCGACGGGCAGGGGGTGCTGCACCTGACCGACCGGCAGGAGTCAGTTCCGGAGCGCTACCGGGCGCAGGCGCGGGCGAGCCGCCCGTCCTAGCCGCCCGCCCAGCCGCGCTCTAGCCGCGGAACTGGCGGCGGTCGCCGGCACGGAGCCAGAGCCGCACCAGATGGCGGCGCAGCTCGGGCTCCTCCTGGTCCTCGTAGGGGGTGCGGCCGTGGACGATCACCCGGTTGTTCAGCACCTGGATCTGGCCGCGCTCCAGCCAGAGATCGAGCCGGTGCGCCGGGTCGCCCAGGAACTCGTCCATCAGGCGCACCGCTCGGGCCCCCTCGGGGTCGAGCGCGCGACCGGTCTTCTCGTAGCCCCGCACGATGTGCCGGGCGTTGAACCGCGTGCGCAGCCGGCCGTCCCACGCGAAGACGGGCCGGAAATTCGTCGCGGCCGCGTCGGCCGCCTGGTACTCCTGGTGATCCCGGTAGAACACGTCGTAGAGACGCCGCAGCAGGCCCGGGTGCTCGGTCAGGAAGTGGTTGTGGGCGGCGGCCGCGCTCGACACGATGCTCATGCCGCCGCGGCGCGCCGGTCGCAGGCAGAAGAGGCTCACGTAGCTGGGCGGCGCCTCGCCCATGCTGCTGTCGGTGTGCATCTCGAGCCCGGCCGGCGTGAGGGCGCCCCGGGTGTCCTCCGAGTACTCCCGGCCGTCGTGACGCACGTCGTAGATCACGGTGCCCGTCCACTCCTGGGCCACCGGGGGCTCGAGGAAGCTCATCAGGATCCAGTAGAGCGCGATCGCCTCGTCGCGGCTCATGGCGTCCACCGGGAGGCGGTCCAGCATCACGAAGCCCGGGCCGTCGTCGAGCGCGCGGCGCACCTCCTCCATGAAGCGCGCGGTGGCCGCGAGCGCGAAGTGCTCGGGCAGGAGCAGGAGGGTGGGCACCGGGGCGCGCCGCAGCTCGCCCAGCGCCGCGTCGAGCTCGGCCTGGACCGGCCCCGGGATCGGCAGCAGGTAGTGATCGCGCGCGAGCGAGGGGCCGTGCCAGGCCCGGGGCGAGGGGATCAGAGTGTCGAGCGTCGCGGGCGTGGCGGAGGTCGTCACGGGGTGATTCTACCAGCGGAGCCGGCGGTGGCGCGCCGCCCCTTTACCTCGAGACGGCCCCGCGCTAGCATGCGGCCCGCGACAGGAGAAGCGCACCCCGCAGGACCCTCGGGAGGGTCGTCATGAGATACGCCTCGATGGCGCGGCGGATCGGATCTCTGATCATCGCCGTGGCCGGCCTCACGATCTGCGCGTGGCCGGTCATCGCCCAGCAGAGCACACCACCGGCCGAGCCCCCGAAACAGGAGGAGGAGCCCTTCTGGGCCATCGGCCGGCCCAAGTCCGGCGCGGGCGCGCAGATGGCGCCGGTGCCCGCGTTCCCGATTCCCACTCCCGCCGACAAGCTGCCCATCGCGAAGATGAAGGTGCCGCCCGGCTTCAAGGTCGAGCTCTACGCGGCCAACGTCTTCGACGCCCGCGGACTGCGGCAGGGGGACAAGGGCACCGTGTTCGTCAGCTCGCTCTTCGGGGCCGGCAAGATCTACGCGCTCGTCGACAAGGGCGGCACCCGCGAGGTGAAGACCATCGCGGAGAAGCTCATGCTGCCGAACGGGATCGAGTTCCACAAGGGCTCGCTCTACGTCGCGACGCCGAAGGACATCACCCGCTACGACGACATCGAGGCCAAGCTCGACAGTCCCCCCGCGCCGGTCATGGTCTCCGACCAGCTCCCGGGCGACGTGCCGCACGGCTGGAAGTTCATCAAGATCGGGCCGGACGGCAAGCTCTACGTGCCGGTGGGCGCGCCCTGCAACATCTGCGAGCCCGATCCCGAGAAGTACGCCCAGATCCGGCGCATGAATCTCGACGGCAGCGGCATGGAGATCGTGGCCCGCGGGGTGCGCAACACGGTGGGCTTCGACTTCCACCCGAAGACCGGCGAGCTGTGGTTCACCGACAACCAGCGCGACTGGCTCTCGGAGGACCTGCCGAACGACGAGCTGAACCGGGTCACCAAGCTCGGCCAGCACTTCGGCTTTCCCTACTGCCACCAGGGTGACTTGGCGGATCCGCAGTTCGGCTGGGGCAAGGCCTGCGAGGACTTCGTGAAGCCGGTCCTCCTGCTGGGCCCGCACTCGGCCCCCCTCGGCATGCGCTTCTATACCGGCAAGATGTTCCCGCCGAAGTACCAGAACGCGATCTTCATCGCCCGCCACGGGCCGTGGAACCGCACCAAGAAGTACGCCGCCGACGTGGTGGCGGTGTTCCTGAACGCCAACGGCACCGTGAAGTCGATGGAGCCGTTCCTCACCGGGCTGGTCGAGAACAACGGCTATCTCGGGCGGCCGGTCGACGTGCTGGTGATGAAGGACGGCTCGCTGCTCGTCTCCGACGACCACGCGGGCGCGGTCTACCGGATCAGCTACGGCAAGAAGTGACGTCTCACCGCGGGCCGGGGACGGCGCGATCGTTCCCGGCCCGTGCCGTTCTCGGCTTCTTCACACTGGCGCTCCTCGCGCCGGCGGCGGTGGCCCACGCCCAGACCGTGGCCGAGCGGTTCACGGTGTGCCTGGCCTGCCACGGCGCCGACGGCCAGTCCCGGATCCCGGAGACGCCGTCCCTCGGGGGGCAGCCCTCGTTCTTCGTCGTCGCCCAGCTCTTCCTGTTTCGTGAGGGCCGGCGGGACAACCCGGCCATGATCGCGGCGGCCAAGGGGCTCACCAACGACGACCTCCAGGCCTTCGCCGAGCGGGTCGGCAAGCTCCCGCCGCCACCGTCGCCGGAGGACCCGGCCGATGCCGCCCGCTTCGCCCGAGGGCGGACGCTGACCCTGCGGCACCCGTGCGGGGTCTGCCACAACCCCGACTTCTCCGGCCGCGAGCAGATGCCGCGCCTGGCCAATCAGCGAGAGGAGTACCTGCTCAAGGCCATGCGGGAGTACAAGAGCGGCGCGCGGCTCGGCTACGGCGGAGCCATGTCTCAGGAGCTGGCCGGGCTTTCCGACCAGGACCTGATCGACCTCGCGCACTTCCTCTCCCACCAGGGCGCAAAGCCCTAGAAGAGATCGCTGATCTGGATGCGTCGGTCGGGTCGGGAGAGCGGTGAGACGGAGGCGCCCGGCTCCAGGACGGTGACCGAGTGGTACCGCCAGCCGAACGGGGCGGTCGAGTCGGGCTCGGGGTCCCGGTACACCTCGAGCCGCCGCTCGGGAAGATTCACGATCCAGTAGTCCGGCAGCCCGGCCCGGGCATAGAGGCTGCCCTTGTGGGTGCGATCCAGCGCCAGGCTCGTCTCGCTGATCTCGATCACGAGGGACGGGCTGGACGGATGAGCGGCCCGGTAGTCGCGAAAGGTCCCGGGCACCACTGCGAGGTCCGGCTCGGGCTCCGACTCCTCGTCGAGCGCCAGCGGGCCCCGACCTCGGATCTCCCACCCGGTACCGAACGCGGCCCGCAGCGCCTCCTGGGTGGCGCGCAGCGCCGCGAAGTGGCGGCTGCCCTGAGGCTCGGCGACGACCATCTGGCCCCCGAGGAGCTCGACGGGATCACCGGTGCGAAAGAAGCCCGCCTCGATCAGGCGGTCATACTCGATGCGCGTCCAGCGTCGCGTCCGTACGTCCGGGCCGGCCATGCGAAGAGCCTAGCGAGCCCGTCGCGACCGGTCAATGTCTCCGAGGGTGGACGCGTGAAGGGCGGCCCAGACGCGCGCCGGTGACATCGGCAGGTCGAGCTCGCGCACCCCGCGCGTGCCGAGGGCGTCGAGGACCGCATTGACCGCCGAGGGTAGCGCGCCGGCCACGCCCGACTCGCCCGCGCCCTTCACGCCGAGCGGGTTGGTGGTGCAGGGGACGCCGTGGTGGCCCACCCGCAGCGTCGGCAGGTCGTCGGCGCGCGGCAGCATGTAGTCCATGAACGAGGCGGTGAGGAGCTGGCCGTGCTCGTCGTAGACGACGTGCTCGCCCAGCACCTGGCCCAGGCCCTGGGCGATGCCGCCGTGGATCTGCCCCTCCACGATGGTCTCGTGCACGATGCGACCCACGTCGTCCACCGCCGCGTAGCCGACCACCGCCACCCGGCCGGTCTCGGGGTCGATCTCGATCTCGGTGACGTGGCAGCCGTTGGGGAAGCTCATCTGGGGCGAGACGAACTTGGCGGTGGTGTCGAGGCCGGAGGCGAGATCTTCCGGCAGCCCGGTCAGCGCGTGGGCGCGGGCGGCCAGGTCGAGCAGGCCGATCGCGCGGTCGGTGCCGCGGACGCGGAAGCGACCGGCGGCGAACTCCACGTCGGGCACCGCGGCCTCGAAGTAATGCGCCGCTATGCGGCGCCCTTTGTCGACCGCGCCGTCGCACGCGAGCGCGGCCGCGCTGCCCGCCATCATCAAGGAGCGCGACGCCACGCTCGGGGTGCCGGCCGGGACCAGGTCGCTGTCGCCCTGGACGAGGCGCACCGCGCCCGGATCGACGCCGAGCCGGGCCGCGATCACCGGGGGGAAGGTCGAGAGGTGGCCCTGGCCCATCGGCTGGGCCCCGGTGTGGAGCGCGACGGTCCCGTCGGCGCCGAAGCGCAGGTCCACCGTCTCGTCCAGGATGCCGCCCGCCACCTCGAGGAAGCAGCCGAGCCCGATGCCGCGCAGCCGCCCGGCGCGCTCCGAGGCCGCGCGGCGCGCCGGGAAGCCCGTCCAGTCGGCCAGCTCGAGCGCCCGGTCCATCACGGTCTCGAACTCCCCGCTGTCGTAGATCGGCCCGTTGGGGGTGCGGTAGGGCATCGCGGCGGGAGGAATCAGGTTGCGCCGCCGCAGCTCGACGCGGTCGATGCCGAGGGCGATCGCGGCCTGGTCGATCAGCCGCTCGATCACATAGAGCGCCTCCGGCCGCCCCGCGCCGCGGTAGGGCCCGAGCGGCGCCGCGTTGGTGAAGGCGAGGGTCACGTCGATGCCGATGACCGGGATGCGGTAGACGCTCGACAGGCAGTTCTTGGTGTTGTTGGTGCCGAATACCGCCGCGAACGCGGTGACGTAGGCGCCGAGGCCCACCCGGGTGCGCATGCGGAGGGCCAGGAAGCGACCGCTCGCGTCCAGCGCCAGCTCCGCCTCCAGCATGCCGTCGCGGCCCGCGGTGTCGGCCAGGAAGCTCTCCACGCGCGTGGCGCGCCACTTCACCGGCCGGCCGACCCGGCGGGCCGCGAAGAGCAGGGCCGCGTACTCCGGGTAGGCCTGGACCTTCATGCCGAAGCCCCCGCCCACGTCGGGGGTGATCACGCGGAGCTGCTGGACGGGGATCTTGAACACGCCCTCCGCGAGGAGACGGCGGACGACCGCGACGCCCTGGGTGCTGGCGATGAGGGTGTACCGCCCGTCGGCCGGATCCCACCGGGCGATGGCCGCGCGCGGCTCCATCGCGGCGGGGGCCAGGCGCGTGTCGTGCAGCCGCACGCGCGCGACGTGCGGGGCTCTCGCGAACGCCGCCTCCACCGCGCCCGCGTCGCCGTCGGCCCAGTCGAAGGCCACGTTGCCGGGGGCGTCGGGCCAGATCTGGGGCGCGCCCGGGGCCAGCGCGGTCTCGACGTCGGCCGCGGCCGGGAGCGGGTCGAGATCGACCACCACCGCGGCGGCGGCATCCGCCGCCAGCTCGGGGCTCTCCGCGATCGCGACCGCGACCGCCTCGCCCACGTAGCGGACGCGGTCGATCGCCAGCGGGGGGATGGGCGCCGCTGCGAGCGGCGTGCCGCCCCGGCCGGGAAAGGAAGCGGCGGGCGGGATGGCGCCGAGCCCGGCGGCCCGGGCGTCGGCTCCGGTCAGGATCGTGAGGACGCCGGGCAGGGTGAGCGCGGTCGCGACGTCCACGCTCCGGATGACCCCGTGGGCGGCCGGCGCGCGCACGAAGACGGCGTGGGTCTGGCCGGGCACCGCCACGTCGTCGGTGAAGCGGCCGCCCCCGGTGAGGAGCGGCCCGTCCTCGCTGCGCCGTGCGCCGGTCGCGGCGCCGAAGCGCAGCGAGGACTCGGTCAACTCCGGAACGACGAGTCGGTGCGGTCGAGCCGCCGCAGGAGGCCCGGCCACACCAGCCGGCCCTGGCCCCCGCTGCGGCGCTGGTTGGCCGCCGCGCTGGCGTAGCCCTTGTCCATCACTTCCTTGGGGACCGAGAGCAGCTCCCCGCCGCCGGACTGGGCGCGCACCTGGATCTGGCAGGAGGCCTCGAGGTAGTACATGTTCACGAAGGCGTCCGCCACCGTCTCGCCCACCGTCAGCAAGCCGTGGTTGCGGAGGATCAGGCAGCGGTTGTCGCCCAGATCCGCCACCAGGCGCGGCTTCTCGTCGGCGTCGAGCGCGGGGCCCTCGTAGTCGTGATAGCCCACGCTGTTCAGCACGAACAGCGAGTGCTGCGAGATCGGGAGCAGCCCGGCCCGCTGGGTCGCGACCGCGACGCCGTTCGCGGTGTGGGTGTGGAGCACGCACTTGGCGTCGTGGCGGGCGCCGTGGATCGCGCTGTGGATGATGAACCCGGCCGCGTTGACGTTGAAGGGCGAGTTCTCCAGCTTGTTGCCCTCCTGGTCGATCTTGACCAGGCTGGACGCGGTGATCTCGTCGAAGAACAGGCCGTAGGGGTTGATCAGGAACTGGTCCTCGGTGCCCGGGACGCGGGCCGAGATGTGGGTGAAGACGAGGTCCTCCCAGCCGTAGCGCGACACCAGGCGGTACGCCGCGGCCAGGTCCACCCGGACGGCCCACTCCTCGTCCGACACCTTTCCCTTGAGCGACGGAATCTCGAGCGCGGTGGCAGTCATGGGGTCCTTTCGCTCACCGGAGGTTGTAGAGCTTCACCACGTTGTCGTAGGTGATCTTGCGCTGCACGCGCTCGGGCAGGTTGCCGAGGTTCTTCTCGAGGTGGCGGCGCGAGTCCGGCCACACGCAGTCGGGATGCGGGTAGTCCGCGCCCCAGATGATGTTGTCCTCGCCCACCAGGGGGATGATCGGCTCGAGGAACTGGTCTTGCTGGTAGGTCACGTAGCCCTGGCGCTTGAAGTAGTCGCTCGGCTTCATCGAGAAGCCGAGGCCCCGGGCGCGGTCCTCGTACTCGGTATCGAATCGATCGAACACGTAGGGCAGCCAGGTCACCCCGGACTCGCCGAGCACGAACTTGAAGTCGGGGTACTTCTCGCACGCCCCGGAGGTGATGATCGAGACCAGCACCTCCATGGTGTCGAGCTGGAAGAGCGAGGAGCGCACCAGCCGCCACTGGAGCATGTACTGCTGCTCCATCGCGGGGGAGTCGGGGGCGCGCACCGCCTTGAAGCCGGTCGAATGGAACGCGATCGGGAAGTGGCACTCGGCCGCCGCTTCCCAGAGCGGGTACCACTCGTGCTGGTAGAGCGGGATGGACATGGACTTGAAGCCGAGGTCGCCGCCCTTGAGACCCATCTTGGCGCAGCGCCGCACCTCCGCCGCCGCCACCTGGGGATCGTTGTTGGGCACGATGGCGAGCGGGTAGATGCGGTTGGGATCCGACTTCTTCGCGAAGTCGGCGGCCCAGTCGTTGTAGATGGCGTTGGCCCACGCGCGGCGCTCACCGCTCGCGATCATGTCGTTGATCATGAGGCAGCCGTACACCACCTCGGCGTCGAGGCCGTCGCGGTCGAGGTCGGCCAGACGCAGCTCGGGCGTGGTCGGCCGAGGCCGGGCTCCCGCCCGGTGGTCCCACTCGAACCCGCAGGAGGCCATCTCGTCGATCCGCGCGAAGGTGCCCGGCGTGCGCTTGAGGAAGCCGGGGCCCACCCCGTTCCACATCCCCTTGTCCTGCGCCTCGACGAACCAGTGGCCGCCGTCTTCCAGCTCTTCCACCCGGGGCACCAGGAGCTTCCATTTCGAGGGCGCCTGACTGGACCAGAGGTCGGGCGGGCAGTAGGTGAGGTCGATGTGGTTGTCGCCGGAGATGAGCCGCTCGAGCATGACGCCCTCCTTGGCGGTACGGGGGAAGCTCCTCGTGGCGCGATCGTACTCCCAGACCCGATGCCAGGACAAGTCTGCCCAGCGGGGCTGCAGGTGCCTGTCCGGTGGGCGGAGCCGGGGGCTGCCGGCGCCGGCATCAACCGCCCTCACCGGGGTTTGGCCCGCGCCCACGTGGCCGGCGTGCTGGCACCCCCTCTGTTGCGGACCGTCTTCAACTACCCGACCCTCGCCGAGTGCTACAAGGTCGCGGCCCTCGACGCTTCGAACACGCTGCGGTACTAGCGGCGCTCCCCGGCCGGCCTCTCGGTCACCCGGTATTGCGCAGGCCGGCCGCGATGCCGTTGACGGTGACCACGATGATCTCGCGATACCGGGCGGCCTCGTCGCCGTCCGGGTCCGCCAGCGCGCGCAGCCGCCGCAGCATCTCCACCTGGAGGTAGTTGAGCGGGTCCACGTAGGGGTTACGCAGGTGGACCGAGCGCTGGATGACCGGGTCGCCGTCCATCAGCTCGGCGTGGCCGGTGGCTCGCAAGATCGACTCCCGCGTCCGCACGAACTCGCTGCCGATGCGGGTGAAGGCCGCGGTGGCGAGCGCGCGGTTCGGCACCAGCTCGGAGTAGAGCGCCGCGATGCCCATGTCGGCCTTGAGCAGGGACATCTCCGCGTTGTCGAGGATCGCGCGGAAGAAGGGCCAGCCCGCGTACATCTCGCGCAGGCGCCCCGCCTCCACCCGGCCGAGCGCGGTGCCCAGGCCGTACCAGCCGGGCAGGTTGAACCGGCTCTGCATCCAGGAGAAGACCCACGGGATCGCGCGCACCGCCCCGCGGGTGAGCCCTCCGGCGCGCCGCACCGCGGGCCGGGAGCCCAGGCGCAGGCGGGAGAGCTCCTCGATCGGGGTGGCGGCCCGCCAGTACTCGAGGAATCCCGGGGTCCGCTCGACCAGGTCGAGATAGGTCTCCCGCGCGGCGGCCGCCATCGTATCCATCGCCTCCCGCCAGGGCTTGCCCACCGGCGGCGTGCGGTCACGGTCGCCGTCCGCGGAGGCCAGGAGCACCGCGCTCACGATCTGCTCCACGTGGCGATGGGCCAGGGCGGCGTCCGCGTAGCGGGAGGCGATGGTCTCGCCCTGCTCGGTCACGCGGAAGCGCCCCGCCACGGTGCCCGGGGGCTGGGCGCGGATCGCCCGGCCGGCGGGCCCGCCGCCGCGCGCCACCGTGCCCCCGCGCCCGTGGAAGAGGGTGAGGGTGACCCCGTGCTCCGCGCAGGTGCGCGCGATGGCCTCCTGGGCCCGGTAGAGCGCCCAGTTCGCGGCGAGGTACCCGCCGTCCTTGTTGGAGTCGGAGTAGCCGATCATGACCATCTGGCCGCCCCCGCCGCTCTCCAGATGCGCGCGGGTACACCGGCAGCGCGAAGAGCGCCGCGAGCGTGTGCGGCGCGGCGTCGAGATCGCCCAGGGTCTCGAACAGGGGGACGATCGGCAGCGCGGCGGCGCCGCCCGCCCAGCGGGCGAGCAGGAGCACGGTCAGCAGATCGGCGGGTCCGCGGGTCATCGAGATGATGAAGGGACCGAGCGGCTCCGGCCCGTAGAGGAGCCGGGCCCGCGCGAGGAGGCGGAAGAGCCGCCAGGTCTCGGCGGCCGCGTCGCCGAGCGGCAGCGCGCTGATCTCGGACGGGGCGGGCGGGTCGCCCGCGAGCAGGTCGAGCAGGACCGCCCGCCGACCGGCCTCGTCCCGCCCGGCGAAGTCGAGGTCGCGGGAGAGACGGGCCAGGATCTCGCCGAGGGTCGCGGTCAGCCGCCCGGAGTCCTCGCGGATGTCGAGCCGCGCCGCGTGCAGCCCGAAGCTCGCGAGCTGGCTCTCGAGCGCGCGGACGCGGTCGCGGGCCAGGACGGGCGGGAGGCCGTCGGCGACCCGGCGCACCACGGTCCGGATCTCGGAGGCGGTGATGCGCGCGCGGTGCGGCGTCTCGTCGAGGAGCCGCGCGGTCATGTCCTCGTGCGAGGCGGCCTCGAGATCGGCGGCGAGGAGGGAGAGCGCGAGCCGATACGGCTCGCCGGCGTAGCGCTGCTCGAGGTAGGCCACGTGGGCGGGGAGGGGGCGCCGCGCGTCGAGCCACGCGGTCAGCGCCTCGGGCGCGGGGCAGTGCCGGCCGCTCACGCTGAGGCGGCGGGCCAGCTCCTGGATCGACCGGCGATGCCGCTCCACCGCCAGGCCGCGGTGCAGCCGGAGCGTCTCGGCGGTGACCTCGGTCACGACCGAGGGGTTGCCGTCGCGGTCGCCGCCGATCCAGGAGGCGACGGTCAGCCAGGCGGGCGGCGGAGCGAGGCCGGGGTAGTGGCGCGCGACGGCGGCCTCGAGATCGGCGCCGATGCGCGGCAGCAGATCCCAGAAGACCTCGTCCACGAAGTAGAGCCCGGTGCGCACCTCGTCGGTGACCGCGGGCCGGGTGGTGCGGGCCCGGTCGGTGAGCCAGAGCGCGGTGATCTCCGCCTGGAGCGCCTCGTGGAGCTCGCTCCGCTCGCGCGGCAGCAGGTCCCGGTCGAGCAGCCGGCGGAGGACCTCGCTGATGCGCTGGAGCTTCGAGAGCACGGTGCGGCGCTTGGCCTCGGTGGGGTGCGCGGTCAGGACCAGCTCGACCCGGAGCGCGGCGAGCAGGGCCGCCATGCCCGGGGCATCGACGCCCCGCGCCCGGAGCAAGCCGACCGCCTCGCCGATCGACTCCCCGATAGGAGCGGGATGCTGGGCCCGCTCGCGGGCGCGGAGGGCCTCGATGCGGTGCACTTCCTCGGCGAGGTTGATCAGGTCGAAGTAGACCGCGAAGGCGGAGGCGGTGGCGCGCGCGGCCTCCGCGGGCAGCTCGGCGACCGCGCTCGGGAGCTGGACCGCGGCCTCCATCTCGCCCGCGCGCCGGGCCTTGGCCAGGGCGCGGATGCGCTCCTCCGTCTCGAAGAGCGCGACGGATTCTTGCGTGCGGAGCACCTCACCGAGGGCTTCGCCGAGCAGGTGGATGGTGGCCGAGAGATCCACGAGAACGCCTCCTCGGGCTCTACCACGGCCTGCGGCGCTGCAGGAGGGTCAGCCGGCAAGCGGAGTGTGGGGGCGTCGGGCGCGAGAGTCAAGCCTCAGCGGTCGGTGAGCATCGCGAGGTAGGTCTTGTCGCGGCGACGGGACACGAGGTCGATCGGGCTCTTGCCGTCCTTGCTCCGGATCGTCGGATCCGCCCCGTGGCGCAGCAGCATGGCGACGTACCGGGGGGCGCTGTCCTTCTTGAGCACCAGGTGCAGCGCGGTCACCCCCTTCGAGCTCTGGAAGTTCACGTCGGCTCCGTGATGCAGCAGCCGCTCGGCGGCCGCGAAGCGGCTCCACTTGATCGCGCCCAGGAACGGGGTCTCGTCCTCGGTGACCGGGTCCACGCGCGCCCCGTGCCGGACCAGCAGGTCGATCGCCTCCACGTCGTCGGCGAAGCCGGCCGCCCACAGGCAGTACTCGGGGGTGGAGCCCTGCTCGAGGAGGAAGCGCGCGAGCGGGAGGTTCCGGCCGCGCGAGATGCTGTACCAGAGCGGAGTGGCCCGGAAGGCGCCCTCGACGAAGGCGGGCGCGTCGATGTCGATCCCGGCGCCGAGCAGGTGACGCGCCAGCCGGATCGAACGCTCGCGGGTCTTCGGGGCCGCGGGCAGGCTGCACAGGAAGTGGAGCGGGTTGCGACGCCGATCGTCGGTGGCTTGGAGCAGCTCGGGCTGGGCGGCGAGAACGGCGGCGGCCGCCTCCAGGTCCAGCGCCTTGATCGAACGGAAGAGGCGCGCCCGGCTCATGCCCGCGCCCTCAGGGCGCCTTGTGCAGCGCCCCGTCCTTCATGATCATGCGCAGCGCGGAGCGGTCCTGCAGGATCGCGATGTCGGCGAGGGGATCGCCCTCCACCAGCAGGAGATCGGCGAGGGCGCCCGGGAGCACCACTCCGAGCTCGCCGGGCCGCCCCATGATCTCCCCGCCCAGGCGCGTGGCCGCCACCAGCGTCTCCATCGGGGAGAAGCCGAGCAGCTTCACGAAGAGCCAGAGGTCGCGCGCGTACGTCCCGTGCGGGGTGTAGACGAAGCCGTAGTCGCCGCCCGGCAGCACCCGGATGCCGCGCGCGCGCATGCGGCCGATGGTCTCGACCGAGGCGGCCAGCTCGCGCTCGAAGTCGACCGCGCGCTCCGGCGTGATCCCCCACTGGCCGTTGGCCTGGCTCAGGTTGTAGGTGATGCCGAGCGCGGGGGCCACGAAGACCCGGTCGCGCGCGGCCTCGAGCGCGTCGAGGGCGCGCTCGTCGCAGTAGTTGGCGTGGTAGATGATCTCGATGCCGTGGCGCACCGCCATGCGCACCGAGTCGCCGCTGCGGCAGTGGGCGCAGACCCGCAGGCCCCGGGCGCGCGCGACCTCCATGGCCGCGCCGACCTCGGCCTCGGACATCGGCGTGAGCTCCGACGACCAGGCCGAGGTGCCCAGGTCCCCCGAGAGATTCAGCTTGAGCAGGTCGACGCCTTCGCGCGCGAGGAGCCGGCAAACGCGGCGGATGGCGTCGGGGCCGTCGGCCACCCAGCAGAAGGTCGGCGTCTCGTGGTAGGGCAGGTGCAGGAGGTTGCTGTCGCCGAGCCCGCCGGTCACCGTGATCTCGGGGCCGTTGGCGAGCGTCCGCGGCCCGGGCAGCCGCCCGGCGTCGATCTCGCGCTTCAGCACCACGTCGAGCCGCGGCTTGGCCGCCGCCGCCGACAGCGCGCTCGTGTAGCCCGAGTCGAGCATGGTGCGCGCGTTGCGGATGGTCGCGAGGAGATGCTCCTCGGGCGGCAGGCGGGTCAGCTCGTAGGAGACGACGTCCGCGAAGCTCAGGTGGGCGTGCGGTTCGATCAGGCCCGGCATTAGGGTCGCGCCGCGCCCGTCGACGATCCGGTCGCCGGGCGGTGCCGCGGAGCTCGAGCCGGCCGATACGTCCGCGATGCGGTTGCCCTCCACGCGCACGGAGCCGGCGAAGGGCTCGCGTCCGGTGCCGTCGAGGATTCGGACGTTAGTGATGAGGCAGCTCGTCATGTCGGCGGGATTCTAGCACCGCGGCCGGAGGTGCGCGATGGCATCCGTCTTGCGTCCTCCTGCGCTTTCAGGAGGAGGACGACGCCATGCCGAGCTACACGATGACCTGTACGCACTGCGGCTACGAGGTGATCTTTCGCACCGAGCCGGACGCGAAAACCGAAGGCGTACGCCATCTTCGGCAGCAGCCGACTCATGGGGTGAAGGTGACGCCGAGCGAGGACGCGCTGATCCGCGAGGCCGAAAAAATTACCAGGTAACTTCCACCGGACCCGGTCCCGGGATCGGCGCTAGAGGTACTGGCCGGGGTCGCGGGGCCCCATCTCGGGTCCGGGCGGCAGGCCACGCCGACGGCGCATCTCGTCGATCTCGGCGCGCGCCTGCATGTGCTGTGTCCAGAGGGCGGCCTGGATTCCCTGGAAGAGACCCTCGAGCCATCCCAGCAGCTGGGCCTGGGCGAGCCGGACCTCGGACTCGCTCGGGGTGTTCTCGAGCGGCAGGGTCAGCGTCTCCAGCTCGTCCTGCAGCTCCTTCGACACGCCTTCCTTGAGCGCGGCGAGCGCTCGCTCGTAGACGTCGCGGAGCCGCTTGCGCCCGGCCTCGTCGGGCTGGGACTGGCGCACGTCCTGGAGCAGCTCGCGGATCATCGACGCGATGCGGATCAGCTTGGCGGGCTGCTCGACGACCGGACCCTGCGCGGTGCCGGGCAGGATCATCGGCAGAGACTGCTGCTCCTCAGCGGGCGGATCGTTCTCGTTCTGGATCGCCATGGCTCGAATCGTACCACGCCGTCGAGGCGGGGGCCCGCGGCCGATCCGGTCGGGGGAACGCGGTAAGACGTTCCCCCCGGAGCGAAGACGTGACGCGTGCATGGATGCGAGCAGGGCCGCAATCGCGGATCGGGGCTCGGGCACGGTCCTTGCCTGATTCTGAGAGCAGCGAGAACAGGAAGGGAGAGCACAATGACACGCTGGCTCGTGATCGTGGGACTGGTGCTGGGAGCGAGCGCGGTGGCGGGCGTCGATCACGCCGCCGCGAGCATGGCCTCCATCGTGACGGTGGCGCCGGTGGTGGAGGACGAGGGTCAGGCCGGCGTGGAAGCGGCGGCGGCGAGCGCGCTGCGCCGCGCGGTCCGCGGCGCGCAGGCGATGGGGCTCGACGAGATGATGCTGAAGAGCATCCGGCTCGTGCCCGGCACCGGCGTGGTCGTGGAGATCATCGCGTCGGAGTCGAACGAGCCCGGCGACGACCGCGATACCGACGGGGACATCGAGCGGTCGAAGCTGCAGATCGCGCCGGGCACGCGGCTCTAGGCCTTCTTGCCGGGCCGCTCCGCCACCGGGAAGCCCTTGCTCTTCCACGCCGCGAAGCCGCCGTCCATCTCGACGACGGACTCGAGGCCCATCTGCTGCGCCACGTCGGCGGCGAGGGCGGAGCGCCAGGCCCCGTTGCAGTAGAAGACGAACTCCTTGTCGGCCGCGAAGACGTCCTTGTGGTAGGGGCTGTCCGGATCGATCCAGAACTCGAGCATGCCGCGGGGGCAGTGAAAGGCGCCCGGGATCATGCCCTCGCGCTCCAGCTCGCGCACGTCACGCAGGTCGACGAAGACCACGCGGTCGCTCCCGAGGCGCTGCTTGGCCTCCTCGAGGCTGATGGTCTTGATGCGGGACTTGGCCTCGTCCACCATCTGGCGGAATCCCTTGCGGGGGGTTTTCATACTTCCAGGTTCTCCTTCCGCACCGCGGCGTTGGCGGCGAGGGCGGCCGGCGTGCCCTCGAACACGATGCGGCCGTGGCCCATGACGTAGACCCGGTGCGAGATCTTGAGCGCGATGGTCAGCTTCTGCTCGACCAGCAGGATCGAGACGCCGCGACGGGCGATCTCGTCGAGGAAGCGGCCCACCTGGGCCACCAGCATCGGGGCGAGCCCCTCGGTGGGCTCGTCGATGATGACGAGCTCCGGGTCGCCCATCAGGGTGCGGCCCATGGTCAGCATCTGCTGCTCGCCCCCCGAGAGCACGCCCGCGATGTTGTGCTGGCGCTCGCGCAGGTGGGGGAAAAGGTCGAACATGTCGTCGAAGGACCAGCGGCCGAAGCGGCCGGCCTGCTTGAGCCCCAGCTCGAGGTTCTGGCGCACGGTCAGGGTGGGGAAGACCTGGCGGTCCTCCGGCACGTAGCCGATGCCGGCGTGGGCGATGACGTCGGCGCGCTGCCCGGCCAGGCTCTGCCCCTTCCAGATCACCTCGCCCACCGGCTCCACCAGGCCCATGATCGCCTTGCACGTCGTCGAGCGGCCGACCCCGTTGCGCCCGAGCAGGCTCACGATCTCGCCGCCGCCCACCTCCAGGTTCACGCCCTGGAGGATGTGGCTCTTGCCGTAGTAGGCGTGCAGGTCGCGCACCGAGAGCATCAGGCGACCCCGGTCTCGGCGGGGGCCCCGAGGTAGGCGTCCTGCACCGCGCGGTTGGCGCGGATCTCGGCCGGCGGCCCGGAGGCGATGACCTGGCCGTACACCAGTACCGTCACCACGTCGGCCAGGTCGAAGACCACGCTCATGTCGTGCTCGACCATGACCAGGGTCTTGCCCGCGGTGATGCGCCGGATGAGGGCCACCGCGTGGTCGGCCTCGCTCCGGCTCATGCCCGCGGTCGGCTCGTCGAGCAGCACGGTGTCGGCCCCGCCCGCGATGGTGATGCCGATCTCGAGCGCACGCTGCTCGGCGTAGGAGAGAAGGCCGGCCGGGAGGTCGCGGCGCGCCTCGAGGCTCACGTCGGCGAGGAGCCGATCGGCCGCCTCGTTCAGCGCCCGCTCGCGGCCCAGGAGGTGCCAGAAGGAGTAGCGGTAGCCGCGCGACCAGAGGAGCCCGCAGCGGATGTTCTCGAACACGCTCAGGCGGGAGAAGATCGACGTGACCTGGAAGCTGCGCGAGAGGCCGCGCCGGGTGATCTCGTGCGGGTCCAGCCCGTCGATGCGGCGGCCGTGCAGCTCGATGCGGCCGGCGGAGAGCGGGAAGCGCCCGCTGACCAGGTTGAAGAGCGTGGTCTTGCCCGCCCCGTTCGGCCCGATGATGGCGTGGCGCGAGCCGGTCGCCACGTCGAGGGTCACGCCCATGATGACCGCGGTGGGACCGAAGCTCTTCTCCACGTCGATGAGGCGGAGCGCGGGAGCGGTCACGCGCGCGTCCCCGCCGCCTTGACCTCGTCCGCGACCGCGTGCCAGGCCGCCGCGAACCCGGCGGCGGCGTGGCGCAGCCAGAGGCCGCCGCCGACCAGCAGCACCGCGGCCACCGCCCACGGCAGCGGGGTGCGGGGCTCGATGGTGATCCGCGACAGGGTGAAGGTCTTGCCCTGCGAGGCCCCGATGGTGAGGAAGGAGCAGAGCTCGACGACGAGGACGAACCCCACCGCCACCAGCAGGACGGGGACGAGGAGCCGGAGGTAGGGCCCGCCGAGGCGCCCAAGCCGGCGGGCCCGCCAGATCGGCTGGTGCATCATCACGAGACCGCCGATGCCGCCGGGGGCGAAGGTGACCATGAGGATGAAGAGGACGCCCGCGTAGACGAGCCAGGAGTTCGAGAGCAGGCTGACCCAGCTCTGCAGCAGCACGACCAGGACCGCGCCGATCACCGGACCCGCGAAGACGCCGACCCCGCCGATGTAGGTCATGAGCAGGGCGTTGGCGGACATGGACGCGGCGACCGTGTCGTAGGTGACGATCTCGTAGGTGAGGGTGTACAGCGCGCCCGCGATGCCCGCGAAGAAGCCGGAGAGGGCGAACTGGAAGAAGCGGACGAGCCGCGGGTCGTAGCCCACGAACTGGGCGCGCTCGAAGTTGTCGCGGCAGGCGTTGGCCATCCGGCCGAGCGGCGTCCGGGTGAGCAGGAGCATCAGGGCGATCGAGATCGCGGTCCACGCCACGATCAGGTAGTAGACCTGGATGGATGCGCCGTAGCCGAGCCCGAAGAGGCTGTGGCCGGTCATCCGGTTGGTGCTCACCCCGCCCTCGCCCCCGAAGAAGGTCTGGAACATGAGCGCGCACGCGGTGATCAGCTCCCCGATGCCGAGGGTGATCATCGCGAAGGCGGTGGCCCGCTGCTTGGTCGCGAAGTAGCCGAGGACGATCGCGAAGGAGAGGCCGCCCAGCCCGCCCACGAGCGGGGTCACCTCCAGGGGCAAGGGGAGCGTGCCGGCCTTGGCCGCGGTGACCGCGTGGGCGGTGACGTAGCCGCCCAGCCCGAGCAGGACCGCGTGGCCGAAGGAGAGGAGCCCGGCCTGGCCCATCAGCATGTTGTAGCTGAGCGCGAAGATGACCATGATGCCGATCTGGCTCAGCATCGCGACGACGAAGCCGGAGTGCCGGCCGGTGGTCCAGTCGAAGAAGAGCCAGGGGACGACGAGGGCGAAGGCGAGCGTCGCCAGCCAGGGCCACTGCCGCCGCAGGAGACCGCCGGCGCGGCCGGCCGCCAGGGGCGCGGCGGTGGTGCCGACCGCGCTCTCGCTCATGTGTCGCGGGTGCCCATGAGCCCGCGTGGCTTGATCAGCAGCACGAGGATCAGCATCAGGTACGGCAGGAGCGCGCCCACCCGCGGCAGGGGGATCGTGAGGATCTCGGCGAGCGGGGTCGTCGGGCTGACCGTGACGCCCACCCGGGCGAGCAGGTCGGCGAAGGAGACGTCGAGCACCACCGCGAAGGTCTGCACCAGCCCCATGATCAGCGAGGCGATGAAGCAGCCGGCCAGCGAGCCCAGCCCGCCGAACACCACCACCACGAACACGATCGGGCCCATGGTGGCGGCCATCGACGGCTCGGTCACCAGGTAGTTGCCGCCGATGACCCCGGCGAGGCCGGCCAGCGTCGAGCCGCCCGCGAAGACGATGGTGAACACCCGGGGCACGTTGTGGCCGAGGGCGCCGACCATCTCCGGGTGGGTCAGCGCGGCCTGGATGACGAGGCCGATCCGGGTGCGGGTGAGCAGTAGCCAGATCGCGAAGAACATCAGCCCCGAGATCAGCAGCATGAAGGCGCGGTAGGCGTGGAAGTTCGAGCCGTAGACGTGGAACAGCGCCCGGTCGAGCACCGGGGGCACGCGGTAGGCAACCGGCAGGAGCCCCCACGCCATCTGCGTCGCCTTCTCGATGATGAAGGCGAGACCCACCGTGAACAGCAGCTCCGCGATGTGGCCGTTCTTGTGCACGCGACGGAGCGCGTACATCTCGATGAGGGCGCCGAGCGCCCCGCACAGCGCGGGGGCCACGACCAGCGCGGGCCAGAAGCCGATGAGGCGGCTCACCGAGTACGCGAAGTAGGCCCCCAGCATGTACATGCTGGCGTGCGCGAAGTTGAGCACGCCCATCATCGAGAAGATGAGGGTGAGCCCGCTCGCCAGCATGAAGAGGAGCATGCCGTAGACGAGACCGTTGAGGAGCGAGACGAGCAGGATTTCCATATGAGAGAGCCGTCTTACACCTGCACCCTCGCCCCCTCACCCTGCCCTCTCCCCGGAGGGGAGAGGGTGGAGGGAGAGGGGAGAGGGCCGGGGTGAGGGGTGATTTCCCCGCGGGCCTAGCTGGTCGGGCGCTTCATGTTGCAGGTGTTGGGCTGGTCGAGATCCTTGGGCAGGACGGTGGTCTCGGTCTTCCAGCCGAGACCGGTCTTCTCCGAGTCGTACTTCACGCCCTTGGTGAACACCCCCACGAAGTATTCGCTCAGGATCTGGTGGTCGGGCTTCCGCATCGTGACCTGGTGGCCGAGCATGTCGGTGATGGTGAGGCCCTCGAGGGCCTGGGCGAACTTCAGCGGGTCGGCGGAGCCGGCCTTGTTCATGGCGGCCTGGAGGAACTCGAAGATGGTCCGGAAGCCGGCCGCGTAGAAGTCGAAGTCGTGCTGGGAGCGGAACTGCCTGGTCCAGCCCTCGGTGTCGGTCTTGCCGGTCTCCACCGCGATGTTCTCGTGGAACGCCATGACCGAGCGCACCTTGCCGTTGCCGGCGGGGCCGATCGCGGTGGCGCCGCCGCCGAGGTGCGCGTACATCGTGTAGTAGCGGATGTCGAGGCCGGTGTCCATGCCCGCCTTGATCAGCAGCGTCATGTCCGGGCCCCAGTTGCCGGTGATCAGGGCCTGCGCGCCCGAGGCCTTGACCTTGGTGACGTAGGGCGAGAAGTCCTTCACCTTGCCGAGCGGGATCAGCTCGTCGCCCACGATCTTGACGTCGGGCCGGAGCTTGCCCAGGAAGGTCTTGATGTCCCGCTGCACGGACTGGCCGAACAGGTAGTCCTGGTTGAGCAGGTACACCTTGGTGACGTCCTTGGGCAGGGCGCGCACCATGGTCTCCGCCTTCATGCCCACGTGCGCGTCCATGCGGAAGTGCCAGAAGCTGCACTTCTCGTTGGTCAGCTCGGTGGCCACCGCGCCGCAGTTGACGTAGACGATGCGGTTGGTCGGGTTGCGCTCGTTGTGCTTGTCGACGCCCTCGATGAGGGCGGCCGCGATGTTGGAGCCCGAGCACTGCATGATGACCGGGATGTTCTGGTCGGTGGCGGACTTGAGCGCGAGCAGGGCCTCGGACGGCTGCGACTTGTTGTCGAACGAGACCAGCTCGAACTTCTTGCCGAGGGCCCCGCCGCGGCCGTTGATGTAGTCGATGATGTACTTGAACTGCTGCAGATTCTGGTCGCCGACCTGGGCGAAGGGACCCGAGAGCGGGTCGGTGTACATGACCTTGATCGTGCCCTGCGCGTAGACGGTTCCGGTGGTGAGGGTGAAGGCCAGGGCCAGCAGCGTCGAGCCGATCCGCTTGATCCAGTGAAGCATGGGGCCTCCTCTTTGAGTGGCGCGGCGCGCCTTCATCCGGGGTCTGAGCAGGGCGAGGGTATCCCGAGTGCGGCGGGCAAGTCAAAGGGGGCGAGGGCTCGCCCGCGGGACGGGGAGAGGCTAGGATGCGGGCATGCTCAACGTGCTCGTGACCATGCGCTTCGACCAGGCCCAGCTCGACCGGCTGCGCGCGGTGTCCCCGGAGATCTCGGTCTCGCAGGCCGAGCCGGACACCGCCGACTACGCCAAGACCCACGTCCTCTACGCGGGGGCGCCCCCGCGCGATCTCTCCCGCGCTCCGGCGCTGCGATGGGTGCAGCTGCACATGGCGGGGGTGAACGCCCTCGCCGACCATCCGCTCTACACCCAGACCGCGCTGCCGCTCACCACCACCAGCGGCGTGCACGCGGCGACCATCGCCGAGTACGCGGTGACGATGCTGCTGGCGCTGGCCCACCGCGTGCCGCGCATGGTGGAGTGGCAGGGGCGCGGCGGCTGGCCGCCCGACGAGCAGCGCTGGCCGCTCTTCGTGCCGTCGGAGGTGCGGGGGGCGACGCTCGGCATCATCGGCTACGGCAGCATCGGGCGCGAGGTGGCCCGCATCGCCAAGTCCGCCTTCGGCATGACCGTGCTGGCCGGCAAGCGGGACCCGTCCCGGCGCGCCGACGACGGCTACTGCCTGCCCGGGACCGGCGATCCGGAGGGCCGGCTGCCCGACGAGTGGCTGGGCATGGGCCAGCTCGACGCGCTGCTGGCCCGCTCGGACGTGGTCGTGCTGTGGGCCCCGCTGACCGCGGAGACCCGCGGCCTCATCGGGGAGGCCGCGCTGCGGCGCATGAAGCCGTCGGCCTACTTCGTCAACGTGGGCCGGGGCGCGAGCGTGGACGAGGCGGCGCTGGCCCGCGCGCTGCGCGAGCGGTGGATCGCGGGCGCGGCCCTCGACGTCTTCGCCCAGGAGCCGCCGCCCACCGGCCATCCGTTCTACGGCCTCGACAACGTCATCCTCTCGCCGCACGTCTCCGGCTTCCTGCCGAGCTACGACGAGAAGTGCTCGGTGCTCTTCGCCCTGAACCTCCGCCGCTACCTGGCCGGGGAGCCGATGCTGAACCTGGTGGATCGGACGCGCGGCTACTAGGCGCGACCTGGTCGAGCGTGCACTGGCGCGGCGCCTTGTCGGGGCGCCAGCGCAGGAACCGGGTCGCGTGGCGGAAGCGATCGCCCGTGAAGTGGTCATAGCTGACCTCGACGACCAGTCGCGGCTCGAGGGGCTCCCACTCGCCCGAGCGCTCGGTGCTCCAGCGGCTGGGACCGCCCGGCGCGCGCCCGGTGAAGCCGGGCGGCTTGATCAATGGCTTCAGCTTGGCCAGGAGCGCGGTCCGGGTCGCGGTCGGGAACCCGGAGGTGAAGCCGACGTGGTGGAGCAGCCCGCCCGCGTCGTAGAGGCCGAGCAGCAGCGAGCCGACGAGGCGCGCGCCCGAGGCGTAGCGGAATCCCCCGACCACGCAGTCGACGGTCCGGCGGCGCTTGACCTTCTGCATGCCGGTGCGCTCGCCGGTCTGGTAGGGCAGGTCGAGGCGCTTGGCCACGATGCCGTCGAGCGTGCCGCCCGCCATCTCGAGCCAGGCGCGGGCCTGCCCGGCGTCGTCCGTGGCCGGGGAGAGGCGGACGTCGTCGCGGCCGGCGAGCGCGCGGGCCGCGAAGGTCTCGAGCCGGCGCCGGCGCTCCCGGAGCGGACGGCCGACGAGCGATGTCCCCGCCGCGTCCACCAGCAGGTCGAAGACGATGAGCACCGCCGGTCGCTCCCGGGAGAGGCGCGCGATGCGGCTCGCGGCGGGATGGACGCGCTGCAGGAGATCGTCGAACGAGAGGCGCCCGTCGACCGGGACCACGATCTCGCCGTCCAGCACGAAGGAGCGGGCGGGCAGCGAGCGCAGGTGCTCGACCACCTCCGGGAAGTAGCGGGCGAGCGGCTGGCCGCTCTTGGACTGCAGCTCGATCCGATCCCCGTCGCGGAAGGCGAGGCAGCGGAAGCCGTCCCACTTGGGCTCGTACTGCCAGCCCGGGCCGGTCGGGATCTCGTCCACGAGCCGCGCCTCCATCGGCGCGTAGGGCGGCCGCAGCGGCAGGCTCACAGCAGGCGCTCGAGGCGGAAGCGACCGGCCCGGCCCAGCAGCGGCTTCCAGAGGTCGCCCTGCTTCGCCACGCGCGCGGCCATGTTGTCGAGACGGAAGTCGTCGACCTGGAAGCCGCGCTCCACCTCGCGCCAGGTCACCGGGGCCGACACCGGGGCGCGCGGACGGGGGCGCACCGAGTACACCGAGGCGAGCGTGCGCCCCCAGGCGTTCTGGTTGTAGTCCACCAGCACGCGGCCGAGCGGCCGCTTGGCGATCCGGTACTCGGCGGTGATCAGGCCGGGCCGCGCGACGGCCAGCGCCTGCGCGATGGCCTTGGACACGCCCCAGACCTGCTTCTGGGTGGGCCCCCGGACGATCGGCACGTAGACGTGGATCCCGCGCGAGCCGGTGGACTTGGGGTAACTCGGCATCTTCAGGCCGTCGAGCGCCTCGCGCAGCACCAGCGCGGTCTGCCGCACCTCCTCGAAGCCGGCGCCCTTGACCGGGTCGAGATCGAAGTGGAGGTAGTCGGGCCGGTCGATGTCGTCGCAGCGGGCGTACCAGGGGTTCAGGTCGATGCAGCCCAGATTGACCACCCACAGGAGCGCGGCCACGTCCTGGATCACGGGGAAGTCGATCACGCTCTTCGAGGCGTGCTCGACCGCGCAGGTCTCGATCCAGTCCGGCCGTGGGGACGGGGCCCGCTTCATGAAGAAGAATGGACCGCCCGCCCCGTTCGGGTACCGCTTCATGACCATCGCGCGGTCCCTCAGATGGGGCAGCAGCACCGGCGCCAGGTCGAAGTAGTACTGGAGCAGATCACGCTTGGTGAGGCCCTCGTCCGGCCAGAACGGCTTGCGGAGGTTGGTGAGCGTGACCGAGCGGCCGCCGATGCGGGCCTCGACCGTATTCGTCTCGCGAGGGAGCAGGC